>Ga0182024_10012086_pt1 | contig 17155 bp, 22 predicted proteins | sample P32metaG_FD_120480 | JGI IMG/M metagenome (GOLD analysis project Ga0182024, IMG submission 120480) | Permafrost microbial communities from Stordalen Mire, Sweden - P3-2 metaG (Illumina Assembly) | ecosystem: Environmental > Terrestrial > Soil > Wetlands > Permafrost | place: Sweden: Stordalen...
ACTCGACGACGGTCGGCCGATGTTCGAGTCGAACGCGATCATCGACTACCTGGCGGAGGGCACGCCCTACTTACCGGAAGACTCGTACGAACGTCAGCAGGCGCTGGCTTGGCAGTTCTTCGACGAGAGCGCGGGTTTCACCACCGCGAGCGCTTCCGGTCCCGTCACGATCTCACGGAGCCTCCCATCGGCAAGCGCCTCGCGAACCTCGCCGATGCGTGCGATCGGCATCTCTATCCGCAGTTCCTTGCTCGACTGCTCCTCTCGACCGCGTGGATCGAGCAGTAGGCGCTGCACGGCCGTGGCCGACAGCACAGGGAGCGCGAAAAGAGCGCCGTCGCTGTCGCGGCGTAGCTCGAACGCAGCGAACCATTCACGAAGCGCCGCATTGAGCTTGCGGATATCGCCGTCAGCATCGGTCACACGGCCACTCAGAGCATCCCAGATCCTCGCCGCCACCCCGCGGTCATCTGGCTGATCATCAACCTGTAGTGCATCCAGAGCTGCGTCCAGCCGTGCCCGTGCGCGACTCGCTTCCGCCCGTATGTTCTTGACCGCGGTCATGGCGATCTCTGCCGCGTCGTCGTCGCCGTCCGCGAGCGCGCGTTCATATCGGCCCTGCGCTTTGCGAGCGGTCGCGTCGGCTTTCGCCGCCTCCTCTCGGGCAGAGCTAACGACAGCGCCCAGGCGCTCGATCTCGGCAGTCCGCCCCGCCTCAATCTGATCGCGCAGAGCTTCGGCGTCCTTGAGCAAGGCGTCAATGCCGGACAGGACCAACCTGTCAACTTCGACGGCATCGAACGGCACGGCTGAACACCACTCGACCGCTGCCGGGTGGTACAGGCCCTCGTGGCGAGCGCATGCGTATCGCCTGGTCAGCGACCCGTCAGCCCGCGGCTTGTGCCGAGTGCGGGTCTGTAGATGCCCTCCGCACACGCCACAGATCGCCAACTCGTCGAGCAGGTAGCCCTTCACCGGTCGGCCTGGCCTGCGGCGGCTTCCGTTGCGAGCGGTGCGATCAGCCTGTAAGCGATGAAAGTCCTCAGGCTCGACGTATCGGGGCCAGTCCCCCTCGCCGATGATCTTTCCCTCGTGATGGACAAGACCGGCGTATCGCGGGTTCCGCACGGTGTGGTTCAACCGTCCCACGTCGAACGGCTTGGGCAGATGATCGCGGCGTTGGGGGGCGGTGACGAAGCCTCGTGATGAGCATTCGAGCTGGATCGCCTGGAGGCTCCGACCGGCAATCGCCATCTCCCAGATCAGTTCGTAGATGTTCGCGCGCTCCGGCGACTTGATCACCGTGTAGACCAGCTTCGATCCCTCGAACTCTCGAAGCACCTCGTACCCATCGACATGCGGGCCTCGGGCAAACCAACCGCCATCGCCACGCTCACGCGAGCGAAACATCCCGGCCCGCACAGCATGCGCCTTCCGCTCGGAGTCTTCGCTGTTGCGTTCGCCGATGAGAACGGCACGCAGAGGATCGCCGAGGTTGTTGTTGTCGTCCACCGACCGCAACGTCACGTTGAGCTTGCGCATCGCGAAAAAGATCTCAGCGAGATGGTCAGCCTTCAGACCGTCGCCGCGGGCGAGACGATCGCTGTGCTGCACCCAAAGCTGAGCTTCTCCGTGCTCGCTGGCAAGGGCAACAGCGCACGCCTTGGCGGCGGACAAGCCGTCGCCACGATTGCTGCTCCAGGCCGACTTGTTCTCGTCGGTGAACTCGTCCACGACGACACCGCCTTCGCGGGCGACTGCGAGACGGCAATCATCAAGCTGAGTCTGGATCGATCCGCGAACGTCGGCCGTTGATTTCGCGCCGTAAATCACGCATGCCATCGAGTTTGTGATCTCGGCTGGCGTCGCATTCGTGTTGTTCATCGTGATGTTCCTGGGGTGTCGGGGGCGGAGGTTTGTTTTTTCCTGCTGCGAAGGTGATCAGGGACCGTTGACCGCAATGTCTGCATCACCGTTGTCGTTGTTGAGCATTCTGCCGTCGATGTTCAAGGGCATTTCGTATGGCACAGGTTCACCGACATGTCGAGGGCGTGAAACAACAGCGTAGGGCTGGAACTACATGACCGATCGAGTACGGAGAGTCTTCAGTCATCACGAACCTGATGCTCGATGTCGCCGCAGATGTTGCACTCCCGAATCTCCCAGATGCTCACTGACCGCCAGGGCGTGAAGTCATGGCCCCCATGGGCACAGCCGAGCATCCCGAACGCGACCTTGACGCGTTTCGCGTGATTCGACGTGCGGATCTTCCCTCGAACGCCGACGCAGTTCTCGCCGCCGACGGCCCCACACTCCGGGCAGTCGAACTGCCTGACCTCGTGCCTCGGGAGCCTCAAACTCTGGTCCATCTTCCCTCCAATTGAGCACGTCGTAGCCATACCCCCACCCCTTTCGGATGCGGGCTTTCACCAACCGTCAGAGATGGTTTGACGAAGACTCTTTCGAGCGATCAAAAAACGTCAATCCACCGCCGACGAGGATCTGCCGACTGCTCTCCATCACGCGCCTGTACGGACCTCTCGACCGCCTCGGTTCGCCGGTACCACCCGGCTACGCGTTCGGTAGCGACAGCGGTTTTATTGCTCTGCGCTTGTCCGAAGACCGCGCTACGCTGCGCTCACCTCCAGCCCGATCAAGGTCAGAGGGTTTTCACCACGGTCCGGGTTCCAGCCCGGATCGTGGTCGTTCTGCACCGACACCATGTCCGCGATCATCGTGTTGATCTCCGCAAACAGCGTCACCACCGGCATATCGGCATCAGTCATGCCGTGATCGCGCATCATGCTGGCGGCGCGGATCAAAGCGTCAGACAGATCCACCGCCGAAAGAAGGAACTCCGACCGAGTACCCGCAGAGGCGCTCAACTCGTTGACACGAGCGAACCTCTGGGCGTCGAGACGGAAGCTGATCCACTTGGTGGCGTTCATTGCGATGATCGTGACACCGCCACCGGATGGAAGCGTTTATCACGACCACCGGACGGAACATTGCCAACGTTGTTAGCTCCGCCGATTTGGCCGGTTACGAACGCGCAAGCACTCTCTGAACCGTGCTCAGGTGCCAGCGCCCGCCGCGCGCCGTAGGCACACCCTGGGTGTTCAACGCCTCTGCGATCTTCCTGTACGGCACGCCATCCGCACGGTCACGACGAATACGAGCCTCGACCTCTGGCGGAATCTCAGGCGCACCGCCCAGACGCACACCAGCAGCACGCTTCTGCGCCAGCGCCGCCTTCGTGCGCTCGGAGATCAGACGGCGCTCGAACTGCGCAAACGTCGCCAACATGTGCGCCATCGCCTCGCCCGACGGCGTGCTCGTGTCAACGTTCACGTCGAGCGCCACCAACGCCCAGCTCTCCTTCTGCGCCGTTGACATGATCCGAGCGAAGTCGAGCATCGATCGCGACAGCCGGTCGAGCTTTGCCACCACAAGGGCCTTCGCGTCACCGGCGGCGAGCGCGGCGAGCGCAGCGTTGACCCCGGGCCGCTTGAGGCTCTTGCCGGAGCCGATGTCCTCGGCGATCTCGATCAGCTCCCAACCCCGGCGCTGGCACTCGGCGATGATCGCCGAACGCTGCGCCTGCAACCCAAGGCCGCTCACGCCCTGCTCCTCCGTGGACACTCGTGCGTACGCTATTACGCGCACCGGGCTCACCTCCTGGTGCCACGCCCCCGGACGTTCTAGCGTCGCGGGGGCACCCTTTTCAAGGACCTGCGCTTACAGAGTGTACACGCGAGGTTCCTCGCGTAGTACATTGGATCAGCGCAGCTGCTCGTTGTGGTCGAACGTTCGCACGCCGCGGCGCAATCTACGATCGGCATGTGCTCAACCGGCGCATGATGGCCGTTCTATTCCTCAGTTCGTATGGCCCGCTCTTTGCGCTGCTTGCGCTGCGGACGTACGAGAAGTCGATGACGTTGTTCTGGCTCGCTGTAGCCGCGCTTGCGATATCGGGTCTCGGCGTCGCGATCTTCTTCTTCGCGGTCGCGAAACGTGCCAAGGAGCGCCACTGGATCGTCGCCACCGAGGACCACAACGGTGATGTCGCGGCATACGCGGCAACGTACCTCTTGCCGTTCCTTGCGATCTTTGGAGCGAGCTGGCGCGATGTGCTTGCGCTCGCGCTGTTCATCGTCATCATCGGCGTGATCTACGTCGAGAGCGAGATGATCTACATCAATCCGCTCCTCAGCCTTCTCGGCTATCACCTGTTCTCGGTGCAGACAACGACGGCGTTCGGCGGACCCACGTCCGACAGTCCCAGGTCACGCTGGTTGATCTGCAAGAGGACGGCGGTCGGCGAAGGCGAACCCGTGGTCGTCCGTCAAGTTGCAGGAGCGACCCTGGTCGCCTTTGCTCGGGACCAAAAATGACACAAGGCGATAAGAGCGAGCAGAAAGAACTCGTCAGGCTGCTTCGGGAGGCGATGTTCACCACAGTGTTCTGCTGGCGCAGATCAGTCGGCGTCTGGCGGATCGCAAAAATAGCGGCCGTCGGCGACCTCCCAACTGACTTTGGGAATGCCGCGCGAGCTGCGGCCGAGGACCTCTACGCAAATCGCTCCAAGTCCGCCTACAACGTCGAAGGAGGGCTTGCCGACAACGAGTACGCAACCCTTGCCAACCCACGTCAGCCGCCAACGGGGCTGCCTCGCATCGGCGGCAACCTGTTCCAGTTGCTGGACGATTTCGGCAGCGCCGACGTTTACGGGAAGCGGAAAAGAACTGCCGCGCCGAACCTGTACGTGGTCGCTGCTCAGTTACCGAACAACGAGCAAGCGAACTTCGGTCGACGCATCTCGAAAGGGAACGTTCTGGCGCGTAACGCAGGGATTCGCACGATCTTCGATGAAGGTACGTTCTCCAAGCTGGATGGGACGGTCATCTCGTTTGATGTCGACTTCGATTGGATCGAGTGGCGCGAGCGTTTCTGGATACTCGACTCAACCGGCTTCAACGCCGTGTTCCGCGACGTGGAAGAACTGCGGCTCGCCGTCGTTGCCAACGTCGGCTTGATCACGGCGCGCATTCGGATCATCAACGGTGATGACTTCATCAAACGTTGCAGGGCAAGCCAGCACATGATGACCAAGCTGCAAAAAGTGACTGATGAGCGGCTCTACGAGAAGCCCGTGAACATGCTCCAGGATTACAGTCGCCTGTATCCGGGCCTAGGCGTTGAGTGGGATGGCGATTCGCTGGTGTTCAACGGAGATCTCGATCATCAGTGGAGCATCCTTCGTCTGCTCGATGAGGCGGCGGTGACCGGAGTTCTCAGCGGGCACCAGTTCCTAGCCAAAACCAAAGACCCGCTGTAGCGCTCTTTCGCGGTTCGGTCGTTTTGCGAAAAAGGCAGCGTTATTCCGTAGTACGAATCGCGAAGGTGCGGGGGGTCTGGGGGGCTTTTTGCCGGTCGTCGCTACCGGCCAAGACGGCCGACGCCGCCGAAGTGTCCCGGGTTTTATGCAGATCCCAGCGAACAGTTGTCCCGTGCGAGGATAGGCTGGGCTAGTCCTCCGAATTGGCACGCTACGGTCTGCTTGATGACCGTCGTCTTGCCGTGTCGGTTCTTGTCGGTGAGCGCCGCTGTGCAGGAGTAGTTCACGAAGTCGGGATCGTGGCCGATGACTCTGCATCGCGTGCCGGTCGTATGTACGGTGCTGGCCGGTGGGGGGTTATTCCGGTTGCTGTTTAGGAAATCAGTTTGGAGCCGGTGAGCGGCGATGTTCTTGCCAGCCCAGTGCTCGACTGTCTTGATCGAGAGCGTCGTGCAAGCGCCGGGAATGTCGGTGCAGGTCGTCTCTTTGTAACCGTTCGGGAGCAGGAGGACTCCGATCAGCAGGATCAGCGAGAGTCCAGCGGCGACGCGGAGTCTGCCTTTGCGAACGCCCGGTTTGCCGGTGTTGCTTGTGGGCGCGCCGTCCGGGTCGGTGGTCGCCAGCCTTATTAGGTTCATCGTTCCAGCACCGATTCGCCGGTTGGTTCGTGACCAGTGTCGGGTATCTGTGCGTCGCAGTTCGGGCAGATGAACACGCCACCGGCACGCGCATCGAGATTGCCGCAGGCGGGGCATGTTGATCGGATTACCGCGAGCCACCGACGCGAATCCGGTGGTTCGGCTGTCGCATCCGCTGCGGCTGCGGCATTTGGGTCATGAGCGAGTCTCGAGCTGCGCGGGAACAGGCCCGTGACCGTCAGCCACGCAGCGATGATCATGATCACGGCGAGCACATAGCGCCAGACGACATATGGATAGTGCGCGTTTATCCAGAAGTGGTTGGCGTCCATAGCCTGTGAGAAGCTCGGGGTGAGCCCCACGGCGTGACCAATGGTGCTCACCACCGCGAGCAGGATCAGGAGTACGAGCAGTACGGCGATCAGCGCCTGCCACCAGAACTGTCGCGCGAGACCCAACGATGAGCGACCTGTGTGGAGCCAAACGCCGGGCGCAACGTGGAACGAGAACCTAGGCATCGCGATCACCGTCAGCCTCGACTTCAGGACTGAGGTCTTCTGTGCGGCCGGTCGTATCGGGCTGGCTCTGGGCGGCTTGCATGCGCCCGTGGCAGGCCATCCGGCTTGCCCTGGCCACCATTATCAGGAGCCAGAAGCCGATCCCCAACACCATTTCCCACCTCCGCATCATCGGGCCCGGTTACGCCGCCCGAGCCACGATCAGAGCCTAACTCATAAGTGAAGTTCACTTATCGCCTATGGGAAACGGGGCGCGAACCCGATTGCGTGCCGGGCGATGCCCAGCCCCGAGACCTCCCGCATCCAACGGCAACTCGGCCAAGCCGTGAAAGCCGTACGAGCCGACCGGCAAATCACGCAAGAGGAGCTATCGCGCCGAACCACACTGCATACGACCTACATCTCCGATGTCGAACGAGGCGCACGCAACCCGAGCTGGGCCACGATCGCAAAGATCGCCTCCGGTCTCGGCGTCGAGGTAGCAGCCATCGCCGCCGCGTACGACCAACTCGCCGATGAACATCACGACGGCGGCAACCCCGCGCCTGCGCAACGCCCATGACGGCAGGGCCGACACACACGTGCTGCCGCTGGCAGCACTGACGCCCGCCCGATACCCTTGACCGCCCCGATCGACTGGAGGCGGCGACATGGCCCGCGAGGACGGAACCCCGAAAACGACGCAGCGGCGCATGATCATGGACATCCCCACGGACTGGGCTGAATGGGGCGACAGCCGGTCGTTGAACAAACACTTCGAGACCCTGGTCGGTGACGACGACGAAGGGGACAAGCTGAGCGACGGGGAGAGCAGCACTACGGACGGCTGATCAGGCCGTAGCTGTCGGCCGCGTTGGGTCAGCGCTGCTTCACGCCCGACCAGACGACGGATGGCTGTGGGGGTAGTGCCGCTGCCACCGTCGGCGCACGAGCAAGACCATGACGTACGCGCCATCAAGGTCAGGGGCAAGCCGCCGAATGGCGTCGTCGCAAGCGAGACAGCACGGTATCCGGGCGTCGGCGTCAACGAGGGCGCCGAGCGGCTTGTGCTCGCCACACGCCTGACAGCGACGGTCGGCCCGCTCGGTAAGCGCGTTGATCTCCTCATCGGCATGCACATGACCAAGACCGCCAGTTACGTATGGGCCGCGCCACCACGCCCGGTAGGTCTGGGCGATGAAGCCTTGCCATGTGGTCATCTCGCCGCACACGTCGCAAAGTGCGCCGCCGATCGCGCCTTCCCGCTGGATTGGGTGCTCGACGGCATCGTTGATCGCGGCCTCTCCGAACAGCACCGCATGGCCGCCCGACACCTGGATCGTCTCAACCACCTCCATTGATCGCAGCGTTGCCACCGTGCCGTTGAGGTCGGTTGGCGTGGCGTCGTCGGGCTGCGTCCCTCGACCACTCAGAATGGACGGCTCCAGCCTACACGGCGATAGCTATCAGCAACCCGATCGAGGCCAGCGCCAAAATGGCTTTCGTGCTCCGGTCCCCAGACGCCGAATGGCTGGGCATGCCGTGGTTGGGGCCACAGGTCGTCGCCGCGGTGTGCCCCCGGGCGAGGAGTCTGCGCCGCTGCGCATACCAATGCCCGGCGATGGCGAGACACCGAAGTCCTCGGCGCGCCCAGCTCGTTCTGTGGCGGTCGCGGTTAGCCTTCGGATGTGGGCTTGGTCAAGTCAAAGCAGCGCGTCGCCGACCACGGCGAAGTCTTCACGCCCGAATGGCTGGTCGAGGCGATGCTGGATCTCCTGAAGGACGAGTCTGAGCGGATCGATTCGCGGTTCTTGGAGCCTGCTTGTGGATCGGGCAATTTCCTCGTGAGAGTGCTCCGGCGCAAACTCGCGGCTGTCGAGCTGAAGTTCGGCAAGAGCGAGTTCGAGAAGCGCCACTACGCGCTGTTCGGCCTGATGTGCATGTACGGGATTGAGCTGCTGGACGACAATGTGGTCGAGTGCCGAGCGAGCTTGCTGGCGATCCTCGCGGATTATCTGACCGTCGACGCGACCGCCGACATCTACCGCGCCGCTGCGCATGTGCTGGCGGAGAACATCGTGCATGGCGACGCGTTGGCGATGCGCACCGAAGCTGGAGATCCGATCACGTTCGCCGAGTGGGGTTATCTTGGTAAGGGCAAGTTCCAGCGCCGTGACTTCCGCTACGACACGCTCGTGCAGATGTCTTCGTTCGGCTCGGACACACTCTTCGCCGACCTCGGCAAGCACGAAATCTTCACCGCGGTGCGGAGCTATCCACCGCTTACGGTCGCGGAGTTGGCCGGGTGAGTGTCCAGGCCGGATTCGCCCTCAGGGGCCGCAACCCTGACGTACTGACCTGCATCGCCAACCTCTCCAACGATGAGGTCTTCACGCCGCCGGAGTTGGCCAACCGGATGCTTGACACCCTCGCCCAAACGTGGGCGGACGCCAACGAGGGCGCTGACATTTGGAGCGACCCGACCGTCACGTTCCTCGATCCGGTCGCAAAGTCGGGCGTGTTTCTCCGGGAAATCACCAGCCGACTAACTCGCGGGCTGGGAGCTGAGATCCCGGATCTTCAGGAGCGCGTCGATTACATCCTTACCAAGCAGGTGTTCGGGATTGGGGTCACGTACCTCACCAGCCTTATGGCAAGGCGCAGCGTCTACTGCTCAAAGCACGCCGACGGCGAGCACTCCATAGTCGACTTGTTCTCCAACGACGCCGGAAACATCTGGTTCGAGCGGCTGGAGCACACCTGGGTTGGGGACAAGTGCGTGTATTGCGGAGGTAACAAGCGCGACTACGGCCGTGGCCCGGAGTTGGAGTCTCACGCGTACGCGTTCATCCACACAGACGACATCAATACTCGACTGGCCGAGTTGTTTGGAGGAGACATGCAGTTCGACGTGATCATCGGGAATCCGCCCTACCAGCTCGGCCAGAGCGGAGGCGAGTCTGGCGGCGGGTTTGCGATGCCGATCTACCAGAAGTTCGTTGAGGCGGCTATGTCTGCCGACCCGCGCTACCTCGTGATGGTGACACCCTCGCGCTGGTTCACGGGCGGTCGAGGCCTGGATGACTTTCGAACCTCAATGCTGTCGGGTCATCACATCCGCAAGCTCGTGGACTTTCCAAACGCGGCCGACGTGTTCCCGGGCGTCAACATCAACGGCGGCGCAAGTTTCTTTCTGTGGGACCGTGATCACGATGGTGATTGCGAGGTAACCACCGTCGCCGAAGGCCCGGTTCAGCGTTTAGCCATCACCCGACCCCTTGACGAGTTCGACATTTTTGTCCGCCGCAACGAGGCGATCTCGATCCTCCGCAAGGTCCGAGCCAAAAGCGAGGCGACCTTCAGCGCCCGGGTGTCAACCATCCAGCCTTTCGGAGTACGGACGCTGTTCCACGGCCACGAGAAGAAGAGTGCAAGCCACCCAATCAAGTTTTACGGATCGGGTCGCGTGACTTGGGTAAGCAAGAACGACCTGCGACAGAACGTCGAGTGGGCGGACAAATGGAAGGTCTTGGTCGCGGCTGCGACGGATGGCAACGAGAACTATCCCCTGCCCATCTGGGACAAAGCTGGCCCGTTCGTTTCAAGGCCGGGTGAAGCCTGTTCTGAGACTTACCTAGTCACGTATGTGACCGAAACGGAAGAGGAAGCTCTGAACGCGGTGACGTATATGAACACCCGTTTCTTCCGCTTCCTCGTATCACTGCGCAAAGTGGCTCAACACAACAAGTGGCAGAACTTCTCCTTCGTTCCTGATCTGCCGATGGACAGATCGTGGACCGACGAGGAGCTTTACGCACGGTATGCCATCACCGGCGATGAGGTCGCCTTCATCCAGTCGATGATCCGGCCGATGGACGTGTGAATGCCTAGGCCGATCGAGGAGATCCTCGTCCCGCGCCCGGAGGCGCGGCTTCGGATCTACGCCTACTCGATAGGCGACATCGCGCACGAGGGTCTCCTGAAGGTCGGACAGACCATCCGAGGCGTGCAGGGGCGCGTCGCCGAGCAGTTGAAGACAGCAGCAATCAAGAACTACACGATCGAGCTGGACGTGTCGGCCGAGCGTGACGACGGCAGCACCTTCACCGACCATCAGGTTCGGGCGGCGCTCCGGGCTAAGGGGTTCGGCAACCCAGAACTTGAGTGGATGCGGTGTTCTGTTGCCGACGTGCAGACCGTTCTGACCGAGCTGCGTACCGGGCAGACGTTCACCGGCACGCATCACGAGACGTTCGCCATGCGGCGCGAGCAGGCCGACGCGGTCAACCGCACGCACGCGTACCTCCACTCGATCTGGAAGGAGGACATGCACGCGGTCCCCCGGTTCCTCTGGAATGCGAAGATGCGCTTCGGCAAGACGTTTACCGCCTGTCAGTTCGCGAAGAAGCTCGGGGCTAAGCGCGTACTGGTGGTGACGTTCAAGCCCGCGGTTGAGGACGCGTGGCAGACCGATCTGGAGTCCCACGTGGACTTCGACGGTTGGCAGTACCTGTCGCGTGCCTCAGGCAGCGACCCGACGCAGATCGACTCTGAGAAGCCGGTCGTTTACTTCGGATCGTTTCAGGACCTGCTGGGCCGTGACGAGGCCGGAAACATCAAGCCGAGGAATGAGTGGCTCCACGAGGTCAACTGGGATCTCGTGATCTTCGACGAGTACCACTTCGGCGCATGGCGCGACACTGCGAAGGAGTTGTTTGAGGGCGAGGACGACGCCGTCGCCAAGAAGGAAACCAAGCTGGAGTACGCCAGCGACCTGGCGAGCGTCAACGAAGACCTCGGCGAGCTGTCGGAGGACGAGACCGACTTCTTGCCGATCACCGCGCGGGCGTACCTGTATCTGTCTGGCACACCTTTCAGAGCGCTGGCGACTGGTGAGTTCATCGAGGAGCAGATCTTCAACTGGACCTATACCGATGAGCAGCGGGCGAAGGAAGACCATGCGCGTGAGAAGCCCGATGCCTGGAATCCTTACGGAGCGCTCCCGCAGATGCGGCTTCTGACCTACCAGATGCCTGACGAGCTGCTCGCGATCGCCAGCCAGGGAGAGTTTGACGAGTTCGATCTCAACGCCTTCTTCGCCGCCACGGGCACCGCCGCAAACGCGGAGTTCAAGCACAAGAGCGACGTGCAGAAGTGGCTGGACATCATCCGTGGCTCCTACTCGCCAACCCAGGTGGACAACCTCAAGCTCGGCAGCCAGCGGCCACCGTTCCCGTATTCGGACGTCCGGCTGCTGGAATACCTCCGACACTCGTTCTGGTTCCTGCCGAATGTCGCTGCGTGCCATGCGATGGCCAACCTGTTGGCTGAGAGTCACAACACCTTCTGGCACGACTACAACGTGCTGACCGTGGCGGGCGCATCGGCAGGTGTTGGGCTCGATGCACTGCCGCCCGTGCGCTCCGCGATCGGCAATGGTGACGAGACTAAGACGATCACGCTCTCGTGCGGGAAGCTCACGACCGGCGTGACGGTGCCGCAGTGGATGTCGATCTTCATGTTGCGCAACCTGAAGTCGCCGGAAACCTACTTCCAGGCTGCGTTCCGAGTTCAGTCGCCGTGGTCGATCAAGAATCCCGAGGGCGACAACCCCAACGACGAGGCAGTCAAGAAGCCAGTCTGTTACGTGTACGACTTCGCGCCGACACGGGCGCTGCGCCAGCTCTCCGACTATGCCATTGGACTGTCGCCCAACGAGCCTAACCCTGAGAGGGCCGTCGAGGATCTCGTGTCGTTCCTGCCGGTGCTCGCCTACGACGGGTCCAGCATGACGCAGGTGGACGCTGGCGGCATCCTCGACATCGCAATGGCTGGCACTTCTGCCACGCTCCTGGCCCGCAAATGGGAATCGGCTTTGCTGGTCAACGTCGACAACGACACGCTGCGTCGCATCCTTGACAACCAGGACGCCCTGGACGCGGTCATGCGGATCGAGGGTTTCCGTGCGCTTGGCGACAACATCATCGAGACCGTGATCAACAAGAGCGAGAAGGTCAAGGAGACCAAGAAAGAGAAGGGGGACAGCCTCAGCGACCGCGAGAAGCGAGAGCTGACTGCCGAGGAGAGGGAGTACAAGACCAAGCGCAAGCAGATCCAGGAGAAGCTGATCAAGTTCGCGACGCGAATCCCGGCGTTCATGTACCTAACGGATTTCCGCGAAAACACCCTCCAGGACGTGATCACCAAGCTGGAGCCAGATCTTTTCCGCGCCGTCACAGGGCTGACCGTGGAGGACTTCCATCTGCTCGTGCGCCTCAGGGTGTTCAACACCGAGCAGATGAACCAGGCCGTGTTCGCGTTCCGGCGCTATGAGGACGCGTCGCTTGCCTACACGGGCATCGACTCCCACCCCGGCCTCACGCACTACGGCCTGTACGACACCGTCGTCGCTCGTGACTACGGCGACCAGCACGGGTCCGGGTAGAGCTATCGGTAGTGGCGCTGCCAGCGACGACCGGAGAGGCGACCCACAACATGATCCGGGTCCTCGCCAGGAGGGCTCCGCCGGATCAGCGAATCGCAGTCGGCGTAGTGCGCGTGGCGGCGGTTGGCGGTCCCGAGTCGCTGTCCCCGACGCTGATGTCGATGCTCAGTGATGCCGCCGACGCGCTCGCGGGCCTGGAGACCGGCGACTACAACGCGGCGGAGACACTGATCGCGGCCGCGAGGGCCACGCCGTCGGTCGGATAGATTGCCAGTCGTGGCGGAGGAGCCCCATCTCGACAATCCGGCTGGTCGGCTGCACGCCGTGCTGGAGCGCTTCGGAGCGAATCGTGACTCGCAGATCATCGCGTCCTGGAACAGCGCGCTCGCAGTAGAGCCGCCCAAAGTTCCCCGTGCGCTGATCGGCGTAGCGGATCTGATCGACGACACCAAGCAGGCGTACCACGACACCCGCTTGACGATGTTCCCGGAGTTGCCGGAACGCCTCGACGCCATCGGCGCGATGCTCTTCCAGCCCTCGCACCCGATGACCGGCGCTGTCAAGGCCATCCTGCCCACCGACTGGGACTTCGCGCTCAACGACATTCGGAATCTGAGCCTCTTCCTAAACCAGAAGGGGATGCAGTCGAGGACCCCTGACGACGCCGAAGTCGCGGCACTCGTTCAAACGGCCCGCGACCTGATCGCCGCCGTCACGAACTCGGATGCTCTGCCGCCTGAGTGGAAGGCTTTGCTGATCCGACAGCTCACCGAGGTGCTTACGACGTTTGAGCTGTGGAGGGTGGAAGGCGCGGAGAAGGTCCGGATGGACGTGCTCGCCGTAGCTACCACAGTCGCGGCATATGAACGGACAGTGGCGGCCAGCGAACCAGGCAAGGAGCCACCCGAGAAGGTGAGCGCGATCTTCGGCCCGATCAAGACCTGGGCCGCTATTGCGCTGGCGGCGTTCGCCGTTGTGAGCTCCGGAGCGCAAGCCATCGGCACTGTTGAACACGCACTCGGGCTATTGCCTCCTCCAGCAGCGACCCAGGTGGACGTCAAGGTCGAGCTTCCTACGCTGGAACAACCTGCCAGCCCGCCCGAGAGCGAACGCGGCGGAGACGCTGCTGGCGGCGGGTGACGGGCAGGTGGGCGGCGGCGCTGCGTAGCTCCGGTCAGTGCGCGGTAAGGCTCACGCCAGCCCGCGCGTGATCGAACTTCGGCTTCTTGCCGAACGACCGCCGCCACCAGCCATCGTGCATTCGCACGCCAGGAAACGGCGCGTAGAACCAGCGGCCGAACTGGTCACAGAGCATGAGGTACATAACCGTGACCTCCTCCGCGAAATGGACTTGATCCAGAATCTTGGCGTTATCGAAAGAGAACTCCACGGTTCCTCCCTCGTCCAACCGCGCAGGCAGTGTGTCCTGGTCCTCCAGCATGGTTCCCCCGACCGCGACTTCGCCTCTGCTGGGCGTGCAGCCGATAAAGATCGGCTCGACGTCCAGTCGCACCATACGAATCCCTCGGTTCGTGACCCGAACCGAGATCGCGGCAAGTTCGTCGGTCCACCATTGCCAGCACTCAATATCCAGGCTGGTACGGACGGCACGCCTCGACTGCGTTACCGCGAACCAGACCGCGCTGACCGTGCCGACTGCGCCGATAAGGGCGGCGGCGGCGGTGATCCAATCTGTAAGGCTGTTGGCTCCGCCCACAGTGCCGCAGCGTAAGTCCCAAGGAGGACGCACCAGCACTTCCCGAAGGTAGCGCTCCAACTCGATGGCAGCGCGCTACGACAGATCGACCCGGTCGCCTTGCGCGAATACGTCGAGCACTCTGTTCTTGCCGTCCCGACTCCAGGTGAGGAGCAACTTCTTCTCCTGTTCGGGATACGGGTCCGTGTCCACCAGCGTCTCGTTGTCCACACGGAAGGAGGTCTGCCCGCTGGCGATGATGCTGCGGACTCGCTCGGCCACGTTGACACCGGAGCCCATTTCAGGATCGTCCGCTGGTTTGTAGAGCGCGGCGTCGATACGGATGGGACAGTCGGACCTCCGCAGAACCGTTCGACCGTCGTCGTCGGTTTTGCGACGAACCTCAGCCCACCGGGCGGGACGCGATTCGGCCCCTCGATCCCACTCACGCAGGACAGCCTCGACACGAGCGAGGATCAGGTCAGGGTACGTAGTGTCTGCGAGAGCCGCCTTCAGCGCTGCCTGCACGTCGCCTTCGATGTCGTATTCCACTGAGAGGACGTGCGCCGTAGCCACAGAGAGCGCGAAGCGCATCGTGTCGGCCTCGTCGCCGGTTGGTTCCCAGTCTCCGATGCTCAGGTCTTGCACGGCTCCGGAGTCTAGGCAGCACTGAGGCGTACGCCGGTAACGCAATCCCGGTCGTTGCGCGCTCGGCGGATTACGTAGAACAGGCCATTGACGCGTTCTCCGCCACCTATCGGTCTGTGGACGCGAACCCGCTCGCAGATCAAGCTCGGGTATGGATGACCTCACCTATGTCGAAGCCGTCGAGATTGCGGAACGACTTACCGACGCCCTGATCCATCGTTGCCCGAGCTGGAAGCTGATCGGCCAGCTTGCCCGAAGGCTCGCGCGGATAGCTGAGCAGGCCGACTAGTTGGCGACCCTCAAGGGACTCCTGAGCGCTCCGCTACGGAGTTGCGAGGACCGAGCCGAGGTTAGGCCCCCTCGACGCCCCGACTAGGCGTGCTGCTCCGCGAAGAGCCGGTGCTCAGCCAGGAACGCGCCAGCCCTGCGCGACGGCCGCCACAGTTGCGGGCCAGCCAGAACCGGATCAGCCGTCCCACGCAACAGGCCTCGATCAGCCACCCGGCGGAGCGCCTGCTGCATCGCTCGGTACGTAGGCCACTTGTGGTCGATGTTCGGGTGGCTCGACTTCGTGTAGATGCAATCCTCCAGCCAGTCCCACAAGTACTCCGCCGTCACGCCGATCACCGGGTACTCCGCGCTCTGTTGACGCTCGGTGAGGGCAAGCGTCACGGCAAGGATGAGCTGATCATCCCGGGAGGAGAATCGGAACAACTCGTCGCTGAGCTTGGTCGGCGCACGCATCCGCGACCGCTTGTACACAGCCCGGCGGACGAGATTGACCTCAGAACGGCCGAGAACAGTTCCTACGGCCGCGTCTTACGCCGAGAGCCGATGCGCGGGCTGCACCGGACAGCACTGCCCACCAGGCGTCATACCCGCGTGACCACCGTCGACGGGCCGGTACGCTGCGCTTACATGCTGATGTACAACAGCGCGGTCTCTGGCAACTGTTACAAGGTTCGGCTGCTCTGTGCGCACCTCGGGCTGCCGCTGGAACTGCGAGAGCTGGATGTTGTTGACCGCTCCAATCGTCCGGCAGTCATCGGCGATCTGAATCCCGCACTGCGCGTCCCCACGCTGATCCTCGAAGACGGCCGACCGCTGCCGGAGTCGAACGCGATCATCACGTATCTCGCCGAGGGCACGGACTACTTGCCGACCGACCGCTACGACCGCGCCCGCGCTCTCGGGTGGATGATGTTTGAGCAGTACGAGATCGAACCCAACATCGCCGTCGCGCGGTTCTGGAACCTGTTCGACGTTGGCGCGAGCCCCGAGCAGCACGCGGGCAAGCAGGCCGCTGGTCGTAAGGGCCTTGAGGCACTGGAGCGCGGCCTGACCGGTAAGGAGTGGCTCGTCGGCGACCGTTACGGCGTGGCCGACATCAGCCTGTACGCGTACACGCACGTCGCGTACGAGGGCGGCTTTGACCTTGAGGAGTACCCGTGGGTGCAAGCTTGGCTGGGGCGGGTCGCGTCGCAAGCAGGCCACATCAAGATCACCGATTGAGAGCGCGTGAGCCGCCGCCTGAGGCCACGAATGCCGGTAGGTGGATCCTTGGTACAAAACCCGCGTTCTTCGAGCAGTACGAGATTGAGCCCAACCTGGCGGTGGCACGCTTCTTCAAGCTCTTCGACCTCGAGCCGCCGGAGGGTCTGGCACGCCAGAAGCGGGAGAGCGGCCGCAAGGGTCTCGAGGCGTTGGAGCGAGGCCTGACCGGCAAGGAGTTCCTCGTCGGCGACCGCTACACGGTTGCCGACATCAGCCTCTACGGCTATACGCACGTCGCGCATGAGGGCGGCTTCGACCTCGAGCCCTACCCGTGGATCCGTGCCTGGCTCGACCGGGTCGCGGCTCAGCCGGGGCACATTCGGATCACGGACTGAGCGA
>Ga0182024_10012087_pt1 | contig 17155 bp, 17 predicted proteins | sample P32metaG_FD_120480 | JGI IMG/M metagenome (GOLD analysis project Ga0182024, IMG submission 120480) | Permafrost microbial communities from Stordalen Mire, Sweden - P3-2 metaG (Illumina Assembly) | ecosystem: Environmental > Terrestrial > Soil > Wetlands > Permafrost | place: Sweden: Stordalen...
CGCCGGTTTCAACCCGGACGACGTCAGCCTGTCGTGGATGCCGCTGACGCACGACATGGGCCTGATCGGGTTTCACCTGATCATGTTCGCCAATCGGGTGCACAGCCACCTGATGCCGACCGATCTGTTCGTGCGCCGGCCGTTGCTGTGGCTGCAGTTTGCCGCGCGCATACGCGCCAGCATCCTGTGTTCGCCGAATTTCGGCTACCGTCACTACCTCAAGGTGCTGGGCGATCGCGCACCGGGCGAGATCGATCTGTCGAGCGTACGGCTGATCTTCAACGGCGCCGAGCCCATCAGCGTCGAGCTGTGCGATGAATTTATGCGCCGGCTGGCACCCTGCGGGCTGTCGCGCGTATCGATGTTCCCGGTCTATGGGCTCGCCGAGGCGTCGCTGGCAGTCAGCTTTCCCGAGCCCGGCGTACCGTATCGCGCCACCGGCTTCAACCGCCACCAGCTCGGTGTCGGCGAGCAACCGCCAACGCTCGCGGCCGGGCAGCCCGACGCGGTGATGCTCGCCAGCGTCGGGCGCGCCATCCCGTACTGCGAGCTGCGCATCGCCGCCAACGACGATGCGCCGATGCCGGCGCAGCGCGTCGGCCACATCCAGATTCGCGGCGGCAACGTCACCGGCGGCTATTACGAGGATACCGATGCCCACGCTGTAAGTTTTACAGCCGACGGCTGGCTGCGCACCGGGGATCTGGGTCTGATCCACGATGGCGAGCTCTACATCACCGGTCGGCACAAGGAGATCCTGTTCGTCAACGGCCAGAACTATTACCCGCACGACCTGGAGCGCATCGCCGAGCAGGTCGAGGGCCTGGAACTCGGCAAGGTCATGGTCGCCGGCGTGCGGGCGGCCGGTGCGCAGGAAGACGAGCTGGTGATCTTCGTGCTCCATCGCGGCGATATCGCCGAATTCCTGCCGATCGCACGCCAGGTCGCCGCTCGGATCGGCGAGCACGCCGGACTTGCGGCCGGCGCGGTGGTGCCGGTGAAGCGCATGCCGAAGACCACCAGCGGCAAGTTTCAGCGCCACCTGCTCGAACAGCAGTATCTCGACGGTGCCTTCAATGGCGAGCTGGCCGAGCTGGCACGGCTGCGCGCCCAGGAGCCGGCAGCGCGCAGCGACGGCAGCGACATCACGCAGCAGCTGCGCGCCATCTGCGAGCAGGAACTGGACGGGCGCAGCATCGACCTGGACGAGAGTCTGTTCGACCTCGGTGCCAGCTCGCTGAAGCTGATCGCGATCCACGAGCGCATCGAGCGGCTGTGGCCGGGGCTGGTAGATATTACCGATATCTTCGATCACCCCAGCATCGGCGCACTGGCGCGCCTGATCGAGCTGAAACTGGCAGCATCGAAGAGCTCGTGACGGTGCGCTAGCGCACCCTGCTAGAATCCAGCCCATGATGGACCGCGGATCGCCGGAGCCGTGCGCGTTGAACGGCGATGCAGCGCTGCAGCAAACGGATGTGCTGGTGATCGGCGGAGGCCCGGCCGGATCCACGATCGCGACCCTGCTGGCACGCCGCTGCCACCACGTCACGCTGGTCGAGAAGGACCGGCACCCGCGCTTTCATATCGGCGAATCGCTGCTGCCGGCCAACCTGCCGCTGTTCGAACAGCTCGGCGTCGCCGCGCAGGTGCGCGCGATCGGCATGCAGAAATGGGGCGCCGAATTCATCTCGCCCTGGGACGGACGGCAGCAGGATTTTCGCTTCGCCGAGGCCTGGGACAAATCCATGCCGTACGCCTACCAGGTGCGGCGTTCACAGTTCGATGAGATCCTGATCCGAAATGCCGCGCACGCGGGTGCCGAGGTGATCGAACACTGCCGCGTGCGCGGCGTCGAATTTGGCGATGGCCGCGTTCGCATCGAGGCCGAGCACCAGGATGGGCGCAAGCAATGCTGGCGGGCGCGCTACCTCGTCGATGCGTCGGGCCGCGATACCTTCATGTCCAATCGCCTGGGCGCGAAGCGGCGCAACCCCAAACACAACAGCGCGGCCATGTTCGCCCATTTCAGCGGTGCGCCACGCCACCCGGACGAGCGCGCCGGCCACATCTCGATCTACTGGTTCGATCACGGCTGGTTCTGGTTCATTCCGCTGCACGATGGCGCCACCAGCGTCGGCGCGGTGGTGTGGCCTTACTATCTCAAGTCGCGCAGCACCCCGGTCGGCGAGTTCTTCCTCGCCACCATCGCGTTGTGCGCGCCGCTGGCGCAGCGCCTGGCCACCGCCACCCTCATCACCGAGGTGGAGGCCACCGGCAACTATTCCTACACCTCGACCCGCAGTCACGGCGAGGGCTACCTGCTGCTGGGCGATGCCTATGCGTTCATCGACCCGGTGTTCTCCTCCGGCGTGATGCTGGCGATGAACAGCGCCTTCGTCGGCGCCGACGCGGTCGACGCCTGCCTGCGAACACCGGCACGCGCCCGCGCGGCGCTGCGCGCGTTCGACCGCTCGATGCGCCGCGGTCCGCGCGAGTACTCATGGTTCATCTATCGGGTCACCACCCCGACGATGCGCGAGCTGCTGCTGGCGCCGCGCAATCTGCTGCGCATGAAGGAGGCGCTGATGTCGGTGCTGGCGGGCGACATTTTCGGGCGCACGCCGATCTGGAGGTCGGTGCGCGCCTTCAAGCTCACCTACCGCATCTTCTCGCTGCTGCACCCGCTGCGCTCGCTGCTGGCCGCGCGCCGGCGCAGCCTGAACATCCGCCCGGCCTGAAGCGGCAGCGGCCTTAAGCACTGATGGCTTCGGCAGCGGCCCTCCAAGTCGATTACGCGCCCGCCGCCGACGTGCGTGCGCGTCCGGCGGCCTGGTGGCAGGACGTGCTGGCGGTGGTGCGCTTCGATGGCGGCGGTAACGCGCCGCCGGCGGCGCAGATCCCGGTGACCGAAGTCAACGTGCCGGTGCTCGCCGCGGCCGGCGGCACCGTGGAGATCTGGCGTCTTGCCGGCCCGATGCACTCCGGCGAGCGCGGACGGGTGCGCTACCGCCACAACGGCAGCCTGTTGTTCGCCAGCCTGACGATTTCCGAAGCAGAGTTCGCGCACGGCGCAGCCACTGGTGCGGCCAACGCGCTGCGGCGCGCGACCGAGGCCGGCTACCGCGAAATCTTCGGCGTGCTCGAGTCGCTCTCGTTCCCGTATCCGTTGCGGATCTGGAATTTCCTATCCGAGATCAATGCCGTCAGCGGCGATGGCGAACGCTACTGGCACTTCAATGGCGCCCGCCAGGACGCACTGATCGGCCTGAATCGCAGCATCGCCGGCAACGTGCCGGCGGCGAGCGCGGTGGGCGTGGGGCCGACCAATCCACTGACCGTCTACTGCATCGCCAGCGCACGCGCCCCGATCGCGCTCGAGAATCCGCGCCAGTGCAGCGCCTGGGCCTACCCGCGGCGCTACGGTCCGCGCAGCCCGACGTTCGCGCGCGCCTGCATTGCCGACGATGCGGCGCAAACCCTGTTCATCTCCGGCACCGCCAGCATCGTCGGCCATGAGAGTGCGCATGCCGGGGATCAGTGCGAGCAGACGCGCGAGATCGTGCGCAATATCCGCGCCCTGATTGGCAGCGCCAATGATCGCGTCGGCGGCGAGCGCTATGCGCTCGATCGGCTGCACTACAAGGTGTATGTGCGCCAGGCCGAGCACCAGCCGAGCATCGACCGGGAGCTGCGCCGCGAGGTCGGCGCCGCGTTGCGGGTGCTGTACCTGCGGGCCGATATCTGCCGGCCTGACCTGCTGGTCGAGATCGAAGCGGTCGGCACGCCGGAGCCCGCCTGAACAGCGCGCCTTACCGCCGCCGGCGCCAGCGCGGCGTGGCGCTGGCGACGCTGGTGCTGGCACTGGTGCTGGGTGCGGCGGGCACCCGCCATGCTCACGCCAGCGAGCAGCCGTTGTGGGAATTCGGTTTAGGGCTAGGGGCGGTGGTGTTCAACGACTACCGCGGTGCCTCGGCGATGCACGCCTATCCGCTGCCGGTGCCTTACTTTACATATCGCGGCCCAATCCTGCGCGCCGATCGGGACGGCCTGCATGGCCGCTTTCTGAACCAGCGTTATGTGGAATTCGACCTCAGCGCCAATGCCACCGCACCGGTGTTCAGCCGCAATAGCGCGCCGCGCAACGGTATGCCCAATCTGGATTCCACGGTCGAGCTCGGCCCGTCGTTGATCGGCCATCTGTGGCGCGCCGACGACGAGCGACTGCGGCTGGACCTGCGCGCCCCGGTTCGCAACGCGATCACGATCGCCTCCCCACCGCGCTCGATCGGCTGGGTATTTGCACCCAACCTCAGCCTCGACTACCGTCCCCAGGGACGTGCGGCCGGCTGGAACCTGGGTGTGCTCGGCGGACCGCTGTATGCGCAACGCCGCTATCACGAGTATTTTTATGGGGTGGCACCGCAGTACGCGACAGCAGAGCGGCCCGCCTACCAGGCGCCGGGCGGCTATGCCGGCAAACAGCTGCTGCTCGCGCTCAGCCGGCGCTACCCGAACTATTGGATCGGCGCCTATGTGCGCCATGATTGGCTGCAGGCAGCGGTGTTCACCGACAGTCCGCTGGTGCAGCAACGCAGCTACTGGGCCGGTGGCCTGGCTATCGTGTGGATGATCCGCGCCTCTTCCAGGATGGTCGACAGCGATGAATGAAGTGCGCACCATGCTGCGGGCGGTGTCTGACTACACGGCGTTTTACGGCTCGATGCTCACCTATCGGCTGCGGCTGGGGCGGCGTTTTGATCCGCCGCCGGACGTCGATGGCTTCATGGCCGAGCTCGAGCACTATTACCACAGCGAACTTCGGACCTCCTTGCACCAATGACGATGCCATCGGCGACGCACGTGGTACTGATCCCGAGCTACAACCCGGGACCCAAGGTATTCGAGACCGTGACGACGGCGCGCTCGCAATGGGCGCCGGTCTGGGTGGTGGTCGATGGCAGCACCGACGGCAGTGCCGAGGCACTGGCGGCGATGGCGCAACGCGACCCTGACCTGCGCGTGCTGAGGTTGGAACGCAATAGCGGCAAGGGCGCGGCGGTCGTGCACGGCGCGCGCGCCGCCAAGGCCGCAGGCTTCACGCACATCCTGACGATGGATTCCGACGGCCAGCATCCGGCCGATCATATCGGCGGTTTCATGGCGGCATCGCTGGCGGAGCCGGCCGCATTGATCCTGGGCGACCCACAATTTGATGCCAGTGCGCCGGCGCTGCGGGTGCAGGGTCGCAAGCTGTCGAATTTCTGGGCCAACGTCGAGACGCTGTGGGCCGGCATCCACGATTCCCTGTTCGGATTTCGGGTCTATCCGATCGAGCCGTTGTTGCGGGTGATGCGCTACCAGCCGTGGATGCGCCGATTCGACTTCGATGCCGAGGTCGCGGTGCGGCTGTGCTGGCGCGGGCTTACGCCGCGCAACATGCCGGCGCCGGTACGGTATTTCCGGCCGGAAGAAGGCGGTGTGTCGCACTTCAATTACTGGCGCGACAACGTGCTACTGACCTGGATGCATATGCGCCTTTTTGCAGGGTTTTGGCTGCGCCTGCCGTTGCTGGCGTGGCGTCGCCTGCGTGGTTGAAACCCGCTCGCGCCGATGCCAATCCCGATATAATGTGTGTGCCGATCTGGCTTACATCACCAGTGCGCCGGCCTTGGCATTACAGGCCTTAAGGGCGGGAGATAACTACCCCATCATGCCGGAACAAGCGTTGCCCATTCCGACGGCGCCAGCTCTCGATACGCTCGCACTGGAGCGCGAGATCGCGCAATTGATCGTCAAGGGACTGAATCTGCCAATGCAGCCTGACGAGATCGACCCCGAAGCCCCGCTCTATGGCGAGGGACTGGGACTCGATTCGATCGACATCCTCGAGATCGCGCTGATCGTCTCCAAGCAGTACGGCATCCAGCTGCGGGCCGACAACCAGGAGAACACGCGCATCTTCCGTTCACTGCGGCATTTCGCCCACTACGTGGCCGAGCAGAGAGTCAAGTGATACGCGCCTGCCGGCGTGCCTGCGGGCGCGCGCCGCGCTGTTGAGGCGTCGCAGCGTATGTCGGCTCTGCCTCTCATCGCGCATGATCGACCCGCTGCCGTCATCGCCTGGCGCGCCGGCCGGGCGATCGGTGCGGCCCAGTTCCTCGTCGATGTACGCGCATTGGCGGCGCGCCTGCCGGCCAGCACGCATCTGCTGAATTTCTGCAGCGATCGCTATCGCTTTGCGGTCGGGCTCGCCGCCAGCCTGGTGAGCGGCAAGTGCAACATCCTGCCCTCGACCCATACACCGGAGGTCATCCGGCATCTGCGCTCGTTCGCGCCGGACGTGTTTTGCCTGAGCGATGATCCGCACTGTCCGCTGGCACTACCACAGCTGCTGTATCTGGATTCGCCGCAGCCGGAATGCACGACCACCTCCGACGGCGCGGAATTTTCAGTACCGCGGATCGACGCCGGGCAGCTGGCCGCCTATGTGTTCACGTCGGGTTCCTCCGGCATGCCGGTGCCGCACGCCAAGACCTGGGGCCGGCTGGTGCAGTGCGTGCGAGCCGAAGTCACGCGCCTGCCGGTGGTCGATCTGGCCGGCTGCTCGATCCTCGGCACCGTGCCGGCGCAGCACATGTACGGTTTTGAATCCACCGTGCTGCTGCCGCTGCAGAGTGGTGCCGCACTGTGCGCCGAGCGGCCGTTCTTTCCGGCCGATATCGCCGCCGCGCTCGCCGCCGTCCCGCCACCGCGGGTGCTGGTGTCGACGCCGGTGCATCTGCGCGCGCTGCTGACCGCCGAGCAGCAGCTGCCGGCGCTGGAACTGATCATGTCGGCCACCGCGATGTTGCCGGTCAATCTGGCGCGTGCGGTCGAGAGCCGTTACGGCGCCGCGCTGCTGGAGATCTACGGCTCGACCGAAACCGGCCAGATGGCCAGCCGCCGCACCGCGCTCGAGGATCAGTGGCAGCTGTGGCCCGGGGTACGGCTCACGGTCAGCGACGCGCACTGCTCGGCGCACGGCGGCCATGTCGCCCGTACTACCGCGCTAGCCGATGTACTCGAGCCGACCGATGAGGAACACTTCCTGCTGCACGGGCGCACCGCCGACCTGGTCAACATCGCCGGCAAGCGCAGCTCGCTCGCCTACCTCAACCACCAGTTGAATGCGATCCCGGGGGTTACCGACGCGGTGTTCTTCGTGCGTGACGACTCGGAAGCCTCGCTCGCCGGCGTCACGCGCCTGGGCGCGCTGGCGGTGGCCCCGCGGCTCGACGTCGCCAGCATCATTCAGGCACTGCGCCAGCGCATCGACCCGGTGTTTCTGCCGCGCCCGCTGCTGCTGGTCGAGCATCTGCCGCGTAACGCAACCGGCAAGCTGCCGCAGCACACGTTGCGCGCGCTGACCACGCAGGCGGCGCTGCTGCAGCCGCATTTATTTGCATGAGCCGGCAGAGCCTGCGGCTGTGCATAGCGCCTGATCACCCGGCGCTGGCCGGTCATTTCCCGGGCTTTCCGGTGGTGCCGGGCGTGGTGCTGCTGGATGAGACGCTGCATGCGATCGACGGCGAGCTTGCGGCCGAACACTCGGCGCCGCACTCCGGCGCGGCCGATGCGACGCCGGCCTCGCTCTGGCACATCGGCACGGTCAAGTTTCATCGCACCGTGCGAGCCGGTGAGGCGCTGCAGCTCGAGTACGATCTGCAGCCCGACGGGCGGGCGCGCTTCGAACTGCGCGCCGCCGATGCACTGGTAGCCAGTGGCACCATCGAGCGCCGCCCGATCGCCCCGCTACAGGCGCTGTCGACGCCGTGAGCCACCCTTCCCCGCCGCTGACGGCACACGATCACAACGCGGTCGCGGAGTGGCGCCGCCGACCCGAGCGTGGCAGCGCGCTGGCACTGCGCACCATGGCGTTCCTGTCGCTGCGGCTCGGGCGGCCGATCGGACGGCTGTTTCTGCACCTGATCGGGGCTTATTTCTTCCTGTTCGCGCCCAAGGCGCGCCGCTGCATGCGCGACTACCTGCGCCGGGCGCTGGGCCGTGAGCCGCGCGCGCGCGATCGCTTTCGCCAGATCATGACGTTCTCCACCTCGATCCACGATCGCATCTACCTGATGGCCGAGCGCTATCACCTGTTCAACGTCACGCTGTCAGGCGAGCCGCTGATGGAGGAAGTGGTCGCCACCGGCGGCGGTGCGATCCTGATGGGTGCGCACATGGGCAGCTTCGAAGTGCTGCGCTGGATCGGCGAACGGCGCGCCGGCTTCGGCCTGGTGCTGACCATGTACGAAGACAACGCGCGCAAGGTCAACGCGATGCTGGCCGCGCTGGCACCGCGCCATCCGCCCGAGATCATCGCCGTGGGCCGCATCGATGCGATGCTGAAGATTCGCGCCCGCCTCGACCAGCACGCGCTGGTGGGTATGCTCGCCGATCGCACCTTCGGCGATGAAGGCGTGCTGCCGGTGACCTTCCTCGGCGCCACCGCGTATCTGCCGACCGGCCCGATGCGCGCGGCGGCGATGCTCAAGCGTCGGGTGATCTTCATCCTGGGGCTGTATCGCGGCGGCAATCGCTATCACGTGGTGTTCGAGCCGCTGGCGGATTTCAGGTTCACGCCGCCCGGCCAGCGCCAGGCCGCGATCGAGGCGGCGGTCGCCCGCTACGCGGCGCTGCTCGAGCAGAACTGTCGCAGCGATCCCTACAACTGGTTCAACTTCTTCGACTTCTGGCGCAGTCCCGCGGATACCTCGGCGCGACCCGCGCCGCAGCCACCGCCGCAGCGCGGATGAAAGTGCGGCTGGCGCTCGCGGCTGCGCTGATCACCTGGTCGCTGGGCGCGCTCTGGCCGGCAGTGCTGGCTGCCGAGGATACCGCCGGGCTCGACAGCCTGATGGCGCTGCTGGCCCAACGCCGGCACGGCGAGGCCGACTTCGTCGAAAAGAAATACCTGTCGATGCTCAAGCAGCCACTCGAGTCCTCGGGGGTGCTGATCTACCAGGCGCCCGATCACCTGGAGCAGCGCACCGACAAGCCACGGCCGCAATCCGTGGTGCTCGATCAGGGCAGCGTGACGATGCAGATTGGCCATCGGCGGCGCGTGTTGCGGCTGGCCGACTATCCGCAGCTGGCGCCACTGATCGACAGCATCCGCGCGACGCTGGCCGGTGACCGGGCGGCGCTGGAGCGCGTGTTCGAGGTCGATTTCAGCGGCACACTGGAGCACTGGCAGCTGCGGCTGGCGCCGCGCGATGCCCGGCTCGCCGCCACGCTCAAGCGCATCGACATGCGCGGCGAGCGCGACGCGGTGCGCGAAGTACAGGTGCAGCAGAGCGATGGCGATCGCTCGGTCATGAGTATCACGCCGCGCGAATGATGCGCCCGCGTGCGCTGAGCCTGACGCTGTGGCTGGCGCTGGTGGCGCTGTCCGCGTTGATCGTTGCGCGCGCACACTACACCGCAGACCTGTCCGCGTTCCTGCCGCGCTCGCCCTCCGCCACGCAGCAGCTGCTGGTGCAGCAGCTGCAGGACGGCCTGGCCTCACGCCTGATCCTGATCGGCATCGACGGCGCCGACGGCGCGACCCGGGCGCAGGCATCGCGCGCGCTGGCCGGGCAGCTGCGCGAGGATTCCGAGTTCGTCAGCGTCAGCAACGGCGAGGACGCCAGCCAGGACAAGGACCGGCAATTCGTATTCGAACATCGCTATCAGCTCAGCGCAGTGGTGACGCCCGAGCGCTTTACGGTCGACGGACTACGCGCGGCGATCGCCGATAATCTCGAACTGATGGCCTCGCCCGCGGGCCTGTCGGCCAAGTCGCTGTTCGTCAGCGATCCGACCGGCGAGACGCTGCAGGTGATCGAACAGTTTGAGGGCGCCGCCCAGCCGCGCCGCGAGCACGGGGTGTGGAGTTCCGGCGACGGCGCGCGCGCGCTGCTGATCGCGCAGACACGCGCCGCGGGCTCGGACACCGATGGACAGGCGCAGGCGATCGCACTGATCCGCGCCGCCTTCGCCGCCAACGAGGCGCCGTTGCGGCTGCAGCTGAGCGGTCCGGCGGTGTTCTCGGTCGATGCGCGCGCGACCATCGAGCATGAGGCGGTGCGGCTGTCGCTGCTCAGTACCACGCTGATCGTCACGCTGCTGCTGCTGGTGTACCGCTCGCTGCCGACGCTGCTGTCCGGCTTGCTGCCGGTCGCCTCCGGTGCGCTGGCCGGCGTGGCGGCGGTGGCACTCGGCTTTGGCCTCGTGCATGGCATCACGCTCGGCTTTGGCGTCACGCTGATCGGCGAGTCGGTAGACTACTCGATCTACTTATTCATACAGGGGCAGCGTCGCCGCGCCGGCGGCGCCGAGGCCGCGACCACCGCCGCTGCCACCGCCGACGCTGCCACCTCGGACGATACCACCCGCCGAACGCTGTGGCGGACCATCGGCCTGGGCGTACTGACCTCGATCTGCGGTTTCGCGTCGCTGCTGCCGTCGAGCTTTCCGGGACTGGCGCAGCTCGGGCTGTTTTCGATCAGCGGCCTGATCGCCGCGGCCGCGGTCACGCGCTTCGTACTGCCGCAGCTGCCGCTGACACCGCGGGTCGCGAACCTGGCCCCGCTCGGATCCGCCGCCGCACGGCTGATCGGCCACGCCCGGCTGCCATTTAGCGTCGCTGCCGGCTTAGGTCTGGCCTGCGTATTGCTGCTCTACCATGATCGGGATCGGCTGTGGAATCGCGATCTGTCGGCGTTGAGCCCGGTGTCGGTGGCCGCGCAGGCGCTGGATGCGAGCATGCGCGCCGACCTGGGCGCGCCCGATATCGGCAATCTGGTGGTGGTCAATGCCGACAGCGAGCAGGCCGCGCTGCAGCTGTCAGAAGCGGTCGGCACGCGGCTCGATGCGCTGGTCGGCCAGCAGCTCATCGCCGGCTACGACAGCGCCGCGCGCTTTCTGCCAAGTGAACACACCCAGGCCGCGCGGCTCGCCAGCCTGCCGGCACAGGACGCCCTGCGCGCGCGCGTTGCCGCCGCCGCGGCCAGCCTGACGCTCAAGAGCGACGCGCTGGGCCCGTTCGTGCAGCAGGTGGCGGCCGCACGCAACGCCAGGCCGCTGACACGCGCGGATCTGGCGGGCACCTCGTTCGCGCTCGGCGCCGACGCGCTGCTGTGGCACCGCGATGGCGCCTGGCACGCGCTGCTGCCGCTGCGCGCGAACGCCAGCGCCGCCGGCGTCGCCGGTGCCGGCGACATCGACATCGGGCGGGTACGCGCCGCGCTCGCGCCGCTGGCCCCCGGAAAAATCCTGGTGATGAATATCAAGCACGAGCTCGACGCCCTCTACGGCAGTTATCTCGCCGAGGCGGTGCACCTGTCGCTGGCGGGGCTGGCCGCGATCGTGCTGCTGCTGCTGATGGCGCTGCGCAGTGTCGAGCGTGCGGCGCGCGTCATCGCCCCGCTGCTGCTCGCCGTGCTGGTGGTCAGCGCCGGCTTCGCGTTGTCCGGCACCCGCCTGACCATCCTGCACCTGGTCGGCATGCTGCTGATCGTCGCGGTCGGTTCCAACTACGCGCTGTTCTTCGACCGGCGCGCCGCCGATCGCGACCGTTCGGCGCTGCCGCTGACGCTGGCCTCGCTGCTGATCGCCAATGCCTGCACGGTGATCGGCTTCGGCGTGCTCGCGTTCGCACGCGTTCCGGTGCTCAGCGCACTCGGCGCCACGGTCGCCCCGGGTACGCTGCTGGCGCTGCTGTTCGCGGCGCTGCTGGCGCCGCGCCGATTGACGGCGGCCAGCTGATGCGCACGCAGCGCCTGGCGCTGGGCGCCGCCGGCGCGCCTGCCACCCGCATTGTGCTGCTGCCGGGGGCTTATCATGCGCTCGAGGAATTCATCGCTGCCGGCTTCGATCAGGCGCTGCGGGAGCGCGAACTGGCGGTGGAGCTGATACTGGCCGCCCCCGAGCTGGCGCACCTGAACGATCGCGGCTGGCTGTCGCAGCTGCGCGCCGAGGTGATCGCGCCGGCACGCGCGCGGGCAGACGGGCAGCTGTGGCTCGGGGGCATATCGCTGGGAGGCTACATGGCGTTGCGCTTCGCCGCGGAAGGGTCCGATGAGCTCGACGGCCTGTGCCTGCTGGCACCGTACCTGGGCAGCCGCATCGTCGCGGCCGAGATCACCGCGCAGGGGAATCTCGCGAGCTGGAAGGCGCCCGCGCTCGCCGACGATGACGACGATCGGCGCATCTGGCGCTTCGTGCAGGGCCTGCCGACGCTGCGCACCGCGCCGCGTATCTTTCTTGGCTACGGGCGCGAGGATCGCTTTGCCGATACGCAGTGGCTGCTGACCGGCGCGCTGCCGGCAGCCTGCAGCTGCGTGATCCCCGGCGGCCACGACTGGCCGGTGTGGCGAGCGCTGTGGGACCGGTTTCTGGATACGCTCAAAGGACCTGCGAACCTGCGCCGATGAACGATCAAGTCCTGCCAACAGCACCGCGCTGGAAGCTCTCGCCGCTGCTGCGCGCATCGGTGCTGCTGCATGGCGGCGCGGCGCTCGCCACGCTGCTGCGCCCGCACTGGTGGCCATGGACACTGGGCGCGGTGATCGGCGACCACCTGCTGCTCACCGCGCTCGGACTGTGGCCGCGCAGCAGCGGCCTGGGCGCCAACATGACGCACCTGCCGGCCGCGGCCGCGGCGCGCGGAGAAGTGGCGATCACGATCGATGACGGGCCGGATCCCGAGGTCACGCCGCGGGTGCTGGCGATCCTGGCCGAACATCGCGTGCCGGTGACGTTCTTCTGCGTCGGTGAGCGTGCGGCGCGATTCCCGGGCTGCGTGCGCGACTGCGCCGCGGGCGGACATGCGATCGAGAACCACAGCTACCGCCATGGACACAATTTCTCGCTGCTTGGCCCCGGGGCGATCGATCGGGAGATCGCCCGCGCGCAGCAAGTGCTCACGCCGCTGAGCGGCTCGGCGCCGCGCTTCTTTCGCGCGCCGGCGGGACTGCGCAATCCGCTGCTCGATCCGCTGCTGCAGCGGCAGGGATTGCGGCTGGCGAGCTGGACGCGCCGTGGCTTCGACACCGTCAGCAGCGATGCGGCCAGCGTGCTGGCGCGCCTGACGCGCAATTTGCGCGCCGGGGATATCCTGCTGCTGCACGATGGCCACGCGAGCCGTGATACCACCGGCACGCCGGTCGTACTGGCGGTGTTGCCGCGTCTGATCGAGGCCATCGGCGCGCGCTCGTTGCGGCCGGTGACGCTGCGCGAGGCGCTGCGATGAGCGCCGCGGCGCTGCCGGCCGAGCTGCTGGACGCGGCCCGCGCCCCTTATCGGATCATCGGCCGCTTCGCCCACGGCTTCGCGCGCGGCAAGCTCGCCGCCGATCCCGCCTATCGCGCCATTCTCGAGCGCGGCTTGCTGCAGGGGCACGAGCGGGTGCTGGATCTGGGCTGCGGACTGGGTCTGCTGGCGGCGGTGCTGCGCGCCGCGGAGCGCTGCAGTGAGGACGGACGCTGGCCCAAGCACTGGGCCGCGGCGCCGCGCGCACTGTCGATCCGCTGCATCGAGCTGCGGCCGCGCACCGTGGAGCGCGCCCGGCGCGCGCTCGGCGGCGCGGCCGAGATCGTCCAGGGCGACATCCGCATGGCCGACTTTGGCGTAGCCGATGCGGTGGTGATGCTGGATGTCATGCACTATATCGAGGCCGATGCGCATTGGGGTCTGCTGGCGCGCGTGCACCGCGCGCTGGCGCCGGGCGGCCGGCTGCTGCTCCGGGTCGGCGATGCGCAGGGCGGCCTGCGGTTTCGAATCGGCCAATGCTGGGACCAGGCGGTTATGCTTGCACGCGGCCACGGCTGGATCCGGCAGCATTGCCGCAGCCTTTCGCAGTGGCGCTCGCTGCTACACGAGTGCGGGTTCGACAGCCAGGTGCTGTCGATGCGTGACGGAACACCATTTGCCAACGTGCTGCTGTGTGCACGGCCCAGATAACACCACTAGATGACACCACTACAGTTAACCCATTTCACCGCCACCAGCTGCCTGGGCCGCGGGCTGGCCGCGACGCTGGCGGCGCTCGAGCAGGCGCACTGCGGCCTGAGGCCGTGCCGGTTCGAAACCGTCGAGCTGGCGACCTACATCGGTGAGGTCGACGGCCTCGATCAGGTACGCCTGCCATTGCCGCTCGAGCGCTTTGATTGCCGCAATAACCGCCTGGCGCAGCTCGGGCTGATGCAGGACGGGTTCGACGCCGCGGTGCGCGCGGCCATCGAGCGCTTCGGCCCGCGGCGGGTCGGGGTATACCTTGGCACCAGCACCTCGGGGATCCTGACCACCGAGATTGCCTACCGGCACCTGGATCCGGTCAGCGGCGCGCTGCCGCAAGGGTTCGACTACGCCGGCACCCATAATTCGTTTTCCGTGGTCGACTATGTCGGCCGGCTGTTCGAACTGTCGGGTCCCGCGGTCGCGGTGTGCACCGCCTGTTCCTCGAGCGCCAAGGTGTTCGCCGCCGCCCAGCGCATGATCGCCACCAATCAGATCGATGCCGCGATCGTCGGCGGCGTCGACTCGCTGTGCCTGACGACGCTGTACGGCTTTCACTCGCTGCAGCTGACCTCGGCCGAACCCTGCCGGCCATTCGATGCGGCGCGCGACGGGCTGTCGATCGGGGAGGCCGCGGCGTTCGCACTGCTGCAACGCACCCCCGCCGAGACTGCTCCCGAGGCGATAATGCTGCTCGGCGCCGGCGAGTCGAGCGATGCCTATCACATGTCCAGTCCGCATCCGGAAGGAGCCGGCGCCCGCAGCGCGATGCGTAACGCGCTGACTGACGCCGGTCTGGCGGCGGGCGACGTCGACTACATCAACCTTCACGGCACCGGCACGCCGAGCAACGATAGCGCCGAGAGCCGCGCGGTTACCGGGCTGTTCGGCAACGCCACGCCCTGCAGCTCCACCAAAGGGGCCACCGGTCATGCGCTCGGCGCCGCCGGCGCGCTCGAGGCGATCATCTGCGCGATCGCGCTCAAGAGCGGCATGATGCCCGGCGGCCTGAATCTGAAGCAGCCCGATCCGCAGCTGCAGCTCAATTACCTGACGCACAATCGGCGCGGCGCGTTGCGACACGTGCTCAGCAACTCGTTCGGCTTTGGCGGCGCCAACTGCGCGCTGCTGTTCGGCCGCGCCGCCTAGCCGAAGCCGATGAGCACGCTGTCAGCTTGTATCCAGAGTTACGGGCTGCTCGGGCCGGGTCTGGCCGACTGGAGCGCTGCCCGCGCCGTGCTCAGCGGCGAGCAGCCGCATGTCGCGGCGCGCACCGTGCTGCCGCCACCGGCGGTGCTGCCGCCGGCGGAACGGCGTCGGGCCGGGCGCGTCATTAAACTGGCGCTCGCGATCGGCGCCGAAGCGGTGGCCGCTGCCGCCAACAGCGCGGCCCCCGACGCGCGCACGCTGCCGACCGTGTTTACGTCCTCGGGCGGCGACGGCGACAACTGCCACGAGATCTGCGTGACGCTGGCGAGCCGCGAGCGGCTGATCTCACCGACGCGCTTTCACAACTCGGTGCACAACGCGGCCGCCGGGTACTGGAGCATCGCCTACGGCTGCACGGAAGGCTCGACCTCGCTGTGCGCCGGCGACGCCAGCTTCGGCGCCGGGCTGCTCGAGGCGCTGGCACAGCTCGCCTGCGGCGCGCCTGCGGTATTGTTACTGGCTTACGATGCCGACTATCCGCAGCCGCTGTACGCCAAGCGGCCGATACCCGACGCGTTTGGCGTCGCGCTGCTGCTGGTGCCGCCGGACGCGGCGGGCCAACTGCCGCTGCTGCAGCTCGCATTGAGCGATGCGGCGGCATCGACGATGGACCACCCCGGCCTCGAGTCGCTGCGCGCCTCGATTCCGGCCGCACGCTGCCTGCCGCTGCTCGAGCGCCTGGCGCAGCGGCGCGCTGGCAGGGTCGTTCTGGATTACCTGGACACCGCCCGACTGGCGGTTGAGGTGCACAGTTGAAGCTCGATCACGCCTGGATCGCTGCCCATATCCCGCACCAGGGCAGCATGTGCCTGCTCGACGAGGTGCTGTCCTGGGACCTGCAGCGCATTGCCTGTCGCAGCATCAGTCATTGCAGGCCGGACAACCCGCTGCGCGCCCACGGCCGACTCGGCGCCGGCTGCGCGATCGAATATGCCGCCCAGGCGGTGGCTGTTCATGGCGCGCTACTGCAGTGTCCGCCGGCGACCGGCAGCGGCTTCGGCATGCTCACCAGTGCCCGCCGGGTCGAGTTCGCGATCGAGCGCCTGGACGATCTGCCGCAGGAGCTGCGCGTCAGTGCCCAGCGCCTGCACAGCGACGCGGTCAGCGCGCTGTATTGCTTTGCGCTCAACGATGGCGAGCGGCTGCTGGCGCAGGGGCGCCTGAGCCTGTTGCACGGCGCGATCGCCGGCCTGAATCTGGCGGGCTCGACAGACGGCGTCGCCGGTAGCCGCCCGTGACGCCGCTCAAGGCCACGGCACGCCGAGCACTGGTGACCGGCGGCAGCGGCGGCGTCGGGGCTGCGATCTGCGAGCGCCTGGCGCGCTCGGGACATCATGTGTACGTGCATGCGCACCGGGCGCGCGCGCAGGCCGACGCCCTGGTACAGGCACTTAGGGCTGAGGCCTTGAGCGCCGAGACGCTGTACTTCGACGTCACCGACGGGGCGGCCACGCACGCGGCGATCGAGGCCATGCTGGCCGCAGGACCGATCCAGATCCTGGTCAATAACGCCGGCATTCATGACGACGCGGTGTTTCCCGGCATGTCCGCGCTGCAATGGCAGCGCGTCATCGATGTCTCGCTGCAGGGCTTCTTCCACGTGACGCAACCGCTGCTGCTGCCCATGCTGCGCACACGCTGGGGCCGCATCCTCAACATCTCGTCGATCGCCGCGCTGATCGGCAATCGCGGCCAGGTCAACTACGCGGCGGCCAAGGGCGCGCTGATCTCAGCCACGCGCGCACTCGCGCTCGAGGTCGCCACCCGCGGCGTGACCGTGAACGCGATCGCACCGGGGATCATCACCACCCCGATGACCGAGTCCACCTTCGATGCCGCCGCGATCGCGCGGCTGGTACCGATGCAGCGCGCCGGCAGCGGCGCTGAAGTGGCGAGCCTGATCGAC
>Ga0182024_10012088_pt1 | contig 17154 bp, 18 predicted proteins | sample P32metaG_FD_120480 | JGI IMG/M metagenome (GOLD analysis project Ga0182024, IMG submission 120480) | Permafrost microbial communities from Stordalen Mire, Sweden - P3-2 metaG (Illumina Assembly) | ecosystem: Environmental > Terrestrial > Soil > Wetlands > Permafrost | place: Sweden: Stordalen...
CGGCAGGTGAGCGCACGAAGAAAGCTCCATCGCGCGGTGGACGCACAGGTAGCAACGGCCAACAGCATCCCGTGGTCATCGACTGCGAAGTTCTCCAGAAACGGCGTTCTCGTTGCACCACTCCGGGTGAGTTACGCGCCACTCGGAGAAAGCCGCTGCTGAGCACCCTACGGGATTAGGAACGAGAAACGCGCTTCGGTCCGGCGATCCACTTGGCCGCGTACTCGGCAAATCGAAGACCAACACGCGCGAAAGCACACGCTCTCTTTTTGAGGAACTCGCCCGCGCAACGGAGCCCGGCTCGGCGGAGCATTTGCGAGTTCCTGGTTGTTGGGAGGGCCGAGCCGGCCCTGCGCGGGCTTACCAAAACGTCTTGATCGAATACTGCCGGATGTGGTCGTGGTTTCCGAGAAAAGTCAATCCCTCCGCGGCAGCCTAGGCGACCAGCATTCGATCGAAAGGGTCGTGGCGAAGCGCCGGAAGGCGGCGACATCAGCCTCGTGGGAAGTCAGCGCGCCGTCTGGGCTGAGGCCTTCTTTGCAACCACCGCCGCAGCCCCCGGCGATTAGTGCTGTGTTCTGTAATAGGTCCGTCGAGTTTGGAAATGGTCGGCCTGTATATTCACCTCCCCGACATGTGGACGAAGTCCTTCTCGTTTTCGAGACAGTAGTAATCCAATAGCTCGCTGTCGAGAACCAGGGGTTGGTCGATGGTGACCGTCCACGGCATGGTGTAGCTGCTGGGATCGTCGATCGTGATTTCTACTTTGAGCAGCCCGAAACTCGGCCGCGTGATCCTCTCGGTCATCTTTCCGGTGTTGTCTAGGGGATTGCCGTTCGCGTCGAGCCACAGACCGTCCTTGAAGCCGATCGTCTCGACCACAAGGGCATCTTTCTCCCAGTGCCCGACCGAGTAACCATTCCAAGTGGGATTGGGATCGACCGGAAGCGGACGGCCATCCAGGAAGATCTGCCGCCATGACATGTTGCGTTCATTCAGAAGGACCAGCTTGTCGGGAGTCTGGATAATCCTCTTGTAGTAGTCGTCGGTCCAGAGGCGAGGAGCTCCGCGAGGCATGCAGTGCACGTTGGGATCGCTACCCTGTTCCGCTGCGCGCGCCCGTTGGATGGCCAACGCCTCGGGCTTCAGCGGCAAGACCCTGCCCTTGAGAGAAGACGCGATATTGATGAATTCCTGCGGAATCTGCGTATCATTGCACTTCGCGCCGCAGTTGGCGCGCGTGACCCATCCGTACATGCCCGTGAAATCGGGGTGCCCATCGGACGTTCGCGGCGCCGGAGCCGCCATATTGGGTTTCCCGTCGGCTCCCTTGGGAACTCCTGCCGTCGGATATCCCAGGTACTGCGCGAATAATGCGGGAGCGCTTCCCGCCAAGATCATCAGGACCGTGCCGACCTGGACCCCAAATCGTTGTGTAGTCAATTTGCTTCCTCCTTCTCCTCTATAGAGTGTAAGGCCTCGAAGGGTTAGGAAATAGAGGGGCTTCCGGATAGCCGACCTGCGCGATCCTGCGCCACGAGCGCGTCCTCCACGCAAGGCTTCGTCGTCGCGGGCCGCAACGGGGAGGATCACGAACGAGACGCGCTACCGGACGCCCGTGCCGCTCGATGAGGACTTCTTGTCTTTCTTCGAGAAAATCGAGCTTCGAGAAGATCGAGAAGTTGAGAACTGCGTTTTCGCCTAGTGAACGCTGATACTCATCAACGCCAGCTTCGTCTTTTTTTAGTCCATTCAACGCTTCTCGCCGGTAGAATTATCGAATTGCCCGTGAAGACGATGTTGAGCCCCATACTTTTGAGGAACCCGCGCAAAACGGAGTGCGGCGCGAAACAGTTCCTGACCCGACTGGTGGTGCGCGCCGCACCCTTTGCGCTTCCATGGAACTCGCCCGCACGACGGAGCCTGGCTAGGCGCAAATCTGGAGAGTTCCTGATGGTTTGGAGGGCCGAGCCGGAGACATCAGGAGACTGAACTGCCGCAAGGTGCTCGCCGACTTCAGCGAAGTTCCTTTGATCGGCTCGATGGGTCTCACATTTCTGGTGAGGGTTCAGAACTTCGCGCAGGGCGCCTCGGGTGGTTTCGTACTCACGGGAACTGGTCCGCTGGTGCGGCAAGCGCTCCAAGTCACGCGGCTGAGCGGGGTCATCCGCGTGGCGGCCAATCCCGCATTGGGCTTAGCCGCGCTACGCGGCGGCGTGGCGTGATTCTCAGGCCCCGCGATCGGGCTGAAGCGCTACGGCGCCTTACACGAAAAGCTGGCGGCGTCGTTGGTCGAGCCCGCGCCTTTGTAGACGGCCGCCTGCGGATACGGGCACAACGGACGGGTCATGTCCACCTGGCCGCCGGTCACGTGCGAGGCGACGATCTGCGCCGGAGCCTCGCCGCCTTCGCGCCAGCGCTCCAGCACCGCCATCTTATTGAACTGATCGGTTCCCGAACCGCCGCTGCAATGTTGCATGCCGGGGACCATGAACAGGCGCATCCAATCTTCCTGCTTCTTGCCCATGGTGGCGAGGACGCTCTCGTAATAGAGCACGGTGTGTCCGGGCGGAATGGCGGGGTCGGCCCAGCCATGGTACAGGAGCAGCTTTCCGCCGTGCTGCTTGAACTTGGAAAGATCGGAGGTGAGCGCGTCGATGCCGGCTTTATCGGCAAGCGCCACGTCTGCGTCGAGATCGAACTTGTGCCAATCGTAGTTGGCGTCCTGATGGCCCAGAATGCGAATGCTGTCCCAGCCGCCGCCGGGGGCCGTGGGAACGCTGCGCAACGCCGCGACTTGCAGCTCAGAGCCGGGCTCGTAGCCAGTCCAGATCACTTCGCTCTTCCTGGTCTTGACATCGCCGAACTCGATTTTCACGGTTTCGACCTGCCCCGGAGTCAGGCACGTGTCGGAGTCGGCGCCCTTGCACAGCAGGCTGGCGGGGTCGAACTTGCACTTATGAGGATCGCCGATCAAGCCGTCTTTGACGCCGTCGAGCGCGTCGCACTGGTTGAGAATCGCCTTGTGGAGCGAGTCCACCTTGGCCTGCGTCAGCGGAGCGTTGTTCTTAATTAACTCGATGGAGCGCTCGACCCCGGCGGCGTGCAAATGGATGTGCGGATTGGCGGGAGCTCCGGCGATCACGCCATCGAAATCGTCGGGAAACTTGGTGACTTCGACCAGCGCCTGCCGGCCGCCGGTGGAGCATCCGTTCCAATACGAATATTTGGGCGCTTTGCCGTAATAGGCCGCGATCAGCATCTTGGATTTCACCGCCGTCTCATGCACCGCGCGATAGGCAAAGTCGGTGATCTTTTCGGGGTGGTCCAGGGCGAACATTCCGTTGGCGCCTTCGTGGCCGGTGTCGGTGGCGGAAGCCGCGTAGCCTTCGCGGAGAGCCGATTGCATTCCCGCGATGCCTTGGATTGAGCCGGCCCAACCGCCGTTGCCCATCATTTCAAATTTGCCATTCCAGCCTTCGACGGGCAGGTACAGCTCCATCTTAATGTCGGAGTCGGAGGAGGGCTTGAGGGTCGCGGCCACGCGGCAGTGGGCCGGCAGCATCGCGGGAGCTGCCGCGCCTCGTCCGCCTCCGCCGCCACCGCCCCGCCCCGCGGACGCGGCTGGTGCTGCTGCCGGAGCCACGCCTCTCCCTTGAGTGGGCGCTGCTCCGCGGCCCGCGGGCGCCGGGACCGGACCAGCCGGAACCAGCTCCACCGTGGTGAACACCGCATCGGCCGTCTGAAGCGACTTCAGCTTCTCGCACGGATTCTGGGCGAGCGCTAGCGCGGACGCGCCGCAAAACGCAAACGCGAACGTCGAGGTTTTCATGTGTGTCTGGCTCCTTCTTGAAGGCCCCCGCTCCGGGCTTAAAGCTACGGGGCTTTGCAGCTAAAGCTTGCCGCGTCGTTGGTGGAGCCCACGCCCTTATACACGGCCACCTGAGGATAGGGGCACAGCGGACGGGTCATCTCCACGTTGTTTCCGGTGACGTGCGCCGCGACGATGGATTCCGGCGCGGTGCTGGTTTCGCGCCAGCGTTCGATCACGGCCATCTTATTGAATTGATCCGTGCCGCCGCCCTGGCAATGGCCCATGCCGGGGATCATGTACAATTTGATCCAGTTCTCGGACTTCGAGCCGGTCTTCTGCACGATGTTGGTGTACAGATTGATGCTGTTCTCGGGCGAAATGGCCGTATCGTTCCACCCGTGATACATCAGGAGCTTGCCGCCGCGGTTCTTGAACGCGTTCAGGTCGGAGGTGGCGTTCACATAGCCGAACTTCTCATCCGCCGCGGTCGTATCGCGGTCCAGGTCGAAGGTGTGCCAATCCCAATTGGCATCCTGATAGGTGGCGTATTGGAACGTGCCCTGCGATAAATCCCCGGGCGCGGGGCTCCGCTGCGACAGCATGTTCCACCCGGTCTCGCTGCCGGGCTCCTTGCCGGGGAAGATCAGCTCGCCATTCTTCTTCTTGGCGGGCGAGAGCACCAGCTTCACGGATTCAAGCTCTGCGGGAGTCAGGCAATCGTCCTTGGCGTCGATTTTGTCGGCGCCGTTCTTGCAGGAGAGCGTGGCGGGATCGAATTTGCACTTGCGCGGATCGTTGAGCAAACCGTCTTTCACGCCGTCGGCGGCGTCGCAGGCGGCGAGCACGGCCTTGTTCAGAGCGGCGAGTTTCGGCGCGCTGACGAAATGCTGATCGTCCTTGCGGATGGTAGTGGCGACCATCATGTCCCAGGCGTGCAGATGGGTTTGATAGTCGGCCGGAGCTCCGGCGACGATCGCGTCGAAATCCTCGGGGAACTTCTGCGCTTCCATCAGCCCCTGCCTGCCGCCGGTGGAGCAGCCGTTCCAGTAGGAGAACTTGGGAGCTTTGCCATAGTAAGCGGCGATCAGCGTCTTGGATTTGACCACCGTCTCATGCACCGCGCGGTACGCGAAATCCACCAGCTTTTCCGGATGATTCAGCGCGAAGACAGAGGCGCCGCCCTTGTGGCCGGTGTCGGTGGTGGCGGTGGCATAGCCTTCGCGAAGGGCGGCCTGCATCGCCGGGAAGCTCAGGGTCCCGGCCCAGCCGCCGTTGCCGACCATCTGAAACTTGTTGTTCCAAGTGTCGGCCGGCATCCATACTTCCATGTCGATGCTGGAATCGGAGGAGGGCTTCATGGTGATAGCGACGCGGCAATACGCAGGCAGGATCACCGGTTGCGCTGGAGCCGCTCCCCGGCCGCGAGCCGCTTGAGGCGCTCCCGCTCCGCCGCGTCCCGCCGGAGCTTGAGGCGCGCCTGCCGCGCCACGCCCACCCGGTGCACCCGCCGGCGGCGCTCCGCCGCCTCCACGGCCGAAGTTCTGAGCCGGACCCGCGGCGACGGACTCAACCGCCGTAATCGTGGAATCGGGGAAGGACGTCGATTTCAGTTTGTCGCACGGATTTTGGGCGAACGTGAGGAACAGAGAGCTGGAAGCCAGGAAAGTCAGAGCACGAGTCACAGCGGGAACCTCCACCTGTAGAAGCTATCACAACTGAGTCTCGGGCGTGCGGTTTACTGCACCGTGCAAGCTCCCGTTGGCGTTCCTCATGTCCCGCTTGGGGCGGCGTGCGACCTCAATGCTTCAGTGCTGAAGACGGCAGGTCATAAACCTGCCCCACGCCGCGCGCTCTACTGTCCCAGAAGCGCGTGCATTTGCGTGTAGAGCAGAATGACGGCCGGCCCCAGAGTAACCAAAATCACGGAGGGGAAGATCAGGAAAAAGACCGGGAAGATCAGTTTAACGCCGACCTTGCGGGCGCGTTCCTGGGCAGCCTGGCGGAAGCGTGTCCGCAGGTAGCGGGCATGCGTGCGCAGGGCCGGTCCCAGGCTGGTGCCGAAGCGGTCCGTGTCCATCAGCAGGCCGGTGAACTTCTTCACCTCCATATCGCGTCCGCGGGCCGCGAAGTTCTGCAACGCCTCGACCCGCGAAGGATTGGCGCGAAGTTCGAGATGAAGCTGGGTAAACTCGGAGGCTAAATCGGGATGGGTGACGCGCAGACCGCGGCTGGCTTCGAGAATGGCTGCATCGAGGCTCTGACCAGCCTCGACGGCGAGCACCATGAGGTCGATGGCCGCCGGCAAGCCGCGCCGCAATTGACCAACCCGGCGGGCGGCCAGGCGTTCCAGCACGCGGTCTGGGAGCAAGTAGCCGAAGCCCATCCCGGCCAATACCGGCAGGAATAGAATGGACCGGTCGGACTGGAACGTCACTCCGGCCCACGCGGCCGCGGTGCCCAACATGAGCGCCATACCGCACTTGATTCCCAGAAACACGGACCCCGCCGCGGGCCAGCGAAAACCGGCTGAGGAGAGCGACACACGGGCCGCGGCTCTCTGACTGCCTCCTCCGGGGATGGCCTCGCCGATTAACCGGAACAGATCCAGCACCGCGGCCTGAGCGATGGGCAAATCGGGCTGGCCCAGCACGATCTGCGGAGAGGCCGATTCCGCCATCTCGGCCCGCGCGGGTCTCAGGACAAACACGTAACCGGCCGCGGCGACGGCGGCCACCGTGAACAGAAAGAACGCGATCAGCAGCCCGGGCACGCTCATATCTCGATGTCCACGATCTGGTGAATCACCAAGTGCGCCAGGACCAGGCAACCCACGGCGGCCGCAATCAGGTTCTTGCCCCAGGGATGGTTATACAGAATCATCATATAGTCCGGACTAACAAACAGCATCATGATGGCGATGAAGACGGGCAACACCGTCAGGATGACTCCGGTAAGTTTGCCATGCGCAGCCAAAGCCCGGACTTCGCCGCGCAGCGACTGGGTCTCGCGCATGTTCTCCGCCAGTTGCGCCATCACTTCGCTCAGCTTTCCACCGGTGCGCGAGTGCAGTTGCACGGCGGAGGAGAACAGGTTCACCTCCAGCAGCGGAAGTCTGCGTCCCATGTTCTCCAGGGCTCGGCTCCAGCCCATGCCGAGGTTGGCCTCGGCCGAGGTTTTGCGGATTTCCACGGCCACGGTGGGCGTGGATTCGACCGCTACAGTCTCCATAGCGGTGGCGAGGGGATAGCCGGCGCGCAAGGCCCGGGCCAGTGAATCCAGCACATCCGGGAAGCCTTCGCGGAAGCGCTCGAACCGTTTCCGGCGCACACGCAGGATGTAGGCGTAGGGCGCGAAACCAACCGCTCCGGCGACCAGCAGCGCGGCCCACGCGGGCAGGATTTTCCAGCACAGGAGGAACGCTACGGTAGCGCCGAAGAGCATGCCCAGGGTCACGCGCCCCACCGACCAAGCCAGTTCGGCTTGGGCCAGCCGCGTTTTCAGAATCTCCACGAAGTCGAAGTGGGTAAGCACGCTGTCCCAGAAGTTGAGCGTGCTAAGCCGCTCGCTCCGGAACAGCGGCGAATCTTCCGCGACTGCGGCGTCGGGTTCTCCCTTGGCTTCGCCCACCACCGCGGCGCCTTCCGCCTGGCGCTTCAGAAACGCCATCCAAGCGATGGCCACGGTGATGGTGGCCAGAAGAAAGACGACCACGAAAAACGCGAGGATGGAGACGATGAGCATACCGAAAACCGGTTCGAGGATCCTACGGTTTACTCACGGAACCCGCGGATCCGCTGGGGACGCCGGCAGAGGCGCCCGCGGGCTTCTGAGCGATTTCATGGCCGGTGGCGCCACCGGCGGATGTTTCGCGAACGCCGCCGGCGTCGCCGCTACTTCCCGCCGATCCGCTGGTACGCATCACCGTGTCCACGGTCATGGGAGAACGCGCGCGGGTGGACGCATCCAGAGGATTCCGCAGCGTCAGACGAACGCGCGCGCCGGAATCCGCGGCGGCCAGCACGTCCGCCTCGGCGGGCTTGGCCAGCAGCGTCACCACCGGAAGGGTCGCGCCCTGCGAGCTCACCTCCGGCTGCGGCTGCACCGAGAGCACCGTCAGTTCCTCCAGCGCCGTGCGCACTTCGGCGCCGCCGGAGTCCTTCGGGTGCACCACCACCTGCACGTCGACTTTGTGGCCGGCCCGCAGCAGCGCCAGCACGCCGGTTGAATCGGTGACGTGAACGGACACCGCGCGCATGCCCGTGGGAACGCCCGCGCCGCCCCCCGATTGAACCGTGGCCAGGTGCGAAGCCACCACGGGCTCGCCCTCGCCGATGGGATCGAACACCGTCGTCCCGGTCAGCTGATCCACCGTGCTGTAGAAGCCCGAAGGCAGTTCCTCAGCCGGCCACGGAATGGTTTTCAAATCGTCGGATTCAAGCTGCGTCCCGGCCTTCAGGGCCTTGGCAGCCACCACCAGCGTCCTTCCGCTTCCGGAGTTACTGCTCAGCCGGTTGACGAACAGGCCGTAGAACACGCCCGTCGCCACGATCGCGACCACCAGCGCAATTCCCAGGAACTTAAGTATCTCGTTCTTCTTCATGGCTGCAATTTTGGGAACCTCTCTCAGGACCCGATCGAGAGCAGGGCCGCGAGTTCCTTCCTTCTAATTGATCGGCCTTAGCCTCTCACGCCGATAGGGTCCTCTAGGGTAGGCACCTATCGGGGATGGGAATACACCCTAAAATGGGGGTATGGATACGCTCAAAATCGCGGACCGCGAGTTTCGCTCACGTCTTTTGGTTGGTACCGGGAAATACCGAAGCTTTCAAGAGATGGCGCGCTGCCACGAGGCTTCCGGCGCGGAAGTGGTTACCGTCGCGGTGCGGCGCGTGAATCTCACGGATCGCACCAAGGAGTCTCTGCTCGACTACGTAGACCGTTCCAAGTACTTTCTCTTACCCAACACGGCGGCGTGCTTTACGGCCGACGAGGCCATCCGCACGGCGCGGCTCGGACGCGAGGCAGGCATGTCCCATTGGGTCAAGCTGGAAGTCATCGGCGACGAGCGTACCCTGTTTCCCGACAACGCCGGGCTGATCGAGGCCACGCGCACGCTGGTGAAGGAAGGCTTCGTGGTGCTGCCCTACACCACCGACGATCTGGTGAACGCGCGGCGGCTGATCGACGCCGGCGCCGCGGCGGTGATGCCTCTGGCCGCGCCCATCGGCAGCGGCTTGGGAATTCAGAACCTGACCAATCTGCGCATCCTGCGCGAGATGATTACCGAAGTGCCGCTGATCGTGGACGCGGGCGTGGGCACCGCCTCCGACGTGGCGCTCGCCATGGAACTGGGCTACGACGGAGTACTATTGAACACGGCTATCGCCGCCGCGGAGGATTCCGTGCGCATGGCAACGGCAATGAAGCTCGGCATCGAGTCCGGCCGCCACGCCTATCTTGCCGGGAGGATGGACAAGAAGCTGTACGCCTCGGCCAGCAGCCCGATGGCCGGGGTGGTGCGGTAAGGGCGCAGAGCGCAGTATGAGAGAGAATAGTCCTTCCACATGCCCGAGATCAGCCGATTCTTCGGAATCGTTATTCAGATGTACTATAACGACCACGATCGCCTCATTTTCATCTGCGATACTCGGGACAGCGAGCGCTTGTCGCGATCGAGGACTTAGCGATTTTAGGCGGCCAGCTATCGCAGCGTGCTCTGAGCCCGGTACGCGAGTGGGCCGCTCTGCATCGATCGGAACTGACCGAAGACTGGAATTTAGCGAGGGCCGAAGCGGAGCTCAGGCCGATTCCTCCGTTGGAGGGGAAGACAGAAAATGCTAAAAGATGTTGTTGCTGTCCGGCCGTTGGACGGGTACCGTCTACATCTTAGCTTCGAGGACGGAGTGGCGGGCGTGATTGATCTGGCGACGCACCTGAGGTTTCGCGGTGTATTCGAACCCCTCAGAGACCCGAAATATTTTCAACAGGCCCGGGTAGACCCGGAATTGGGAACGGTCGTTTGGACAAACGGCGCAGATCTGGACCCCGATGTTCTCTATTCGGTTGTAAGCGGCTCTCCCATCACGCTTGATGCGGTGCGCGGATAAGTACGCAGGTTGGCGCGCGCCATAACCGCTTGGGCGTTCGCATCGATTCGCCTGAACCGCCGCGTGTTCAACTGCCGTAGAATGGAACTGAGATTAAATGAGCAGCGCCGCGCTGGTTTCCGTCGCAGAGTACCTCCGCTACACGGAGAAGCCGTATTGCGAATACGTCGATGGAGTCCTTGTTCCCAAGGCGATGCCCACCAAGAGCCATGCACTCATCCAATATCTTTTGTTGGTGCTGCTCAACAAGCAGGGCGTCGAGGCGCTCTCAGAAGTAACCGTTCGCGTGAGCGGCACGAAGTTCCTGATCCCCGACGTCGTTGCGGCGCGGACCATCCAGAGCCCCTATCCTACCGAGCCGGTTCTACTTTGTGTGGAGATTCTTTCCCCGAAGGATCGCCTGGGAACGATGCTGGCAAAGTGCGAGCAATACCACGCTTGGGGTGTGCCGTTCTGCTGGGTGATCGATCCGGAGAAGCAAACGGCTTGGCAGTACCACTCCGGCCGCGAACCTGAGCGCATGCAACAGGGCGGAGTGCTTCAGGCCGGAGAACTGAGCGTCCGCCTCGAAGAAATCTTCTCCGAGCCAATTCGCTAACGTGCCGCCTCAGGTATAAACTCTGGATATGAGCACCAAGACGCTCCTCACAGCGGATGAGCTGGAGCAGATGCCCGACGACGATTCGGTGCGAACCGAGCTCGACGAAGGGGAACTGATCACGATGCCCTTCGCAGTGTTGGACCACGGCTATTGCGAGTGCGGGGTCGGAACAATTCTTCACGATTACGTAAGAACGAACCGTCTGGGCCGCGTTTACCTTGGAGGTACCGGATTCCGTCTGAGCGGCTTTACGGTGCGTGCTCCCGATGTTGCTTTCGTACGCCAGGAACGCCTCGAAGCCCTCCATGGCAACGGTTTCGCCAAAGGCGCCCCCGACCTTGCAGTGGAGATCTTTTCGCCGTCCGATTCCGTGCCGCAATTGATGCGCAAGGTGAAGCAGTACTTCGCCGCCGGATGTCACACCGTTTGGATCGTATATCCGGACGCGCGTGAGATTCACGTATTGGAAGCCGCCGGGGCAGACCGCATCCTGCGCGATGGCGATTTGATGGAAGCCCCCGAGCTGCTACCGGGATTTTCCGTTCCCCTAGCCCAATTCTTCGAATGACTGCCGGCCGCCCGCTGTGCTATCCTGACAGAGCAGTAAAAATCCCAGGACATCCTTTAAGACAATGCCGAAGTTAAAGACCCATAAAGGTGCGGCCAAACGGTTCAAGAAGACCGGAACCGGCAAGATCAAGCGCCATCATGCGTTTGCGCGCCATATCCTGACCTCTAAGTCTCGCTCACGGAAGCGCAAGCTGGGCCAGGGCGTGATGGCCGACCCAGCCAACAGTCCGGAAATCCACCGGATGCTTCCGTACTGAGCTTCCGTACGAAACGCGCGCCAGCGGTATTGGTTGCGCCTCGGTGGACAGTGCGCCGCACGTGCCTGATCCGCCGTAATTGAAATTCCCAAAGGAGAAAAAACGTGCCGAGAGTAAAGCGTGGAAGTAAGCGCCGCAATAGCCGGCGCAAGACCCTGACCCTTGCCAAGGGGTTTTTCCTTACCAAGAGCAAACTGTACCGGTCGGCGCAGGAGGCGGTGGAGAAATCGCTGCGCTATGGCTACAAAGGCCGGCGCCTCAAGAAGCGCGACTTCCGCAGCCTGTGGATCGTGCGCATTGGAGCGGCGTGCCGCGCCGCCGATATTTCCTACAGCCGCTTCATGAACGGGTTGAAGAAGGCCGGCGTCGAGCTAGACCGCAAGATCCTGGCGGATCTGGCCTATAGCGATGCCGCCGCGTTCAGTGCGCTGGTCGCCCAAGCTAAAAGCGCGCAAGCCAACGACGCCCAAGCCACGCCTGCGCTCGAGAAGGCATAATAGTTTGTAATTATGGAAGCCGCAGCTCAAGCTCCCGTGCCCGACGACGATCCTCTGGCCAGTCTCGAAGAACGCATTCGCCGCGCTGTCGACTTGGTAGCCACCCTGCGAGCCGAGCGTGACGCCGCCGTGGCGGAGATGGAGGCCGCGCGAAACGCCGCCGGCTCGGCTCTGACCGATTCCCAGAAGAACCGGCAGGAGTTGGAATCGCTGCGCAGCGAGCGCAAACAGGTCCGCACCCGGATCGAAAAGCTCTTGGAACAAATGGAGCTGCTGTAAGACTAGGGAGGCCTCCCATGAAGACGGTGCGCGTGACCATCTTTCACCAGCAGTATTCGGTGAGCGCCGCCGACGATTCAGGCGAGATCGAGCAACTGGCGCAAGAGGTGGACGAACTGATGGTCTCGATCGCCCAGCGCGCCGGAAACGTGGATGCGACGCGCGTCGCGGTTCTGACCAGCCTGCACCTGGCCGACCGCCTGCGCACCATCGAGCGCGAGTTGCAGGAGCTCAAGACCCGCGTCGGCGAGAAGTCCCGCCAGTTCTCGTTGCTTCTCGACAAGGCCATTGAATGAGCACGGTCTCCGCCGAGGTCCGAAATCAGAAAACCATCTTCGGCCATCCGGCCGGCCTGTTCCTGCTGTTCTTCACCGAGATGTGGGAGCGCTTTTCCTACTACGGAATGTTGGCGCTGCTGGTGCTCTACATGGTCGGCGATGCGCGGCATCCCGGGGCTTCTCTGATCAAGCGAGTGCAGGACGGCACCACGCACGTCCTCGGACTCAAGGGACTCCAGCACGCAATCGAAGGCGTTTACGGCCCGCTCGGAATTCAACCGCTAGGTTCGGAGATTTTCGGCCTGTACACAGCGTTCGTATACCTCACTCCGCTGTTTGGAGGAATGCTCGCGGACAGGGTTCTGGGGCAGCGTAAATCTGTAATCATAGGCGCGATCCTGATGGCCATCGGGCATTTTCTGATGGCCGTGGAGTCGATGTTTCTGATCGCGCTGTTGTTCCTGATCCTGGGCAACGGCTGCTTCAAGCCCAACATCTCGACTCAGGTGGGCGGCCTTTACCCGGAGGGCGATCCGCGCCTGGATCGCGCCTACACAATCTTCTACGCGGGCGTGAACCTGGGAGCGTTCTTCTCACCGCTGGTTTGCGGAACGCTCGGGCAAGTATACGGATGGCACTACGGATTCGCAGCCGCGGGAGTGGGGATGGTGTTGGGGCTAGTGGTGTATCTATGGGGACAGAAGTTCCTCGCACCGGATGCGTTGACACGTGCAAAGGTGGCTCATATCGAAAACACCGCCATTACTCCCGGGCAACGGAGAGCTATTTTTGGTTTCATGGTAATTTGTGTGATAAATATCGTGTTCTGGATGGTCTACGGACAGGGGGGAAACACGCTCCAATTGTTCGCGGATAGAAACGCGGACTGGCGCGTTTTCGGATGGGAGATGCCGTCCACGTGGTACCAGGCGATCAACCCGATGTTCATTTTCATGCTCACGCCGTTGCTCAACATGCTGTGGGGCTGGCAGGCCATGCGCAAGCGGGAGCCCTCCAGCGTGACCAAGATGGCCATGGGCTGCTCCATCCTCGGCTTGTCGTTCCTGCCATTGATCTTCATCAGCCGTGGACTGAGTGACACGGCCCGCATCAGCGGCCTATGGCTGGTGGGGAGCACGTTCGTTTACACCCTTGGAGAAATGTATCTCTCGCCGATCGGGCTGTCACTGGTGGTGAAGATCTCGCCCCCGCGCATGGTCAGCATGCTGATGGGCGTGTGGTACTTCGCCATCTTTATCGGAAACTACCTAGCAGGGCACGTGGGAGCGTCCTACGAGAAGATGTCCCACCCCTCCTTCTTTCTGATGCTGCTGGCGTTCTCAGTAGCGGCGGGCGTTGCACTGTTCGCGCTCCAGCGTCCGCTGAAGAACGCGGTCGGGCACGACACGTAACGGGACACATAACAAAATCATGGCGGAACAAAATATAGGTTTCATTGGCGTGGGAAGAATGGGCGCCCGGATGGCGCGCCGCTTGATCGACGCAGGCTACCGGCTGACGATTTGCGACACGGACGCAGCGGCGGTTCGGACTCTGACGGACGCGGGAGCGTACGCCGCGGACTCGCCGGCAGCCGTGGCCTCCGCCGCGGAGATCGTGCTCGCGAGCCTGCCAACTCCTCCGGTTGTCGAAGCCGTGGCACTGGGGCCAGACGGCGTCGCGCAAGGAAGCCGCGTGAAGCTCTTTGTGGACATGTCCACCACCGGCGCGACGTATGCCAAACGCATCGCCGCGGGCCTGGCCGTTAAGAACATTACAGCCGTGGACGCGCCCGTAAGCGGCGGACTGGCGGGCGCGGCCAATGGAACGCTGGCGGTGATGGTCTCATGCCCGGAAGCGGCGTTCGCAATCGTGAAGCCGGTGTTCGAGCGCCTGGGAAAGATTTTCTACGTCGGCACGCAGCCGGGCCAGGGCCAAACCATGAAGCTGCTGAACAATCTCTTGTCGGCCACGGCCATGGCGATCTCTTCGGAAGCGGTGGTGATGGGCGTGAAAGCGGGCCTCGACCCGGCTCAGGTGGTCGACGTCATCAACGCCGGCACCGGCCGCAACAGCGCCACCGTGGACAAATTCCCAAAGTACGTTCTGCCGCGGACGTTCAATCTCGGCTTCGCCCTGTCGCTGCTGAACAAGGATCTGCGCATGTGCCTGGAAGAGGCCGACGCGCTGGGCGTGCCCATGATCGTCGGCAGCGCCGTGCGGCAGCTGTTATCGATCTCGGCGGCTTCTGAGGGACCCGACGCGGATATGACCGACGTCGTCAAGAGCGTGGAACGATGGGCCGGCGTGATCGTCGAAAAGAAGTGAAATTAGGAGAACACGTGGATAAAGAAATGTTTGAGAAGGGCCTAAAGATCCGGCGAGCCGTGCTGGGAGCCGAATACGTGGACAAAGCCATCGCCACGGCCAACGATTTCAACCGCCCACTGCAAGAGCTGGTGACGCAGTATTGCTGGGGCGAGATCTGGGGGCGGCCCGGCCTCGACCGCAAGACCCGCAGTCTGCTGAATCTGGCGATGATCAGCGCGCTGAACCGGCCGCACGAGGTCAAGATGCACATCAAGGGCGCGCTCAACAACGGCGTCACCAAGGACGAGATCAAGGAAGTGTTTCTCCATGTGGCCATCTACTGCGGCGTGCCGGCCGCCGTGGATAGCTTCCGCCTCGCCAAGGAAGTTTTTGAGGAGCTGGGCGTCTAGCAAAAAATGGGGGACACCCTTGTATGTCCCGCCGAGAAGAGCGGCTCATTGTCGGCGACGATTGAGGTGGGACATACAAGAGTGTCCCCATTTTTTGCAAGCCGATGAAGGTCGTCTCCGCGCTCGGACTCTTCGCGGTCTTTGCGCTCGTCCTGTATGGATGGGGCTGGGCGATGCGGCGCCTCTTGCGGATGGATGTGCGAAGCTGGCCTGCGACGGCGGCCTCGGGGATGGCGGCGGTGGTGTTCCTCGGGGGCATTCTCAATCTTGCGAGGCTGGCCTACCCTTGGGCGCTGGCGTGCGTCGCGATCGCGGGTGTGGCCCTGGGAATCCTGGCCATGGCGGCCGGAGATCGTCCCCGCTCTTCGCTGGTGGAGCTGATTCCAGCCCTGGCCGTGTTGAGCTTCGTCGTGCTCACGCAACTCCCCCCTGCCGCATACAATTTCCACGACGATTACCAGAAGTACTTCGTCCATCCGGTGCGCATGCTCGAAACCGGCACTGTGTTCGGAAGCACGCTGAACGATATCGGGTTCGACACCATCGGCGGCCAGGCGTTTCTCGACGGGTTCGTCGTAGCGTTCTTTCCCATCCGCTACATCAACGGCCTGGGCGCGGCCTTCGCGCTATTTCTGTGCATGATGCTGGCGAGCCAATTCACCCGAGGCCGTCGCGAGCTGATGCCTCTGACGGCCGTCTGCGCGCTCAGCGTGGTCTTTATCGATCCGCAATTCGTGAACATCTCGGCGCTGTATACGGGCAGCCTTCTGATGATGGCTGTAATCGAAGAAGAGGGATCGAGCCCGGCTGTGACCGGACTGCTCTACGCCGCGCTGCTGGCGCTGAAGAGCACGTTCGCTTTATTCGTGGTCTTACATTTTGTAGCAACTTTGTTTGTCGGCGGCGCAAAGCGAGCCAGCCGCGCGGCGCTGGCCTGCGCCCTATTCTTTTCGCCTTGGATCTTGCTGCACGCCCCGCATTATGCGGCCATTCTGCATCCGAGCGCGACCGTGACCGAAACCGGAGTCCGGGAGCAAGAAACGTTCGACATGTTCTCGACCCAGGCCCTGGATTACGGCTCGACGCCGGCGAACTATACCGGCCTGATGCTCGCCATCGGCGTGTGCGGCCTGACGATCGCCTGGTCAAAGCGCAAAGTAGACATGACCGCGGCTTCCTGCTTTGCCGCGCTGGCCGCCTACTTCATCATGATTTACGTCTCCGGCCCGAGGAACGCCGGCTACGCGCAGGCTGTCCGCTACTTCGCGCCGTTCGCCATTGGTGCTGCGCCGGCGGCATTCGGATCCGCCGGCCTGGCGTTCTTCGACGCCGCCAAACCGACCGCACGGTGGTTGCGGGTCGGCCTCCCATTCCTTGTCGCCTCGGTTCCCGTGCTGGCCTTTGCTCCTTCTCTGCGCGATCGAGTGAAGCAGGCGATCGACTCGGGATCGGTGCTGGCATTCTCGTGGCTCGCACCTCGACCCGATTACCTGGAGTACAACTGGCAAGTGCTCTACGGCGACATGCGCCAGAGAGTCGCCACAGCGCAAGCCGCGGTTCCAGCTGGTGAAACCGCGGTGGTCTGGATCAACACGCCGTTCTATCTCGATTTCAAGCGCAATCGCATTGCGGACGTGGAGCCGGGCGCGGGCCTGATTACACCTTGGTCGAAGATGCCCGAGGCTCATTACTTCATTTGGGAATACGGCGGCTACGCCACGGTGGACCCGCAAGATTATCGCGATGAGATGGCCGAGGGCCCGGACATGATGCGCCGAGTCGGAGCCGCTCGCCTGAACATGACCGAGAGGCTAAACACGATGATGCAGCGCGGGCAAAAACTCTACGACGACGGCTCGATCGCCGTTTTCCGCGAATGACGGCTGCTCTTGGGCGCAACCTTTATGCCCTGTCAAGTCATTTGACCCGGTAACCGAAACAGGATCGTTGGGTCATTTGAAAAAGTAACCGAACGCGCTTAGCGTTTTTCATCTCCTTTACAGTGATCTTGTCCGCGAGGGGTCGCGCCCA
>Ga0182024_10012089_pt1 | contig 17152 bp, 23 predicted proteins | sample P32metaG_FD_120480 | JGI IMG/M metagenome (GOLD analysis project Ga0182024, IMG submission 120480) | Permafrost microbial communities from Stordalen Mire, Sweden - P3-2 metaG (Illumina Assembly) | ecosystem: Environmental > Terrestrial > Soil > Wetlands > Permafrost | place: Sweden: Stordalen...
TACTAGTTTTGAGGATTGATTCCCTTATGCTGAGAGGGGCAATTTCGGGTTAGGAGATCACTTCCGCTCCTGTCTTGACACTTTGCGCAGGTAGCCCTTAGCATCGAGAATTGTCCTGTGCCGGTTTAGCTCAGAGGTAGAGCGAGGGTCTCATAATCCCTAGGTCGTGGGTTCGAGTCCCACAGCCGGCACCAATCCATTTTGTTCTGAATCACTTACGCTCCGCAATTAGTACTGATTCAGCGTTTCGTACTGATTGCAGAGAAATACCTTCCATCGCGTCGCGCTGCGACTGCGGGATCGCGTGCGTGTAAATGCGCAGCGTGGTTGCCACGTCGGAATGTCGGAGTTGGTTTTGCAGCACGGAAATCGGAACGCTTTGCTCAACCAGCTCTGTTGCGAGGCCATGCCTAAAAGCGTGTAGGCCCGCGTTGAGTGTTGGTATGCCAAGCTTCCGCAGGACAGGATGCAATCCGATCGTCACAACGTTGCGGCGTGATCGCGAACGCGTTCCACATTTTGCAGGAAACAAAATCCCGCTTGGGTTGGGCTGCCAGTTTGACTTCAAATAATTCTGCAACACGCTTTCCAGCGTTGAAGGCATCGGTAGCGCTGCCACAGAGCATTTGGTTTTGGGTTGGCGAACGATCTGCGTCAAGTCGTCCGCGGATTTGTTGACGCGTATTGTGTGCTGCGTGAAATCGAGGTCAGCCACTGTCAACGCCAGTATTTCGCCGGCCCGCAATCCCGTATTCCACGCAAGCTCGAACAGAGTCTTGAACGGCTCTTTAGCCGTCGCAACGATCTGCGTCGCTTGCTCGCGTGTGAAGAACGGAACTACGGGGTCGGTTCGTGTGCCAAGTTCGAGATCGGCGAACCCAACCTTGTTGACCTTCATTCCGCAACGCGCAGCGTAGTTCACCACGCCGAAAATAGTAGTCAGCACGTGAACAACGGTCTTTCGCGAGACGGTCTTTCGGAGATCGGTCGCGAACTGTTGAAGCGCGTGCGTGTTTATTTCGGATAGTGGCGTGCTGCCAAACCGTGGAGTGATGTGAACCCGCAAATGGCTTTCGCGCGGGCGCACTGTTGCTGGCGATAGATTTGGTGCGATTGCCTGCCGCCATTTGGTCGTCGCGTCTTGTAATGACTGGCCCTTAGCTACCGGAGCCATGCTGCCTCGTTCACGATTCACTTCTTCCATTCGCAGCGTGTGCTCACGGCGTGCTGCGCGCTCGGACATTTGATCACAGCGTCCGATCAAACGCTTCACGCGCTTTGTTCCGCGATCACTGTCCGCGTACCACATGGAATAGAAGCCCCCTGCTTCTTTTACAAACGTGCCCTTTTGAAACCGCCTCCGCATTACAGGCCCCTTGCCTGTGTGCGGCAGCGTTGCGGGCAAACCGTATAACGAATCGACTGTGGAAAGCGAGTGGCGCTCTTGTGTTTGCATTTGCCAGCGCGCCGGTGTGATGGGTTCTGGAGCGGCAATGGCTAATTGCTAACACCTGTACACGTGGGCAGTGGCTTGCCGCGGCAAATTTCCGTAACTTAATCGCATGTCTAACGAACTTGACCTCGATGAAGGTCTGTCTCCTCTTGATAGTGTCCAAGAATCGAATTCCGACAGTGAGCAGAAGTTCGACTACGAAGAGTGGGAGACAAAAATAAGGGAGCTGTGTAAGCAGGACGCCGAAAACAAATGGTTGATTGGCGAATTGCTGGTTAAGGGCGAGGAAATAATACCGAACCACAGCGGCATGCCCGGAGCCGTAGGAGAACCGACTTTTTACGCCAGAGTCGCAGTAATCACGGGTTTGGCCCCTAACACCCTGAAAGACATTGCAAGCACGTACAGGAGGGTGGCGTCTGTACGAACAGACGCCAGTTGGTCCCACCATCGCGTGGTAGCAAACGCGGTAAAGGCGGCGTTGCCCCGTGCAGACGCAGATACACAGAACAGATGGATGGCGAAAATGCTCAAAACGGCAGCAGACGACAAAATGTCGGTTGCTAGGCTGAAGGACGAGGTCAGGTCAAAACCGAAGCCAAAAGAGAAGTCGTTTCGTGTACTAGTTCCGGGCGATGTCTTTGAAACGTTGAAGGATTTTGCTGACCAAGAGCAGTCGACCGTGGGAAAGATCGCCGAAAAGTGGCTTGTGGACAATTCCAGATCGAAAGACACACAGGAAGCGCGCTTGATAGCAAAGGATCAGACCAACGAACGCCGGCACGCGAAGCGTGTCCGCGGGGGCCGTGCTTTAGCTCGTGGTTACCCGCCGCGCAAGCCTTTTGGAGAATAATTCAGCTCTTGTCCTGAACCATCATTCGGTGTGAGGATTGTTGCAAGCTTGCAGTTGCGTCGGGCAACCGCGATCCCGCCATGAGTTCAACCTTGGCAATTCAAATTTGCGTTGTGGTGCGCCCGAACGAGCGTGTCACAGGTCTTCGGATTCGTGTACGCAAGTTGTTATGTGGGGCAAATAAATTGGCGCAGCACTAGAGCTCTGCGCTGGGGTGAATCAAATGATTTCCGTTAAGCCGGAAGATTGCTTTGCGTCGCGTCATTTGGACGCGCACCTGTACAAGCTGTACGACGTGATGATGGCCTTCGCTAAAGCTGGCCAGAAAGCACGCGGCCATGAAGAGTCGAAGTTTACTGCTTCTGTTGTCCCTACGCTTTGCAACGCGCTCGGCGTTAAAGACCGCTCGTCTGTAGACCGCAATCTAATCGCGCTGGCCGATCTTGGTTGGTGCATCAAACACGAAGGCAAGCGCAACTCGCGCGGCGAGCAAAATCCTCACACGTACGAAATGCTAGATCACGCTGCTTATGTGAGGCTACGGCCTGGCACCTGTCCGCCGTACCGCTACGCATGGAAGCCGATCGGCGCGGAGGAGCCGCTCTGCACGGAAGCGGAATCGCCGCTCGGCGTGGATGCAGACCGGCCGCTCGGCTTAGAAGCTTCTACCGCTCCGCATGCAAGCGTCTCGCCGCTAGGCTTGGAAGCCGAGGGATCTTATACAAGTCTTACCGCACAAACAGAATCTGAAAAACAACTACCACAACAACCGAATCTTAAAAGCGAAATGCGCAGCGAAACGGCATCGCTGCCTAGAAAAGCGCGTGCGTGGTTGTCGTGGTTGTGGTCATCATCGCCTGCTAATGATTGGAACGAAGACAAAGACAAGAGCAAGATACTTAGCTTAAGAAGGCCAAAGGCCAGCAACGAAAGCCCGGATGTAACTTGGATCGAAGAAGTGATTCAACAATATGGCGAGGCGGAGGTTGCGCTGGCGTGGGCCGAATTCTGTGTCAACTTCCCGCACGACCCGAAAACGCTATTTCCGGTCACTGTTTTTGGCGCGAACTTTTCCGCGTGCCTTGATGCTGCGCTAGCCTCTGCTGAAAAGTATCGTAACAAAGATCCGAAGATGCCGGAATCGGTTTGGTTGGTCAGAAAATACAATGAAGAAAATCCTTCATTCAAGATTAACACGAGGAAAAAAGCCGTCGCATCTGAAGCTTATTTTGAGGAGATCGCACAATGAACGGCATAGAGGTCAAACTTCAAAAAATGCGGCAATACCGAACCTTGATTCACGACGAAGTGCAGACCGCAGTTGAATCTTTTATTGCGGCTGGCTGCACGCGCGACGCAGGCGAGCAGTTGTCGCCGAAGATTGAGATGCTTCATCTTCGTGAGCGTTTGATGAATGTAGAGATCGACAAGCTGGAAGCGATCCGCTACGGCCGCACGGACGCGCAACCAAATATTCCGGAACTTGCGCTCGCATAAATCCCGCCGAGAAATCCGCCCGATCTTTCTCCGCTTCAAAAAGCCAAAACACCTACCCGGTAGCATTGCCATGTTCCCTTACCAACAAGAAGCGATGAAACGCTTCTCGCGCTGCGCAGCCACCGGCAGGATCCAGGGTGAAGGACGCTACGTGCTCGGATCGCGCTGTGGATCGCCGATCGTGTTTTTATTTGAAACCGAACGGAAGCGCGCGAAGAAGCGTGACGTGTGGGATCGCAATGGCTGCAACGAAGAAAACTGCAACGACTTGCACGATCTTTTCGATTTGGACGAGGTGAAATAACAATGGCCACTTTTTACGCACTGACCGAAGCACAGATCACAGCGCTATTGAATTCTTCCGGGCTGATAGCAGGCAGCGTTTATTACGCTACGGATTCTGGCAAGAAATATTTGGCGACAACGAATCGCGACAACACTGTCGGGCTTGCCGATACCGGGCTGATTATGACTGGCAAGCTGGAGCTCGGTTTCGATGGCGCGGTTGGAGCACAAGGTGAACCTGGGCCAACGGGTGCAACTGGCGCGACTGGGCCGCAGGGGCCAGCAGGAGCTGGCGGCGTTAAGAACGTCGTGACCGCAACTGCGAACTACACCACCGCGACTAGCGATGACGTGATCCTCGCCAATTCTTCATCCCCGATGACAATTTCAATCACCACTTCAGGATTGGATAACAAAATCACCACCGTGAAAAGCATTGGAACCGGAACGGTGACAGTGCAAGGCGTGACCGGAACGATTGACGGCCAAGCGAGCGTGGATTGTTCGCTTCAAGAGACTTCGATCGATTTACTTTTTGACGGCGCAAATTTCTGGATTCAGTAGGACGGAGGGCAACATGGAAAACGGCAAGCTGCAATTCCAAGAAGGCGACAACGTGACCAAGGCGCGCTACATCATCAATGCGGCAGGGAAGTTCTTCAAGCTGCGATGGCTGAAACCGATTGCCAAGAAGGCCTAACCAGATGGAGATCGACCAGCATAACCTTTTCGACCTAGGAAAATAGTTGCGTCTTATATCTTGACTCCCCGCTTATCGAGCACAGTCAGGAACATCACGCCATATTCGATCACAACGTTTCGGAGAAGCCTCGCATACTCTCGGTCGGCTGTCAGCGGATGGACGCTTTCATCGCTGAGGAGGGTATAGAGTGACGCGATAAACCTTTCGTGCTGAATCGTAAAATATCCCTGCTGTCTTAAATACGTTGTCGCCTCGCCCCATCGGTCAGTGACTGTGTCGCCAGCAACCGCGGCGATTGATTTGACGCTTTGGCGGTGCAGGTGTTCGAGAAAGCTTCTGAGATGTCCGAGGCAATTTTTCAATTCGAAGGCGCTTGCCGCAGACTTGTAGTCGCTCTCCGCTGCGTTCAACGCCTGTACCATGTCGGGGCTAAAACCCAACTTTACAAGGAAACCCTCAACCCTCAGCGTGTCACTCTCGATTTCCAAATTTGGCAGCTCTTGCAGCGCACCCTTTAGATACCAAAAGCGTGCCTTGCGACACTCCTCGATGATCCCGTCAATCGCCGCCACGATCTCAGTTCCCTCCTCTTCATAGCCTCGCCGATAATCCGGGTTAATCGTAGTAGGGCCGCCGCGAGGACCTCGCGCCCCATATGTTTGTTGTTCAGCAATTTTCCGCAATTGCGCAAGGTCGGATGGTAACGATGCAAGTTCGCTATCGCTGAAGAGATTGAAATTCAGGGCTATCATCTCTTCGATTTCCTTCAACATGATGGCCAGGCTCGCTGTTGGCATTTTCGGTTCCGCCGTTGCGGCCAATAACTCCTTCAGATGTCCGGTGCGAATACAGAACTCGGCAATAAGGGCAAGCGCCGACGTTTCGCCGCGGAAGAAGGGAAACCTAGTACCGTGTTTTTGCGCGCGCGCCGCGATTGGTTGCCGCACATACTTTAGAAGGGTTGACACAAAGCTCGCACGATCGGCCTCGGCGACCTGACTGAATATCTTCATGAGAAGATCGAAATTGGTGCTTTCAAATACGTACATTCTTGGATCTTCATAAACTAATCTCGGCCTCTCGTTTCGTTCGATCTCAAGGCCGATCTGCGCCGCCATCGCCGGTTTATAGCCTTGGTTTCGCAGAACGAGTTCTCGGTAACGTTGGTTGCTCGGCCAAGAATCGCATACATAGCTGTAGCCAAGAGTGGGTTCAACCTGCTCCTCTGTCAGAATCCGCGCCGCTTTTTCCAATGCCTCGCTTATATCCATGAGTTGAAGGATAGCAGCCTTAACCCATAAACCAATACTGGTCGCCGTGAGCCAGAGCCAGGAGGCACTGCAAAAAGCCATCCGCGAGCGACTCCATCTCGAGCAATACTGCGTAGATCCTCGCTAGATCCCTCAACAATCAATAAGCCGCGCGCGTACAGCGACGCAGTGCGAGCCCAACGACCGAATCATCGTGCTAAATCGATTGGTTTGATTTGAATAGTCAGGATAACTGTAGGCAGTTGCTGAGGTTAGAACCGAACAGGCCAATGGGCTATTATTTCTGATTTTCGAACCGCCAAACAACCGTTCGCTAAGCATTTTGTACACGCCCGTGAAATGAACGCCTAGTTTGACCAGGCGTTCCGCTACGTGAAATGAAACTTCAAGCTTCGTTGGCCTGACCTCGCGAAGGTCATGGCCGGCTATTGGCCGGCCCTTCACTCGGCGTCTGACGTTCGTCAGTTCGGTCTTGCCATGCTGCGCGTGCGGGCCGACGATAAAAAACTCGTAACACGTAAGCGAAGAAACAGCTAACCGAGTACGGTTAGCGGGCAAAGGTTCGCAAGACGCGATCCGGTATCAATCACCAAAACAATTTTAACGATCTTCCCTTAGCCTAAACCGCTTTGCGGAACCTGGTTCGTGCGCGCGATCCCATCGTGCGCACGGGCCTGCCCTAAACCTTTTGAGAGGAATTTATGAAAGCAAAACGTTGCGGTACCTGCGGAAACAAGAAGACCACTCCGGCGAGTGGAAATCCTTACTGCCGGCCCTGCTCGCGCCGAAGCAAAGCAAAGTGGCTAGGAACTAAAAAAGGCTATGCGCTGACACTCGTGGCCAACCGGCTTTGGGGTCGCACAAAGCGCAAGGCCCTGCGCGCGGCGGCTAAGAAGCGAGGCCGCAAATGCTAAAGCTAAACGAGATCGAATGCTTCCAGAATCCGTACCGCGAATTGGCCACAGCAGACTTGGTTGGCCAGCAAGAACGTGAACCCTATCCGGTTGGCGTCTTCCACGCGCTGACAGCGCTGTCAGCCACGCCCGCAGGCTACGGTTTTTACTGTGACAAGTGTCATTTGCTGATCCGCTGCGGCTTGGAAAATACGGACGTGTTGAAGCACTGCGGCAAGATCGAAACTGTTGAGTCGTACTTGCGTGATGGAATTTCTTTGGAACTTCATCGCGTAGGAACTTTCAAAAGGTAACTGGAATGAGCCACGCGACAAAGCGTCTCGCAAAACGATATCCGGATGCACAGGTGTCGCCGAAAATTCTGTTGGATGTCATTAGAGCAGGCAACGCAACAGAAAGCTTCAAGCTCATTGGAGAGACTGGAATCGAGCAGGGACGACGCCATTTCAAAGTGCCGATAACTGTACAAGATGGCAACACGGTCATCATTCCTTGCCTTGTATCTCAGAACTTGGATTTTGTCATTAGCGTGCTGCCGCCTGAAACGCAGCTTGAAGCGATGAAGCGCAAAAAGGGCGAGGCAAATCGGCGCATACACAAGGAACTGAAGCAAGGCCCGCAAGGCGATGCGGAGGCCATAACACCTGCCGCGCAACTTGACGACGAAGCACGCGCAAAGGTTGAACAGGAAAGCGGCAGCGCAAAGATCAAGCTTGGAAACTTAGGAAGCCTTGCCGATCTTCAAAAGCGCAAGCAAAAAGAATGGTACGACGAGGCCAAAAGACGTTTGGATGCCTACGTCGAAATGTAGGAGAAGAAAATGTCAGACCGATTCAATCATGAATTCAGAGAAGTGTTTGGCGGAGCCCAACCGGGCGGCGAGAGCCGCGCGCTAGACCTGGCACTGAGAGACGCGCCAGCGCACGTTCGCGAGTACGTTGCCGAGTGCCGATCCGCGCGCCTCGAAGGCCGAACCGAACCGGAATACAGGCCGCAAGGAGTTACCGACAAGTGGACAAAGTCTGCGATCAGCAGACTGGCCGAGGGACTCTAATGGAATTTAATATCGAAAATCGCTGCGCAGAGCTGCGCAAACAGATCGCGAAAGCGACAAATCTCGAAGACGTGGCAACGCTTACTGCGGATCTTCGCCGAGTGGAACGCTGCATCGAAGTTGAGAACCAAGCCCGCGGCGGTTTTGACAATCGCGGCAGACAGATCAAGCCGTTTGCGGCAACAGTGGGCGAGAGCGACGTTGAGTTCCGCGCGCGCGCCGAGCGCGAGCTAGCCAAAGTGGCCGAAGCCTAAGAAGTTTGGGTTGTGACCTCAAGCGCCAAGATGGTGGCTGTGGGTCAACCAATGCAGTGAGAAGTAAAAGCAACAAACGTGGCACACCAACGCGGTGACACGTCCCTGGGTATTCCTATGAACACCAACGAAATAAAAGCATTAAGAGAATCTCGCTCGGCCGCACATGCCAAAGCGATTACGATTCTTTCAAAGCAAGGCGAAATCAGCGGAGACGACAAGATTGTGTTCGAGCGCAGCATGGCGGAAGTGGACAGGCTCACAGCGCAGATCGTCGTAGCAGAAGGAATCGCACGCAACGAAAATCCGGCCTACACGGCCGCGCGTCTGCGTGAAAACGCCGAAGCAAGCACGCCCGAGCAACACATGCGAGCTGCCAGCTTCCGTCGCTTCATGCAGTTTGGCAAGGCCGAGTTGAGTTCTCAGGATCGCATGCTGCTCCAGCGTGAGACGCGCGCGGTTTCCGAGGGTTCTCAGTTGCTTCACCTGGGCACGTATTCCGGTTTGGGATATTTCGTTCCGACCGGCTTCCGAAACCAGATCGAGGAAGCAACGAAGTGGTTCGCTCCGTTGACTGAAGACGGCGTGTTCACCATTCTTTCGACCGACACTGGCAACGTAATTCCGATGCCCACGAACAACGACACCGGAAACGCTGCGACGATTGTCGGTGAAGCTGCTTCGGTGTCTGAAGTCGACACCACGGCAAGCCAGATCCCTCTTTCGGCCTATAAGTTCTGTTCCGGCGAAATCATCGCTTCCTTGGAATTGATCCAGGACAGCGCGTTCGACCTCGAACCGTGGTTCGCAAAGAAATTCGGCGAGCGTTTCGGTCGTGCGTACGAGAATTACCTGACCAACGGAACTGGTTCTAGCCAGCCGACCGGATTGCTAACCGCAATCGCGGCATCTGGAGCCACGTCGGTCATTGCAACTGGTTCATCGGCAAACGATGGTTCATCGAATACCGGCGCGAACAGCATCGGTTACGCTGACCTCGTTTCGCTCGAACACTCCGTCGACCCGAGCTACAGGCGTGGCGCGAAGTACATGTTCCACGACACAACCTTGTCCGCCTTGAAAAAGATTCTGGACAAGTTTGGCCGTCCTCTGTGGGTTGCAGGCATCGGCGTAGGCGAACCCGACACGATCAACGGCTACCCATACGTCATCAATCAGAGCATGCCCCAAATCGGCAGCGTCTCTGAAGCAGTGACGATGGTCTTCGGCGATCTGACGAAGTTCATCGTCCGGAAAGTAAAGCCGATGACGATGATTCGTTTGGACGAGAAGTACGCCGAAAACGGCGAAGTTGCGTTCCTTGCGTTCTCACGCATTGACAGCAACTTGCTCGACGCCGGCACGCACCCGATCAACACCCTGACACAGCACTCCTAAGCTCGGAGAGAGCCTTTCCTGAGGGAAGGCTCATTCCTTCTTACACAACCAGGGCCGTCGCTCATAACGGCGGCCTTTCTTTTTGTGGGTCACAAATCGGGAGGAGATGTGGCGACTAAACACAAAATTCTCCTAGGCCGACGCTTTGGTAGGCTCGTCGTCACGAAGCGCGCGCCATTCAGAAAGCGCCGCCATTCTCTACACGCAATGTGGCACTGCCGCTGCGACTGCGGCGGAAAATCTATTGTTTATCAGAGCGCGTTAGACACCTCTCCGACAAACCGTTCAGCAACCCGATCCTGCGGCTGCACCCATCGACGAAAAGGCAAGGACAATCCCATTTACATTCACGGCGGATACGAAGGCGAATTTGCTTACGAATATACGTCATACAGGGCGATGATGGGCCGCTGCTACTGTCCTGGCCATACCTCCTACGAAAGATATCACGCGAACGGAACGACGGTTTGTGATCGGTGGCGTGAGCCAAACGGAAAAGGGTTCTTTAATTTCTTCGCGGACATGGGCCGCAGGCCGCAAGGCACGACTCTCGACCGCGAAAACGTGATGGGAAATTACGAACCCGGAAACTGCCGGTGGGCCACGGCGAAAACTCAGGCGAACAACAAGCGCCGTAACTACACCGAAGAAGAATTAGTCGAGTTGAAAAAACAGGCGCAGTCCTTGATGTGCGATCCACTTGAGGCTGAAACGATGTGCGCCTAGGCTGCTTTCGCCGTCCAGCCTGCGCGCAGCGCAGTACAGCAATTGGCGTGCTGGCAGTACTAGGATCCCCGAGGTGCAGAAATTTGTAATTGAAACCTCCTAACTGGCGGAAGCATCATACAAGTGGACACAATGGTGACCGATTTATTGGCGAAGCTGGATAATACGATTTGCTAAGATTATTTCCTTGCCGACGAGTGGTTCAATTGGTAAGGTTCACGCAGTCCAATCCCATGAGAGCGACGGTAATGGAAACATCAGTACTTTAGTCCTAGAGCAGAACACGGGGCGGCGTGATACTGATATATAGGTTCCTCTGGGTCGAAAGGGCAATGTGGCACCACAAATGCGGCAGAGCAAAGGAGGCGCTATGAAGATTATGCTTAACGTAGGCTGTTTAGACGGCCAGTCTTTGATTGAGATGAATAACTTAGCTTTCGGCTATTTTCCATCGGGAGCACTTGATGTCGCGGTGTATCCAGCGCCCGTTCCGCAAGCGCCGCAGGATGTGATAGTGGAACCTGTACCGGCTACGGTTGAGCAACCGGCACAAAGGAATTTCTAAGCGTTTCTCTGTGCCTGTCTGATCGTCGGACGATCAAGTCCGACTCTTCATTAGGCAGGACTTGTGTTTCATCATCCCGTTTCACAACCGCCAAGCGAATAGGGCCGCCAACCTTACCGTCCTGGCTTGCCGTCTCGACGATGCAGTATGCCGCGAGATCTTTAGTGATTTCGAGGTCCAGTCCTCGACGATATAGTCTGTTCAAGAGATAGACTGCCAGCGGAACTATCCCTGCCGCCGCAAAGCCTGTGGTGCTGAGATTAGGCGCAAAATTGAAGGGCGGAGTACTTCCCTGACTGATTATTTTTGGTCGGCCGTTGGCATCGTGGCCGACGAGCAAGAACCACACGTCAGGTCTCGGCACTGGAACCGGCCCAGCAGGCCCCATCATAAATTGAGGCGGCCCAAACCACTGGCCAAAATATTGGTTTCCGAGGGTTCGAATTGTTTCTGCCGCTTGATCTACATTGGCACCGGGCTGCGCTGCCAGGCTCGCTGTTATGTTTTGCAGTAGAGCGTTCCCAGTTTCAGCTTGCCCCACCATCGCGACAGCAGTTCGAGGACTGAGACGATAAATTTTCTGCACCGTGTCGTTAACGGCAGTCATTCCTCGTGGATCACCAAACGTAGCGCGGCTATCTGCGGCCAAAACAATTCCGTTCGCTGCCTCAATCGCCACAGCTAGACTCATTCTCTCGCCTCCGACCCCGTAGTTGATCTCGCAATGGTCACATAGATTAATATCAACGCCTAGAGATACAACGATGATCTACCGTGCTCGTCGGGGGGGCGGCGCTCTGCGAATCATAGCTGTGATGCTATTCTATGGTATAGACTTTATCCCTTTATGGGCACCCCATTCGCCAAAGCGCCGTTAGTTGAACTGATCGCCGAGTTGCGTTGGGCTCCAGCCGGTCCGCCCGCTCCCCAGCCAATTGGAATGCCGGTCGTGTTCACAGCGGACGCAAAGATCGAACAGTTTTTTATGGCCCTTGGTGGGGAGCTATACCAATCGGGATTTCAGCGGTCCGAGCGTCTTGTTCCTTCGGGATTCCCGCTGGTTTTGGGAAATCCCGTCGTTCGCTACAGAAGCGACGATGCTGCCAAGAAGTCCGTGTTATACCAGGCGGGTGCTGATGTTTTTTCGGTACACGGAATCCCGCCATATGGTGGTTGGGAAGATTTTGCACCTTTCCTACAAAATGGCCTAAAAGCACTTCTGCATGTTCGTGGAGAAGGTCAAGATCAACACCCGATCACGCAGGTGACTTTGCGTTACCTCAATTTCTTTGGGGAGCAACTGCTAGAAGGTCAAAACATTACTTCATTCGTATCGGATGTGCTGGGGTTTTGTATCACATTGCCTAAGCCATTGAACCAAGCCGCCAGTCCCAAAGAATTACGCAATTTGTTTCTAAAGTTTGTTGTTCCGGTCGAGGGTGGTTCTCTCAATATAAGCGTGGGCGACGGCAAGATGAACAATCAGACGGGTTTGGTGATGGACTCCGCAATTACCTCAACGGCACAAGTCGCTCCGGAAGTGGACGCTATAATTAAAATCTTAAACTTGGCGCATGATATAATTAGTGAAGTATTCATGGGTCTTACTAAACCAATTGAACAATTGATGGAACCACAAAGGCATGAATGAACAGCAGGATTAGCGGATGGTCTTTACATTTTAACGCCGTTGGGAACACTCCGAATAATTTTTGCGTGTTTCTGCCGCGTCGATTCCAGACATTTGCCGAAACGGAATCGGTTCGCAAGTCCATCGAGGAACCGGCGTATTCCGAGCCAAATTGGGATGGCTATGATGCGCTAGCCATAAGTGTGGAAGCTAAGAGGAATGCGCTAACGGCACTCCGTACGCTCGAACTGACGGCTCCCGCTCCCAGCGTGATCGCGAATCCTAATGGAACGCTGTCCTTCGAGTGGGAAACGGACCATGGAATCGGACATCTCGAAATCGGTCGGACCCGCTACAGTTTTTATGTTCGTCCGAACTTTGGTCGCGCGATTTTGTCCGATGGTGATGCCAATGAGATCGGTGGATTCTTGGGAATGTTCGTTGAAGGCATTCTCTATCCCAAACCTCCAATGCCAGTGTCCCGACACCCAAAATTCCTCGCATCAAATGTGTGACATTCCCGTTCCGGTAGATGACGGCGAGCGCGTAGTAAGGGCCGTTTTCAGTAACCATCTGGACAAGAAAAATCTCAGGAAAAATATATTCAACGATTGGCGAGACGAGGTCTCGGTAATGCGGCACACCTATCTCGGCTCTGATGAATGTAAGAGGCTAGCGCGAGAGGTGAAACCGGGGGACCCAAACATAAAATATAAGGGATTGGCCGTTATCCAAGTACAGGCGGTGAGGGAAGCTCATTCGGAGGTCCATGATTCCCGCGCCATTTATTGCGGTCACGGCCATATTTCGCACAATATCGCAGCTCTACCGATCGACGACCCCTTAGCTGCACAGCAAAAATTTGCCCTCGATGAGCGATTGCGCGCTCTCAAAAGCCTCGCGCGCTACCTCCCCGATCCGGAACCAATGAGCGATTCCTGGACGGGTGAAGCAGTCTAACCCGCAGATCACTTGATCGCGTCTTCCGTTTTATAGAATGGGCCGAATCCTCTCGGCTTCGGCCTTCGTGTAACTTCCCGTTTTGGTTTAATGACGACGTTAACTGTCACGCCACCACCTTTTTGGATCACTTGGATTTCTTTCGTGAAAGGTACACTCGCATCGAATAGCTTTTTGGGTCGGCCTTATTTGCGCTGATCGAGCACTTGGGCGCGCCCTTGTGCCAACCAGAAAGAAATGCCGTGAAGCCGTTTGCCAAAAGCATCCGAATGTACGGAGCACCTCGCTTTGTGTGGGTATACCGCAGCCCTAAGCGCGCATCGATAGCGACAGGGTGACCAAAGCGCTCCCGCACTGTCTTCCGCAACAGATCGTCCAATTTCTCTTGTTGTCGTTTTGTTGGTTTATGGTTCGTGTGCATTTTTTGCTCTCCTTTTTAATTAGTGCCTAGCGACGCTAACGGCATCGTCACCAAGACCGAAGACATTTGGTCAGAGGCCTTGCGTCCCAGTACGAGTGCACCGGTACCCTCCAAAAGTGCAAGTGCAAAGGCAAGCGCCACTGGCCCGAAGTACGTTTCGTCGGATGAGCGAGGAAATGGGTGAGTAGAAATACCTGTTTTCGTCAGAACATGGCGATTACGAAATGGTGGAAAGCCATTCGTTTGATTTCGCTATGAATCACACTCAATTTAGAGCGCACTATCACGCGCTGACTGAGGAAGATTCGCGTGTAGGGGAATTCGCCGAATCGATAGACACAAGATTCTACGGAGAGGATGAAGACATTGCTTGAAACTCAGAACCCCACGTCACCTAGAAATTCCGCGTGCTCTTGGTGGGTGCAGCCGCCTGTGCGGCGGCAGAGGAGATGAAGGTTTGGATTCGGCCCTATCACTTAAGAGATAGCTGGCCCATCTAAATGGACTAAGTGACAATGCAAGAGCAAGGCTATGTCCGAGCTTTTCAATTACTAAGATGTTTTCAACATCCGCATGTGGAATCCACAATTTAACTGAAGCGCCGTTCAGTCTGGCATATTCCCCTATCAGCTTTATCAGTTTAGTTGCATAGCCTTTTTTGCGAAACGCGGGCATGATGAACAATTCTTCAACCTCGACTGATCTTTCACGTTCAACAAAAAACGCCCATCCAACTTTACCCTCCTTGGAATCTACAAACTCGTAGCAATGAAGGAACCCACCACCGATTTCGTTTATTGCCCACCTGCGTTCTACAAGGCCTGATTTCGGATCGTCCTGCATTGGTTTTGCGGCAAGATCTCTGTGCCAACCCTCCACCCAATTCGACTCGAAAAGGGCGTAGGAAATGTACCCGAATCCGTTTTTACCCCAATCGGCTCCCCAAGAGTTCTGAAACGAAAACTCTTGGTACAAATCATCGTAACCACAGAGCAGAACTACATGGCTTCCGACGTCCATATCGCCGGGTATGGGATCAGGAATCTTGCCATTTGGAGCGTCATACCATCTTTCTGAGATATTCAGACTTACCAAAACGTACATATTTTGCCGCGTGATCACCAACTTGCATTCTTCAAGGGTCCGTATCCGTTGGTAATAACAATCTGGTTTCTTGATCGCAATACGGTCGAGTCCCGGGGGTTCTACGGGTGGCCAGACCGAACAATCGTATGGCCAATCTTCTTCAGTTACATTCCCCCAGCCTCTGGCCACCCTCTCGCCGGTGATGGGCCAAATTCCTGTCTTCTCATCTCCCGGATACGTTCCCTCTAATTGACGGCCTCGCACAAATATATAAAGGCCGTTAAAGGATGGCGGCTTCACTGTAGATGCTCCTCAAAGAAAAAGGGGAAATTCTAAAATGGTTTTCGTCCGCTCCAGCGCTTACTACAGGCCAAACGCATAATCTCACTCATCATCATAGGCATAATGCGTGTTCAGCTCGTTTGCGAAAAGGGTGTTGTAGTGGTCGTCATGACCAAAACTGCCAAAATCGCCAAATGCGTGCGTTCGTTCCTTTCCTATAGTGATGACGACTCGATGGTTCTCCGCTGTCAAAGGCGCGGTATAGATCGTACAATTGCGGCCGCCGAACTTGTCCGTATTGAGCCCGCCAGTTAGAGCCTTCATCCTCAACATTTGAGCCATTTCGGTCTCCGCGCAAAACGAGCTAATCGTGACTTTCATCTCCGAAGGTCCGCCGCCGAGCAGAACACAATAGACATTTACGAAATGAAACTTGGCGGGTAAGGGGTTAAAGTCGACGTCGGTTGTTTCGAACTCAAGTACAGAACCACCTGAAAACTTAGTGTTGAGCACGTCATCGCCCGCGATGGGGACCTCTCGAAATGGCATCAGCTCGGGATTCGCTGCATAACGCTCAGCTACAAGCATGGCGCGGTAATGCTCTTTCATGAGGCAGAGAAGTTTGAAATATTGCTCGAGCACGTCTGTATCGCGCGTCAAAATGATGACCTCTGTACCACGCACTATCGCCGTCAAGACGGCCATAACGACGAGCAGCTCGTCAGTGAGCTTATTAGGAGAATTCGCGGCTTCTAGGCCCTTCTTTGCGAGGAGGAAACCGCGCGGTCCAAGGTTACTTTGAACCTCTGCCAGAAATTCATCATTCGTCGGAGCTCGCCCCAGTTTCTTAGTCAAAACGGAAGCGACTACGGGTCCGATGGCCTTCCGAAGCGCTAAGAGTTTGAAGTAATACTCGTATCCGTGTTTTGTAAATCCCTCATCGACGAACTGGACCTCAATTTTCGGAACGTCATCCGACGGGAACTTTTGAGCTATGGAAGGTCCCGGACTAGTCCCCGATTTCACCTGTTGCTGAGCAGCCGCGAATACCCGGTCCCGAACTGCCTTGTTACGAAATGGAGTCTTCAGCCAGGGCAGCAACTCTTTCCATACTCCGGGCGTGATTAAGATTCGCTTTGTGTACAGTGCGTCCCATACCGACGCATCTAACATTTCCGTCGTGAAGATGCTCGTATCCGGAAACACGACGGCATCTTTCATGGCGGACACACCTATCATGTGGGCTAGGTCTGCGGCGGACCAGTCAAGCTTCGGAGAAGGGCCGTGAAATCCGAGCCGTCCGATGGGGACACGGTTGGGCGGAGGGTTAGGAAACGGAGACCGTACGTGCCTTGAAGCGAGAAGCGGCTTCTCCTTAAGGAAGCGGCTTGTTACGGTCATGTTTTGTTTTCGGGGCATCTTGGTTCCAAGAATTATAATATGTTCGATAGAAAATGTTCCACTGATCCAAAAATACATCGTTGAGCTTTGCCAGCAATTTGACGCATCGTACTGTTCCGTACTGATTGGCGCCGGGCCGCGGGCTGCAACGCTGCCAAAACACAGGGCTTGTTCAGAATCAATGTAGTTTCGAGTCCCACAGCCGGCACCATAAATCCGCAAAATTCACGTTGATTCGGCTACGCTTGCTCACCGTGTATCCGTCGATGGTTGCCGGCCGGGGTAGTTGGCGTCGTTCTCTTCATGGTTATTACAAGGGGTGACGGAATGCGTCCGTCCACCAGCGGAAGCACAGCAGCGATTGTTCCGCATGTATTCTAAGCAGCACAAATGGAATCA
>Ga0182024_10012090_pt1 | contig 17152 bp, 13 predicted proteins | sample P32metaG_FD_120480 | JGI IMG/M metagenome (GOLD analysis project Ga0182024, IMG submission 120480) | Permafrost microbial communities from Stordalen Mire, Sweden - P3-2 metaG (Illumina Assembly) | ecosystem: Environmental > Terrestrial > Soil > Wetlands > Permafrost | place: Sweden: Stordalen...
ACGGTATTCGCGGCTTCATAGTCGAAAAGGGCACGAAAGGATTCTCCGCGCCGGAGATCGAAAACAAATTTTCGCTGCGCGCCTCGGTCACCTCCGCCCTCTTCTTTGATCACGTCACCGTGCCGCAGGAAAACATGCTGCCGGGAGTCGTCGGCTTGAAGGGACCCCTCTCCTGTCTCACCCAGGCCCGGTACGGGATCACCTGGGGAGTCATTGGCGCCGCACAAGCCTGCCTTGGCGAGCTCCTCGACTACACAAAGACCCGAGTGCTCTTCGGCAAGCCGCTTGCGCAGACGCAGGCCGTGCAGATGCGTCTTGCCGACATGGCTCGCCGGATTACGACGGCGCAGCTCCTGTCGCTGCAATTGGGCCGGCTCAAGGACCAGGGCGCCATGACGCCGGCGCACGTGTCGCTTGCCAAGTGGAACAACTGCCGCATGGCCCTCGACATCGCGCGCGATTGCCGCGATTTGCTGGGCGGCGCCGGCATCAGTGCGGAATTCTCTCCGATTCGCCACATGCTGAATCTCGAAAGCGTCATCACCTACGAGGGCACCGAGACCATCCACCAGCTCACGATCGGGCGCGAGTTGACGGGGTTGAGCGCTTTCTAAGGCAAGTTCGGACGCACCACGCGTGCGTGCACGGCTGCAATACGTCACCGCGCAGCAAGCCCTGCGCTCGTCACCTACGGGTCGACCGCGACTTCGATGATTCCGCCGACGATCCGAAGCTCGTGTACTGCGAGCCCCCGCTCGGCCGGCGCTCCAAGCACTCGGCCATCGCGAACATCGAATGAGGCGCCGTGCAGCGGACAAATCACGCGCGTGCCGCGCAGCCGACCCTCGCTCAAGCGTGCGTCCGCATGCGTGCACACGTTGTCGACTGCAAAGAGCCCGGCAGGCGTGTGGCAGATCAGAATTTCACGCCCGCCCAGCACACAGGACTTCATCCTGCCTGCGCGCAGGTCGCACAGAGGAATAGCGGATTCGAAGCGTGGTCTGTCCATATGCGATCCCATCGTGGCGCAGGTGCCAAAACTGCGCGCCTCCTCGACGCGGGCGGCTGCTGCAGTTCATCGGTCAGACGTCAGAGGCTCGCGCCTATCAAGGGTCAAACCGCGGCGAAACGTGACGGCAGTCTCACAATATGTTCAATCCGTCGCTGCTTTGCGACGTTTTTGTAGTAAAGATAAGACATGATTTCGTCAAGTCGAAGCGGTACAATTTTGCTGACTCGAGAATTGTAAGCGCTGGTTTTTCCTAGAAGTATCGAGGCTGCCTGCGAATCTGCTCATGCTCGAGCCCACGTGCCACTCCAGGCGTGATGCTTGGAGGGTACATCGAATCGGAGAATGTAAAACAGAAAATTCGGGCGATCGACGCGAGCACGGGAAAGCGGTCACTAACTTTTTGAGGCCGCCAGAAACGCTTGAACGCGCGTGAACTGACACGCAGGCCTTGACGGTTCGGCCGGAGCATGAGCTCCAACGTTTCAGCCGAAAGCATTTGATGTTCGTGACGACGCAATACGCCGGCGAGGAGCTTTATTTGCCCGCGCCGGGCCGTTAGCTGACAGCGGTCGACCTGGTCATGAAGTGCTGATGATTGAGAACCCTGCCAATGGCGGGGTTTTTTTTGCCTGCTGCCGATCTTTCAACTATCCCGCCGACTCAATGTGCGCGCGGTCCGCAGGCGCACATCTTTACGAAGACGCACGGATGTTGAGATACGCAAGAATGCCCATTGCAGCCTCACGGCCTTCAAATACCGCCGTCACGACGAGATCCGACCCTCGCACCATATCGCCCCCTGCGAATACTTTGGGGTTCGTGGTTTGGAACGGCGTTTCCCGGGCTGCAGACACGCGTACGCGCCCATCGGCATGCACGCGGATGTCGTGTCTTTGGAACCAGGGGGGCGGGCTCGGCAGAAAGCCAAATGCGATGATCACGGCGTCGGCGGCCACGACTTCCTCTGATCCGGGAATGGGCTCAGGGATGCGACGTCCGCGCGGACCCGGCGGCCCCAACCGCGTGGCCACGAGCTTGACGCCCTCGACGCGTTCCGAACCGACAATCTCGATCGGCTGGCGATTGAACAGGAACTCGACGCCCTCCTCTTTGCTGTTCTTGTAGTCGCGGCGCGAGCCGGGCATGTTGGCTTCGTCGCGACGATACGTGCAGCCAACGAAGGCCGCGCCCTGACGCACGGCGGTGCGGTTGCAATCCATACCCGTATCCCCGCCGCCCAGCACCATGACGCGCTGGCCGCGCAGGCTGATGAGCTTGTCTGCGCTGCCGGTCAGAGCGAGCTCATGATTGACGTTGGAGATGAGATACGGCAGGGCTTCGTAAACTCCAGACAGATCTTCTCCTGGGAATCCGCCCTGCACGGACTTGTACGTACCCATTCCCAGGAACACTGCATCGAAGTCATCGAGCAGCCGCTCGAACGGAATGTCGGTTCCCACTTCCGTGCCCAGCTGAAATTCGACACCCATGCCCTGCATGACCTCGCGGCGCTTTTCCACGACCTCCTTTTCGAGCTTGAAGGGCGGAATACCAAACGTCAGAAGACCTCCGATGCGCTGGTAACGGTCAAACACCACAGGCTCAACGCCGTTGCGCACCAGAATGTCGGCACATCCCAGGCCCGCAGGTCCCGCACCGACGATGGCCACGCGCCTGCCCGTGGGACGCACGTGCGACATGTCGGGCGACCAGCCGCGCTTGAACGCTTCATCGGTGATGTATTTCTCGATCGAGCCTATGGTGACCGCGCCAGGACCATCGTTCAGCGTGCACGCGCCCTCGCAAAGACGATCCTGCGGACAGATGCGGCCGCACATCTCCGGAAGCGAATTGGTCTTGTGAGAAAGCTCCGCGGCCTCGAAAAGGTTGCCCTCCTCGATGAGCTTCAGCCAGTTGGGAATGTAGTTGTGAACCGGGCACTTCCACTCGCAGAACGGGTTGCCGCACGCGATGCAGCGCCGCGCCTGGCTCTCAGCCTGCTCGGGCTGGAAGGCCGTATAGATCTCGCGAAAGTGCGTGACGCGCGCCTCCACCGGAGTCTTCGCAGGTTCGGCGCGCGGCACATCGAGGTAGTGGAGATTCTCGTCCGCCATGCAAGCCCTATGCGGCGCGCCGCAGATTCTCCATGAGCGAATCGATGGATGCAGCCTTGGGCTTCACCACCCAGAACTTGCCGATGTAGGTGCGAAAGTCGTTGAGGATCTCCTCACCCCATGGGCTTTGTGTCGCGCCGACGTGCAGCTCTATCAGGCCCTGCAGATGCTGCAGATGCGACTGCATGGATTCGGCGTGAATGCGGCTGATGTCGATGAGTTCATGGTTGTAGCGATCGACAAAATTGCGCTCAAGGTCGAGCACGTAGGCAAAGCCGCCGGTCAATCCCGCCCCGAAATTGACCCCGGTCCTGCCGAGCACGCACACGACTCCCCCGGTCATGTACTCGCAGCAGTGATCTCCCGTGCCTTCAACGACGGCGACCGCGCCGGAATTACGCACGGCAAAACGCTCGCCGGCGATCCCGGCAGCGAAGAGCGCGCCGCCGGTCGCGCCATACAGGCAGGTATTGCCCATGATGACGGTGTCTTTGGCGACAAATTGCGCGCGGCGCGAGTGGCGCAGCACGAGCTTGCCGCCCGCCATGCCCTTGCCCACATAGTCGTTGGCATCGCCCTCGAGGTAGAGGTGCAGGCCACCTGCATTCCAGACGCCAAAACTCTGGCCCACGCTGCCGGCGAGCTCGACGACGAGCGGAGCATCCTCCATGCCGTAGTTGCCCCAGTGTTTGGCAATCTGCCCGGAAACGCGTGCGCCGATGGCGCGATTGAAGTTTTTGACGTCATAACGCCACTGCCCGCCCGAGCGCGTCTCGATCGCCTGGCGCATGTCGTCCACCATGCGCTCGGCGAGCTCGCCCTTGTCGAAAGGCGCGTTCGATGCGGTGGTGCAGAACTGCGCCTCGTCAGCGAGGCCCGCGGTGGAGAGAATCGGCGCAAGATCGAGCTTTCGCTGTTTCGCGGTCGCGCCTTTGAGCGGGCGCAGATATTCCGTGCGGCCGATGAGATCGGCAAGCCGCCGCACGCCGAGCGTTGCGAGGATCTCCCGCACCTCGCGCGCCACGAACTCAAAGTAATGCACCACCATTTCCGGCAGACCCGTGAAGTACTTCGTGCGCAGCACGTTGTGCTGGGTGGCGACTCCCGTCGAACAATTATTGAGGTGGCAGATGCGCAGGTATTTGCATCCGAGTGCAATCAGGGGCGCGGTGCCGAAGCCGAAGCTCTCGGCGCCGATGATGGCCGCTTTCACCACGTCGAGCCCGCTCTTTAAGCCTCCGTCGATCTGCAGGCGCACGCGGTGGCGCAGGCCGTTGATCCGCAGCGTCTGATGCGTCTCCGCAAGACCCAGCTCCCAGGGCGTGCCCGCATATTTGATCGAGGAGAGTGGGCTTGCGCCGGTACCGCCGTCATAGCCTGAGATCGTGATGAGATCCGCGTACGCCTTCGCGACTCCGGCCGCGACCGTTCCCACGCCCGGCTCTGCCACGAGTTTCACTGAAACGAGTGCGTCGGGGTTGACCTGCTTCAAATCGAAGATGAGCTGCGCAAGATCCTCGATCGAATAGATGTCGTGATGGGGAGGCGGCGAGATGAGCCCCACGCCCGGACGCGCAAAGCGCAGCCGCGCGATCATCTCGTTGACCTTGTGCCCGGGTAGCTGGCCGCCTTCGCCTGGCTTTGCGCCCTGCGCGATTTTGATCTGCAGCACTTCGGCGTTGATCAGGTATTCCGGCGTCACGCCGAAGCGCCCCGAGGCGACTTGCTTGATCTTCGAATTCTTCTCGCTGCGATAGCGCGCCGGATCCTCGCCGCCCTCTCCTGAGTTCGAGCGCGCGCCCAAGCGGTTCATCGCGATGGCGAGCGCCTCGTGCGCCTCGGGCGAAAGCGCACCCAGGGACATGCCGGCGCTGTCGAAGCGCGCAAGAATCGCCGTGAGCGGCTCGACCTCATCAATAGGAATGCTCGCGCCCGGATGCTGCAGTTCCAAAAGGTCGCGGAACGTGGCGGCGGGCCTTTCATTTACCAGTGCCGCGAAACGCAGGTAGGTCGTGTAGTCGCCGCTTGCGACAGCCGCCTGCAGCGTGGCGATCACCTCCGGGTTGTACATGTGGTACTCGCCACCGTGCATGTACTTCAAGAGCCCGCCCTGCTCGATCGGCTCGCGCGGGTCCCAGGCGCGCGCGGCGAGCTCCTGCGCGTCCGCTTCGAGGTCTGCAAAATCGGCTCCCTGCACGCGGCTCTCCGTGCCGGTAAAGCAGGGCGCGACGACCTCGTCATTCAGGCCCACGATCTCAAAGAGCTGCGAGCTTCGGTAGCTGCCGATGGTCGAGATGCCCATCTTTGACATGATCTTGAAGAGCCCCTTGCGAATGCCCGCCCGGTAGCTGCGCCCGAGTTCGAGCCGCGTTGCAAAATCGAGCTTGACCGTGCCGCGGCGCATCATTTCAAAGAGCACCTGATAGGCCATGTAGGGATAAACGGCGGTTGCGCCGTAGCCGATGAGACAGGCGAAGTGATGTGGATCGCGTGCCGTGCCGGTCTCCACGAGGAGGTTGCACTTGCAGCGCAAGCCCGTCCTGACGAGATGCTGATGCACCGCGCCGGTGATGAGCAGCGCATGCGCCGGCAGCCGGCCGCGAACCAGATAGCGGTCGGAAATCAAAAGCACGAGCTTGCCGTCGCGCACGGCCGTTTCGGCCTGCGCGCACAGGCGCACGATCGCCTGCTTCAGTCCCTCGGCAGGATCGTACTGCAGATCCAGAAACTCATGGGTGACGCCAAAGTCCACAAGTCCCAGGATCTGCCGCAGCTTCCTCTGCGAGAGGATGGGCGAGCCGAGCACGATCTGGCGGGCGTGCTCGGGAGCGGGCACGAAGATATTGCATTCGGGGCCAATCTGGGTCTGCAGCGACATCATGATCGACTCGCGCAGCGGATCGATCGGCGGGTTCGTGACCTGAGCAAACTGCTGCCGGAAATAGTCGTACAGCGAGCGCACCTTGTGCGACAGCACGGGCATCGGCGTGTCATCGCCCATGGAGCCCACTGCCTCGCTCTCATCCTCGGCGAGCACGCGGATGATCTCGTCGCGCTCCTCGCCCGTGATGTTGAACATCTTCTGGTAGAGAGCCAGGGTATCGCGGTCCATCGGCTCGGCGGCGAGCCGCGGATCGACGAGATCGCTCTCGAGATAACGCACGCCTTTTTTGAGCCAGGCCTTGTACGGATGTCGGGTCTTCAGAAGCTCGTCGATATCGCGCGACTCAAGGAGCGTTCCCGCCTGCAGGTCGACCGCGATCATGTCGCCGGGACCGAGTTTCCCCTTGCGCACCACATCCTCGGGCGCGTAATCCCACACACCCGTCTCCGAAGCGATGGTCAGAATGCGGTTCCTGGTGATGACGAAACGCGCGGGTCTCAAGCCGTTGCGGTCGAGCGTGCACGCCGCATAGCGCCCGTCCGTGAATACGATGCCGGCCGGCCCGTCCCACGGCTCCATGTGCACCGAGTAGTACTCGTAAAACGCGCGCAGATCCGGGTCGATGGAGTCGAGCTCATGCCATGCCGGCGGGATGAGGAGCCGCATCGCGTGCAGCGCATCAAGCCCTCCCATCAGGAGCACCTCGAACATGTTGTCGAGGCTTTGGGAATCCGAACCTACGAGCGACACGAGCGGCAGGATGTCGTGCAGATCCGGCAAGAGCGGCGAACGAAAGAGCGGCCCGCGCGCGACCGCCCAGTTGCGGTTGCCCTGGATGGTGTTGATCTCACCGTTGTGCGCAAGGAAGCGGTAGGGATGCGCCAGTCGCCATTGCGGCAAGGTATTGGTCGAGAAGCGCTGGTGGAAAATGGCAAGCGACGACTTCAGCCTCAGGTCGTTCAGATCCGGAAAGAACACCGTGAGGTACTGCGGCATGACCATGGCCTTGAAGACCAAGGTCGTCGCCGAGAGGCTGGGGACATAGAAGAAGGGGTCATCGGTCTCGAGTGCCTTCTCGGTGCGGCGCCGCGCGAGGAAGAGCTTGCGGTTGAATGCCGCCTCGTCGAGATCCGAGCGTAGGCAGTTGACGAAGATTTGCTCGATATGCGGCAGAGTCTTCAATGCCTCATCCCCGCAGGCGTCGGGGTTGGTGGGGACTTGCCGCCAGCCCGCGACCTTGAGCCCTTCGGCTTCGAGTTGCACCAGTAGAGTGCGCCGCGCCGCTCCCGCCCGGGCGGGGTCGGGGTTCAGGAAAACGAGGCCTGAGGCAAACATGTGCGCCAGATCGATGGCTGCTTCTTGCGCGAGAGCGCGCAAAAATTCTTCCGGCTGCTTGAGAAGAAGGCCGCAGCCGTCGCCGGTCTTGCCGTCGCTTGCCACCGCGCCCCGATGGGTGAGGCGGTTCAAAGAGGTCATCGCCGTCCTGACCAGCCAGTGGCTCGGCTGGTCATCCAGTTGGGCGATCAGCCCAAAGCCGCAGCTATCCCTTTCATAGGAGTCGCGGAACAGCCCCTGGTCGGCGGCGCGCATAGTCGGCCTCTGTGTCTGACATGGCTTACGAGCGTACTACACCGCAGCACCGGAGGATGATTTGCGTGGGCTCGCTCCAAAAAAAATCGCACGACTGCACTATTTCTTATTGCATAGTTTGATGTCGTGGCTCAACATTCGCGCCGCGTTGTGCGCGGACTCAAATCACCGACAAGAGGAGGCCTCAAGCGTTGGGTACCATCAGGCCCGAGCAGCCTCTACAAAAGATCAGTGACTACCTGCGCAGGAATTTTCCCGATTTTTTTGCCGAGGCGCGCTTTCAGGTCGGCGACGATGACTATTTTTTGTATGCACGCTTCGGGGCATACCTCGCCCGCGCCATCGAGCTCAAGCGCACGCCGCGGGGCCAGATCAACCGCGGTTTCACCGTCTTGAACAAGATGGCGCGCGCCGCAGGCAAGCACCCGCGCATCCGGCAGCTGCTCCTGTCAGGTCCGCTCGAGTACATCGTCGACGCCCCCAGGGCGCGCGCGCTGGCAAGAAAGCGCCTGTCACCGGTTGCACAGGGATATCTCGAAGGCCTCTGCGAATAAGTTCGAAGCTGACAGGCCGCCCGCGCAGGCCTGCCCTGGAAGGGACCGCTCGCAAAAGAGCAGGTCCCTTTTTTTTCGGTCTATGATCGGCGCAGGCAAGCCACGGCGCGGAGGTGTGGATGGGCGTCGAACGAGTCATCACGGGTCGCACGAGGGATCTCGGCGGTTTTTCCGTGCGGCGGGTGCTGCCGGCGCCGAGCGCGCGGATGATTGGTCCATTCATCTTCTTCGACCATCTGGGGCCCTTGTCTCTGGCTCCAGGCACGGGTATCGACGTGCGGCCGCATCCGCATATCGCTCTTGCGACGGTGACTTATCTGTTCAGCGGCAGCCTCGTGCACCGCGACAGCCTGGGATCGGTGCAGACGATCAAACCCGGCGACGTGAACTGGATGACGGCGGGCTCGGGGATAGTGCACTCCGAACGCTCGCCCGAGGAGGAGCGCCGGCGCGGAGTTCGCGCCCATGGCATTCAATCATGGGTGGCGTTGCCCGACGGGCACGAGGAGGATGCAGCAGATTTTCAGCATCATCCCTGCGCAAGCCTGCCATCCGCTTCGCGCACCGGAGTCGAGCTGCGCGTGATTGCGGGCGAGGCCTTCGGCCGCCGCTCGCCCGTGCGGGTGCTCTGGCCTACGCTCTACGTCGACATGATGGTTGCGGCCGGCGCGTGCGTTGAAATCGGTGCGGACTACAGCGAGCAGGCCTGCTACGTCGCCGAGGGTGAAATCGAAGTGGCGGGAACTCGCGCAGCTGCAGGCGAACTGCTCGTTCTCTCAAGCGGCGATGCCGAGACGCTCTGCGCCCATCGCGCCGCGCGTGTGATACTCCTCGGCGGGGAGCGCTTTGCCACGCCGCGCTTCATTTGGTGGAATTTTGTCTCCTCAAGCCGCGAGCGTATCGATAGCGCCAAGCGCCAATGGTCGGAAGGCCGCTTTGCCTCCGTGCCCGAGGAGAGTGAGTTCATTCCACTGCCGCCGGATTAAGCCTCGGAGACGCGAATGATCACGCTCGTTCAAGTTGCGATTTTGCTGACTGCCGCCGTCGTTGCAGTCTCGCTGTTCCGTCAGCTGAAGCAATCCTCGATCCTGGGATTCCTCGCTGCCGGGCTCGTGATCGGCCCCTGGGGGCTGCGGCTCATTACCGACGTCTCGAGCATCCTGCATGCTTCGGAATTTGGCGTCGTGCTGCTGCTTTTCATCATCGGACTTGAGCTGCAGCCGACGCGGCTGTGGGTCATGAGGCGTACGGTCTTCGGGCTGGGATCGTTGCAGGTGTTTTCCTGCAGTGTGGTTCTGGGGGGAGCGGTGTGGTGGCTCGGGCTGCCGCCCATGGCAGCCGGCGTGGTCGGCTTCGGTCTTTCTTTGTCCTCGACGCCGCTCGTGCTGCAGGTACTCGCCGAGCGCGACCAGCTGAAGACGCAGTACGGACGCGCGGCCTTCAGCATACTTTTGTTTCAGGATCTTGCCGTGCTGCCGATGCTCGCGGTGCTGCCCTTGATGTCGCCGACGTCGCAGACCGGGACGTCAGGTTCGCCCTGGGTTGCGCTCGTGAAGCTCGTCGCAGTCATCGCCATCGTCACCGTGGGCGGACGGCTGGTGCTTCGGCCAGCGCTCAGGATCGTGGCGCGCATCCGAGTCACGGAGGTTTTCACCGCGGCTGCGCTCCTGGTGGTCATCGCAACCGCACTCCTCGTCAATCAGGTGGGGCTCTCGATGGCACTCGGCGCCTTCCTCGCAGGCGTCGTGCTCGCCGACAGCGAATTCCGCCACGAGCTTGAAGCGGACATCGAGCCCTTCAAGGGACTTCTGCTCGGACTCTTCTTCATCGCGGTCGGGATGTCGGCCAATGTCGGACTCTTAAGCTCGGAGCCTCTGCAGGTGATTGCGGCGACCGCGGGCTACCTTGCGCTCAAGATCATGGTGGTCGCGGCAGTCGGCAGGCTCGCGGGCCGCGCGCCGAATCGCGCCTGGCGCATGGGCTTTACGCTGCCGGCCGGCGGCGAGTTCGCCTTCGTGCTGTTCGCGCTCGCGGCGGGGCAGCATATTCTAACCGCGCACGTGGCGGATTTCCTGGTGCTCGTCGTCACCTTGTCGATGATGGTTGCACCGCTCCTTCTCGGACTCCATGACCGAGTGCGCAAGGCGATCCTCGCCGCCGTGCCCGGCGCGCCGTTCGATACCATCGATGAGAGCGACAGCCGCGTCATCATCGCAGGCTTCGGCCGCGTCGGGCAGATCGTCTCGCGCGTGCTGCGCGCCCGGCACATCAAATTCACGGCGCTTGATTCGAGTCAGACCCATGTCGACTTCGTGCGCCGCTTCGGCAACCGCATCTACTACGGAGACGCGTCGCGCCTCGACCTGCTGCGCGCCGCAGGCGCTGAGTCGGCGGAGATTTTCGTGCTGGCGATCGACGATGTGGACTCATCGGTACGCACGGCGGAGCTCGTCCACAGTCACTTTCCGCAAATGAAGATTCTCGCCCGCGCCCGCAATCGCCAGCACGCCTTCGCGCTCATGGATAACGGCGTCGACTACATCATCCGCGAGACCTACGGTTCGAGCCTGGAGTTGGCCGAGGAGGCGCTGACGCGGCTCGGCGATTCGCCCGCCACTGCGCACGCCGCGGTGCGCAAATTCAGACAGCATGACGAGAGGACGCTCGGTGAGCAGTATGCGATCAAGGAGGACGAGGTGAAGTTCATGGCGGCGGCGCGTGAGTCGGCACAACAGCTCGAGAAGCTTTTCGAGTCCGATGCGGCGAAGACCGACTAGCGCGTAGCCGGCTGCTATGCTTGGCCCGTAAATGGACGACGCGCGCCGTGTGCGAGACTACTGGTTCGGCAAGCTGCCCCTTGATCGCGAGGCACTCGATGAGCGCATGACGGTTTGGTTTGCGCGCGAGGAATCCGGGCCGCTCGCGCAAGAGCAGGATGCGGCGATCCGCAGCGAGTTTGGCGCACGTATCGAAGCTGCGCTGCGCGGCGAGCTTGCAAGCTGGGCCGATGGGCCGCGGCGGCGCCTGAGTCTCATCCTTCTGCTCGATCAGTTTCCACGCAATATCTACCGCTGGCGAGCGCGCGCCTACGCCGGAGACGAGCAGGCTCTGGCGCTCGCCCTGTCTGGGATGCAGTCAGGCGCCGACGCGGCGCTTGATCCGGTGGAGAGAATCTTTTTCTACATGCCGTTGCAGCACAGCGAATCCCTCGACGTGCAGGAGGAATCCGTCGCCGCGTACCGGCGCCTTTTGGGAGAAGCGCCGCAGGCGCTGCGCGGGCCCTTCGAGGCGACTCTGAAGTACGCCGAGCTGCACGCGTCCCTCATCCGCCGCTTCGGTCGTTTCCCGCACCGCAACCGCGTGCTGCGCCGCGCAGCGACGGCGGAGGAAGCGGATTACCTGCGCTCAGCGGAAAATTTCGGACAAGCCTAGCTAGGACGGCTGCGCCCTACTCGCCGATGGCGCCTGCCTGCACGCAGCGTTCGAGCGCGCGCAATCGAGTTTCAAGCTCGCGCCGCGCTTCCAGAAGCTCCACCGCGAGTGCCGCGCCGCTGACATTCACGCCCAAGTCACGAATGAGTCGTGCAGCGGTGCGCAGGCGCACGAGTTCGCGCGCCGACACCTGCCAGTCCTGCGGCGCAGTTCCGCGCGGACAGACGAGGCCGAGTTCGGCAAGCTCAATCACAACGGCGACATCGATCTGACTCGCGCGGCACACCTGCGTAACCGAAAGCCATTCGCCTTCGGCCAACACCTGCGTCTCAATCGTCCTTATCCCGGTCGTCATGACTTTTAGCTCCCGAAATGAGCGCGTGGATCGAAGGGCAGCTCGCGGCTCATCTGTTCGTAGAAAGCGCGCGCCTTGGGAGAGTCGGCCGGTGGCAGCGCGATGGAGAGCTGCAGATACTCATCGCCGGGCGGGTCGCCCGGCAGACCGCGTCCGCGCAGCCGCAGCTTCTGCCCTGCGCGGGATTTCTCTGGAATGCGCATCTGCACCGGGCCGCCCAGCGTGGGGACCGTCACCGTCGCACCGAGCGCGGCCTCCCACGGAGCCAGAGGTAACGTGACCGTCACGTCACGGCCCTCCAAATGATAGAGCTCGTGCGGGCGGATGTGCACTTCCAGATATAGATCTCCCGCGCGGCCTTTGCCGTGCCCGGGCTCGCCCTGACCGGCAAGTCGCAGCTGCTGTCCATCGGTCAAGCCTGCAGGGATCGTGACTTTCACCGCGTGAGTGGACAGATCCATGCCGCCGCCAGGGTTGTGCTGCGGACGGCGCAGCTCGAGCGTGCGCGTGCCGCCGCGAAATGCCTCCTCCAGGTCGATGTCCACGCGCGCATGATGGTCGCGGCCGCCGCGCGCACGGCCCTCGCCTGCCTGCGAAAATGCACCCGAGCCCCCAAATAGCGAGGAAAAAAAGTCACTGAACTGCTCGTCCACTTCGGGACCGGCGCGCCCCTGCGGCCGGCCGCGAAATTCGAAGCCGCTCGCCCAATCAGGCGGCGGCCGAAATTCCTGGCCACTCTTCATCTCATTGCCGAGTTGGTCGTAGGCTGCGCGCTTCTCGGGGTCCCTCAGGACCTCATAGGCCTCCTGGACTTCCTTGAACTTGGCCTCCGCGTTCGGCTCCTTGCTGACGTCAGGATGGTATTTGCGGGCAAGCCTGCGATAGACCTTTTTGATCTCATCGGCGCTCGCGCCGCGCTTCACGCCCAGTGTCTGATAATAGTCTCGAAATTCCATGCCTCGATCCCAAATGCCTTCTTTAGAGCCGCCTAATGGCGCATCCGACGCTGTGAATATTGATCACCCATGGGCGCAAATATTCTCATTTGTCCCGTTAGTGTAGCGCGAACTTCAATCACCTCTCGCGGACGGTCCACGGCAACAGCCAGAAATTCGCCATGACGAATCGCAGTCGTAACTTTTAATGCCGGACACCACAGTTCTTGTTGCTCTCTAAAGATTGCCGGCGCCATGAGCGCGCTCGGATAAGACGCATCGCGCTCATGCTGGCGGCGTACATCGATGCCGCGGCTGCAACGCAGCCGACTTGGATATGCTGCCGCAATCGGGCAAATCAACGGCGTCGCAGACCGTTCGCCGACGGCAGCACTTGCGGCCCGAGGTGCGCTTCGTACCCCTGCAATCTGGCCCGCGCTCATCCCAGGGGACGCAGTAACACTTCCAGTGGGCCAAAAAAAACGCCGCGAGCGGGGAAGGCGCGTCGCGGCGTAGGGTGTGTAAACACCGGGGAGGTTGTTCACACTTCAGATACAACGTGCAGCCGGGGGAGCCGCAACGTGTCTCTCTCGCGTAGCCCACAAAGAAGCTACGCATGAGTGAAGTAGCAAGGGACGTGCCAATACTACTTTGTAATAAAAAACAAAGACCTAGCTTGACACTGGGGCTTGAGCTTAGGTGACGCGAATTGTCAGCTTTGGACTTCCGTGTCCAAAATGGGCGCGCTCTATATCCTTAGGTGGCCCCTGCGACCACGCAGGCCTGACCGTGTTTGCGCAGTGCAGCACACAGAGCTCGCGCCCGCGCTTCAGTCAGCGGTTTCGCTTTGAGGCGATAGATCCGCCGTCCGCTGGCATTTTTCCCCTGCTCGATATCCGATTCGGTGCCGTGCAGATTCGACCCAAAGCGCGCGTTCAGCCGCCGCCATTGGCTTTGTGCTTTCGCCTGCGTCGAGAAGGCGCCCAGCTGCACGCTGTAGCGACCGCCGGCGGCGGACTCCGGCGCGGCAGCTTGTGCCGCACGCTTGGCGGGGGCCGGAGCTGCTGCCACGGGAGCCGCTGCCGGTGCGGCCGGCGGCGGCGCGGCTCCGCCTCCCGCGGCCGCGGCGTTGTTCATCCCAAAATTTTCGATGCGAATGCGCGCTTCCTGCGCCGACTTACCCTGGGGATGTTGAGCGAGAAACTGCCGGTAAGCGTCCGCCGTATCGATGGTGCTCGCGCGCTGCCAATCGCGCGCCTCGGTCAGCTGGGCGATCTGCGCCTGCGCATCCGCTGCCCGCGCGCTCTTCGGATGCGCGTTGATGAACTGCTCGTAGGCCTCAATCGTGTTGGCGGCCTGGGCGGAGTGCCAATCGCGCTGCTCATGACTGCAGCCGCTCGCAGTGGCCAAGAGCGCGACGCTCATCAGAATCACACAAATACGCGACAGGCTCATCAGCTCTTCCCCACCGATCATGCGGCGGCGAGTATTCTAGCGGCGCCGCGAGGATCCAGGCGCGGAACTTCGAAAGGTTATGCATGAGCGCGACACCGAAGCGGCGACTGCTCGACATGGTCGGCCCGGCCCCGACCTTCATTGCCGCGGGCTGCCACGTGACCGGCGATATCGAAACCGCAGGTGCCGTGGTCGTCTGCGGCAGCGTGCGCGGCGATGGGAAGGTTGGCGGTGCCTTGAGCATGGCGCGCGACTCCGCCTGGGAAGGGGAGATCCACGCCCGTCATGCGGTGATAGCCGGCACCGTCACGGGCAAACTCATCGTCGCTGAGAAACTTGAGATCGGCTCTTCGGCCGTGCTGCGCGCCGACGTCGTGGCCCGCAGCATAGCCATCGCAAAAGGCGCGGTCGTCGAGGGCGTGCTGCAGGTGACGAGCGGCAAGCCGATCGTGAACTTCGAGGAGAAGCGCGACCCGTCCTAAGTGCCGGCGTCCGCTGCGAGCATGTCGCCGAGCTGGGCGACGATCCTGCGTTCGGCCCAGCTTGGCCGCACCAGATCCTCCAGAAAGCCGCAATGCCCCCCGCGCCGCGTCACGATGATCTCAAGCGCCGGCGGTCGCGCCAGCTGCTCAAGGCCGGCCACCGGGATGATCGGATCATCGAGCGCGGTGATCAGAGTCGACGGTACTTTGAGATGCGCGAGCTGCGAGCCCGTAATGGCATAGCCGTTCAGATAATCCTCGAGGCTCGCAAAATCGGTGAAGCGATTGACGAGCAGCGTCGTCAGCCGCCGCAGATCCGCAGAGCGGGCAAGCTCGGTAAAGTCGTAGTGTTCGGGCCATGCCGCCTGCTTCTTGAAGAGCGAGCTCATCCACTTGCGCACGAAGTACTTATGGTACGGGCGAAAGCCGTGCTCGAGGGCCGCAAGCGTCGCGCCCGGATCGAGCACCGGCGATATGGCCGTCACCGATGCAATATCAAGTCCCGTGTCGCTCTGAGCTGCGACTCGCAGCATGAAGTTGCCGCCGAGCGAGAAGCCCACGAGGTGCAGCGGCGCCCCCGGCAACAGGCCCTGCAGACGCTGGATCGATCCCACGACTTCCGGCAGGCGGCAGGAATGAAATAGCTCGCGATTCAGATGATGCGTATCGCCATGGTCGCGCAGGTTGAGCCGCACGACGTCGAATCCGCGATCAAACAGCTGCTGCGCGAGCGACAGAATATAGAGAGCATCGGAATTGCCTTCCCAACCGTGCACGAGGACGGCGACGCGGCCGGCCCGCCTGATGCCGCAGCGCGCCGGGTCGGAATGAAAGCACTGCAGGCGCACCCCGTCTCCGCAGTCGAGCAGAATTTCCTGGCTTGCAGCCCGCAGCGCGGCGGTCCTTGGCATGATCCAGCGACGCCGCGCCGGCAGGCTCGGCAGAATCGACTGCAGGTGCCGATTGCGCAGCCATCGAGGCGGGCGGAAATCTTCGTCGAGCGACAGTTTCAAGGCTTAAAAGGAGCCGAGGCCTTTAGCGCAGGCGAATTTCAATGCGGTTATTGGCGCTGCCCACGCGGTTCCAGGCGCCAGCCGTAAGATCTGGGGAGACCTGCGGATACGGTAGCACCGTCGCGCCACCGTCGCCGGAAGTCAGCTCAACATCGAGCGTGCCGTGCGTGGAATGGCGGATCTCGCCCAAGAGGTTTGCGACCGGCAATGAGACGCGCTGCGCCGGCAGCTGCGCTCCTTCGCGCGGATTTCCGACGGCGTCGCATTTCGTAAACAGCATCTCATCGGGCGCCAGCGAATAGCCGTCGGCGGCACTGCCCACAAGGCAAAAGCGGCCGGGAAAGCTCTTGATCTCGACTGCGCCGCTGTATTTCTCCGCCGCAAGCCGATAAAGAAGCTGACTCACCTTCTCGAAACGCACGCCGCCGAGCGCGTCTTCGCCAAAGGGCACGGGCTCGATGATGGGATCGGCGCGCGCCGCCGTGGCGACAACCGTTTTTGCAGCATCCACCAGTGACGCCGCCGGCTTTGCGGGAGCCCGCGCGTGCACCGGCGCCGCGCTGACGGCGGGCGCCGCGCGTTGCAGATTGAGCTCGCGCTGCCACAGCGCCGTCGTCACGACGGCCGTCGCCAGAGCGAGCGTCGCGACCACCCAGCCCCACGAGCGCGGCCCGGCAGAGGGGAGCGGCACGGGCGCTTCGTGAACTATGGAGTCGTGCACGAGAGCGCGCAGTTCAGTGCTGAGGCGCTCGAACTGGTGATCAATGTGGGCGATCAAGCCATGACGCAGCTCTGCAAGCTCCGCGCGCAGCGCTGCGTCGGTGATCGCCGCGTGCGTCCCTGTGACCGCAGCTGCGGCTGCGGTCGCGGTGTCATCGAGCGGATCAACCGTCAGCGGCCGGAAGCTCGTTTGAACGGAGCTGCGCCGGTCGGGAACGAGATGCAGCTGATACAGCACCTTGGAAACGTCCGCCTGCTTGATCTGCTTGGGCAGAACCCCCACGGCGCCCAATGCACGCGCCTGCCCGAGATAGAGCTCACCCTCCTGCGAGGTGTACATCATGATCGGGATGGTCGCGGTCTGCGGGTTGTTCTTGATCGCCTGCAGAGCCTGAAAGCCGTCCATTCCCGGCATCAGATGATCCATGAAGATCACATCGGGGCGATGGTGGCCGAGATAATCGATGGCGAGCTCAGCGGTCTCCGTCGTGTCGACGTCGAGCTCGTATTTCTCCAGGATCCGGGACAAAAACATGCGCGCCGACTTCGAGTCATCGACGATCAACGCGCGCTTGCCACTCATGCCCGCTCCGGATGACAAGTCCT
>Ga0182024_10012091_pt1 | contig 17150 bp, 15 predicted proteins | sample P32metaG_FD_120480 | JGI IMG/M metagenome (GOLD analysis project Ga0182024, IMG submission 120480) | Permafrost microbial communities from Stordalen Mire, Sweden - P3-2 metaG (Illumina Assembly) | ecosystem: Environmental > Terrestrial > Soil > Wetlands > Permafrost | place: Sweden: Stordalen...
CGGGCACGTTCGCACTGAATGGCGAGGACATCGAGCTACGGGTGAAGGGACAAGAAGGCTACGCGGTGTCGCGCGATGGCGGCGAGGTCATCGCCCTCGACTTGACTCTCGACGACGACCTGCGGCGCCGGGGAGTTCTGCGCGACGTCATTCGCCAGGTGCAGGACCTTCGAAAGAATTCGGGATTGGACGTGGCCGATCGAATCGTGCTGCACGTCTCGGGAATCGACGATCTCGCGGACGGCTTCGCGACGTTGGCGAGCGAGGTGTTGGCCGTGGAAGTAATCACTGGGACGGGCTGGGGCGAGGGGACGGTCCTGGAGCTCGACGACGACCGCGAGGCGAGGGCCTGGGTCGCCAAGGATTAACGAGAGGCGTTGAGCTTCGTCAACAGTGAAGCGAGGGTCGCGCGCTCACTCTCGGTGAGTTGCTTGGCCAGGCTCTCGTCCAAATACTCGAGGTGGACGTTCAGGGCTTCGTCCAACTTGGCGTTACCGGCCTCGGTGATGAAGACGTGGATCGCGCGGCGATCGCTCGGACAGTTTCGACGCTCGACCAGGCCGGCCTCCTCAATGCGATCGACGAGCCGGGTCGTGCCGCCGCTCGAGTGCACGATCGCGTCGGCGATCTCGTTCATTTTCAGTCGTCCCTCCGGCGAGCGACGCAGCTGTAAGAGCACGTCAAACCAGGCGAGGGGGAGTTCGCATTCGGCCTCCAACTCCAGGCCCAGACTCCTCGAGAGTCGGGCGTTGGTTTCCAGTAACAGGCCGAACAACTGGACCTTTTCGTCCCCGGATGGGCAGGAATTGGCTTGGAAACTCATACAAACATCATACCATCTAGTTCGCCTAACAATTACTGCTTGACAAGTAGTTGCATAAGCAAGTATACTAATGGGAGCACGCTAAGTGCCTAATAACAGGAGATTCGAAATGACCAATTCATCCACCACCGAAGTTGCCACCAGCAACCTGCCCGTTGCCGGCACCTACAACGTTGACGCCGTCCACTCGACGGTCGGCTTCGTCGCCCGTCACCTCGTCGCCTCCAAGGTCCGCGGTCGATTCACCGACTTCGTCGGTGTGATCACCATTGGCGACACGCCCGAAACCTCGAGCGTTCAAGCGACCGTTCAAGCAGCCAGCATCACCACCGACAACGAGATGCGCGACGCGCACCTCAAGAGCCCGGACTTTCTGGAGTTCGAGACCTACCCGACCTTGACGCTCAAGTCGACCAAAGTCAGCGCCAAGGGCGACGACTACGAAGTGGTGGCGGACCTCACCATCAAGGGCGTCACCAAGTCCGTCACGTTCGACCTCGAGTACCTCGGTACCGGTCCTTCCATGACGCCGGGCGCCACGGTTACTGGCTTTGAGGCCCGCGCCGAGTTCGACCGTCGTGACTTCGGGATCAACTTCGGCGGCGCGCTGGAGAACGGCAGTCTGGTCGTGGGCAACACGATTGTCATCGAGCTGGCCGTCGAGGCGCACCAGTCGATCTAGTCGATCAACGCAGTGGAAACGCCGGGGACAACGTCCCCGGCGTTTTGCTCGTTACGATGGGATATGGCTGAAAACCAGAAGGGCAAAGGCGCGAAGTCCACGATCGGCGTCCTGGGCGTCTTGGCCTCGATCATCTCGGTCTGGTGGTTCGCCCTTCGCCCGCGCCGCAAGCAGCGCGACCAATAGATCGTCGGCGCGACCGGGGGACGGCGCGGCCGGACATTAGCGTTTGGTGATGGCCTCTGCGTCGTTCGCGCCGCTTCGTCACCGAAGTTTCACCCTTTCTCTCACGTCGTCCTTCGTCTCCTCGACGGGCACCTGGATGCAGACGGTGGCCCTCGGCGTCTACCTGACCGAGACGACCCACGACGCCCTCTGGCTGGGACTCTTGACGGTGTGCGCGTGGACCCCGGCCCTGATCGGTGCGCCGCTCGGCGGCGTGATCGCCGACCGGGTGGTGCGACAACGTTGGATTCAAGCGAACAATCTCGTGATGGCCCTCACCGCGAGCGCGCTCGCGACGGCCGCTTTGACCCACCACCTGACGCCCCAGTTGGCGTGCTACTTGGCCATCGTCGAGGGACTCGCCGGTTCGGCGTCGTGGGCAGCGTGGCAGTCGTTGCTGCCTGATCTCGTGAATCGCGACGAGGTCTTCGCCGCGGTGTCGCTGTCGTCGGCGCAGTTCAACTTGGGACGAATCATCGGTCCCTTGCTGGCCGGCGTGACGTTGGCGTTCGCCTCGCCCGGCGTCTGTTTCGCGATCAACGCGGCGTCTTTCGTGTTCGTCGTGGTGATGTTCTCCTTCGTTCGCACGGCGACCAGACCTAAACCGACCGCCTCGCTTCGCCTTTGGTCGGAAACGAAATTCGGTGCGATTCGAGCGTGGTCCGTCAAGGGCTGTCGATACCCGATCATCGGCATCGGGACCGTCGCGCTGATCGCCAGTCCCTTCATTGCGCTCGTGCCGGCCATGGCCATCCAGACGTTGCACGCCGGGCGGATCGGTGTCGCCTGGCTCGTGGCCGCCCAGGGCGTGGGCGCGGTCATCGGCGCAGTGACCTTGCCCGCGGTCGCTCGACGTACGTCGCGCATCGCTGTCTTGCGTGGATCGCTCGCGACGGTGGCGCTGGCCCTCGCGTTCTACGGATTCGCCCAGACCTTGGCCGAGGCCGTCACGGCCCTGGTGGTGTTGGGCGGCGCGTACGTCGGCACGTTGACCGGACTCAACACCGCGGTGCAGTTGCACGCGCCCACCAGTGAACGCTCGCGAATTCTCTCGCTCTACAACCTCTCGTTGTCGTTGTTCTATCCCCTAGGCGCCCTGGCGCAAGCCGCCCTCGCCCGGACGTGGGGCGTGCGCCCGGTCACCGTATGTGACGCCGTTTTGTTGGCGCTGGTGCTGGGATTGGTCACGCTGTGGCGACCGGAGTTCTGGCGCGAGATCGCCGTGACCCCGAATGAGCCGGTGGTTTTGCTGGCAGACTAAGGACATGCCATTCACCGCAATCAATCCCGCAACCGAAGAGTTCGTCGCTGAATTTGACGCCCACAGCGACGAAGACGTCGAGCGGGCCCTCGCCCACGCGGCCAGTGCCTTCGAGGCGTGGCGCGCGACGTCCGTGTCGGACCGCGCGCATCTGATGATTCGCGCGGCCGAACTACTCGAGAGCGAGATCCCGGTCGTCGCCGAGCTCCTGACCAGCGAAATGGGCAAGACCTTCACCTCCGCCAAGGGTGAAGTCGCCAAATGCGCCCTGACGATGCGCTACTACGCCGAGCACGCCGAGGCGATGTTGAAAGACGAGAGTGTCGCCACCAGCGGTTCGCGCAGCGGCATCCGCTACGACCCGATCGGCGCCGTACTCGCGGTGATGCCGTGGAACTATCCGCTTTGGCAGTTCATTCGCGTCGCCGCGCCGACCGTGATGGCCGGCAACGTCATGGTCCTGAAGCACGCCTCCAACGTTCCCGGGTGCGCCAAGTTCATCGAGGACCTCTTCACGCGCTCGGGTTTTCCCAAGGGTGTCGTGACCACGCTCTTCGTCAGTCACGATCAGGTCCCGCGCATCATCGCGGACCCGCGCATCGCCGCGGTGACGCTCACCGGCTCGGACCGCGCCGGCCGCTCGGTGGCCGAGGTTGCCGGTCAGCACTTGAAGAAGTCGGTTCTGGAACTGGGCGGCTCGGACCCCTTCATCGTGGCCAGCTCCGCTGACATGGACGCGACGGTGCCCATGGCGGTCACCGCGCGATTGCAGAACAACGGGCAGTCCTGTATTGCCTCCAAGCGCTTCATCGTCGTGCGCGAACGCGCCGACGAGTTCATCGAGCGCTTCGTGGCGGCCATGGCCGCGGTCCCGACGGGCGATCCCATGGACCCCGCGACCGTCCTCGGACCGGTCGTGAGCCGCTCGCAGCTCGACGAGTTGACGGCCCAGGTCGCGGACTCTGTCGCCCAAGGCGCGGTCGCGCTGACTGGGGGCACGCCGCTGGAACGGCGCGGGTACTACTTTCCGGCAACGGTGCTCACCAACGTCCCCGTCGGCTCGCGAGCCGGCGGCGAAGAGCTCTTCGGTCCGGTGGCGGTGGTCGAAGTCGTCGAGGACCTCGACGCCGCGATCGTTTTCGCCAATGACACACCGTGGGGCCTCGGCGGCGCGATACACGCGACCGACCAGTCGGAGATCGACGCGGCCATCGCGGGTCTCGACGTCGGGATGGTCTTCGCCAACTCCATCGTCGCCTCGATGCCGGAACTGCCCTTCGGCGGGACGAAGGATTCCGGCTTCGGTCGCGAACTGGGTGAGTTTGGTGTTCGCGAGTTCACGAACGTCAAGACCTTCTTCGTGGCGTGAGCCAGTACTACTTCGACCACGCGGCGTCGGCCCCCAGACGCGACGAAGTCGCCGACGCCATGGCGCCCTGGCAACGCGGCGTGGTCGGCAACCCTTCGGGCAGCCACAGGGCCGCACGTGACGCGCGCCGGGCCGTCGAAGAGGCCCGTGACGAGGTCGCGGCCTTCGTGGGGGCCAAGCCCGGTGGCGTCATCTTCACCGGCGGCGGTACGGAGTCCTGTGACCTCGCCATCGCTGGGGTCACGAGCCACCATCGCCGATCGCACGAGCGCTCAGAGATTCTGATCAGTCGCATTGAACACCACGCGGTCAGCGACGCCGCCGAAAAGATGGCGCGCGACTACGACGACGTGTGCGTGCGCTACGTCGAGGTCGACGGCGACGGCGTCATCGACCTCGATTCGCTCATGAACCAGCTCAGTGACGACACGGCATTGGTGAGCGTGATGGCGGCCAACAACGAGACCGGGGTGCGACAGCCGCTCGACGGCGTGAGCGCGCTTTCGAAGTCCATCATCCCCGGGGGTGTCGTGACGCACACCGACGCCGTGGCCGCGGCCTCGTCGGTGCCGCTGGCGATGGCGACCGCCACGATCGACATGATCTCGATCTGCGCGCACAAGATCGGGGGACCGGTGAACTCCGGCGCGCTGATCCTGCGAAGCGAAATCCCGCTCGAGGCGGTCATACCCGGTGGGGGACAAGAGCGGGGACGTCGCGGGGGCACCGTCGACGTCGCGGCCGTCGTGGGGCTGGCCGCCGCGGTGCGCGTGACGATGAGCGAACTCGCCGAGGTGACCGACCGCGTCCTCGATCTCCAAGAGAAACTGGTCGCGGCCGTCAGTCTCATTCCCGGATGCGTCGTCACCGGCCTGGGAGCCTTGCGCGTGCCGGGGACGGTGCACGTCACGTTCGACGATCTGGCCAGCGACGAACTTCTGTTCCTGTTGGACCAAGAGGGGGTCTGCGCGTCGGCGGCCGCCAGCTGTTCGAGTGGCGCGGCGAGCCCCAGTCACGTGCTGGCCGCGATGGGGGTCTCTCGCGAGCGGGCCCGTGGGTCGCTGCGACTTTCCATGGGGGCCGAGACGACCGAACCAGAGGTCGACGAGGTCATCGCCATCCTTTCCGGTGTCGTCTACAAGTTGCGCGCCGAGGCATAGCGGTCGCTTCGACTGGCAGACTGGGACGGTGAAAGTCCTAGTCGCCATGAGTGGTGGCGTCGATTCGTCGGTCGCCGCCGGTCTCTTGATCGAGCAGGGTCACGACGTCGTCGGCGCCACCTTGAAACTCTGGGGCGGCGTCTCGGACTCGGGCTGTTGCTCGGTGGCTGACGTTGACGACGCTCGCCGCGTCGCCCAGATGCTCGGCATCGACCATCACGTCTTCAATTACACCGAAGAGTTCGAACGACACGTGGTGGCGCCCTTCGTCGCGGGCTACGCCGCGGGACGGTCCCCGAACCCCTGCATCGAGTGCAACCGCCGCATCAAGTTCGACCTGCTTTTCGAGCGTGCGCGACGACTGGGCTTCGAGGCCGTCGCGACCGGCCACCACGCCCGGGTAAGAGCGCGCGACGGGGCGCACTTCTTGGTTCGCGGGGCCGACGACCAGAAAGACCAGAGTTACGTGCTCGGCTACCTGACCGAGGATCAACTGGCCACGTTGTTGTTGCCGATCGGCGACATGAACAAGAGCGACGTACGCGCGCACGCCGAGCGATTGGGACTACGAACCTGGGACAAGCCCGACAGCCAGGACGTCTGCTTCATTGAAGCCTCGAAGGGCCGTGAGGTCTTCTTGCGCCAGCGCATCGACTTGACGCCGGCCGTGATCGTCGACCGCGTCAGTGGCGAGGAGATCGGCGCGACGCCGAGCGCGGAGTTGATGACCGTGGGGCAACGTCGAGGTGTGCTGCCCGCGCGTGACGGTGAGCGCCGCTTCGTCTCCAAAGTCGACCTCGACGCCGGTCGCGTCGAGGTGGGTCGCCTCGAGGACATCCTCGTCAACGAGATCGCCCTGGAGGCTTCGTCGCTGACCTTTTCGCACGCCGAGCTCGTCGACGGCTCGGCGGTGCTGGCGCAGTGGAGTGCGCACGGCGTCGCGCGCAGCGCCACGCTGCGCCACGGTCCGCGCTGGCGCCTCGAGCTGCATGAGCCGGCTCGACCGGTGGCCGCCGGGCAGTCGGTCGTCTTCTACCGCGTCAGTGAGCCCACGATCGTCGAAGGCGCCGCGATCGTCGCAGTGTCGTGAAGCCGGCCGAGCGCGCCGCGCGACTGCGCGCCGAGATCGCCACGCACAACGAGGCCTATCACGTGCTCGACGCGCCCACGATTCCCGACGCCGACTACGACGCGCTGGTTCGCGAGCTTCGCACCATCGAGGCCGACCATCCCGAGCTGAACGTCGAGGACTCCGTCTCGCACAAAGTCGGCGCCCCGCCGTCGACGCTCTTCACCCCCGTCACCCACGCCGAACCGATGCTGAGTCTCGACAACGTCTTTGACGTCAGCGAGCTTCGCGCGTGGAGCGAACGCGCCGCGAAGATGCTCGGCGAGTCCTCCGAAGAGTTGGTCTTCGTGGTGGAGCCGAAGATCGACGGCTTGGCGCTGTCGATCGAATACGTCGATGGCGCGCTGGCGCGCGCGGCCACGCGCGGCGACGGACGCGTCGGTGAGGACGTGACGGAGAACGTGCGGCGGATCGCCAACGTGCCACTGACGTTGTCCGGAAACGTGCGGTCACGCGTCGAGGTGCGCGGCGAGGTCTTTCTCGCCAAATCCGACTTCGTCGAGATGAATCACCGCCAGCGTGAGGCTGGCCAGAAGGAGTTCGCCAATCCCCGCAACGCCGCCGCGGGCAGCCTCCGCCAAAAGGACCCCTCGATCACCGCCAGCCGTCCCTTGTCGTTCCTTTCGTATCAATTGGTCGAGTTGCGTGGTCCGTCACCATTCACGCGCTACGTCGAGACGATCGCCCAACTGTCGTCGTGGGGGTTCCTCACCGCGCCCGAGACGACGACCGAGGTCGGCGCGAGCGCGATGATCGCTCGCAGCGATTGGTTCGAAGCGCACCGACACGAACTCCGTTACCAGATCGACGGGATCGTGGTGAAGGTCGATGACCTGGCCCAACGTTCACGTCTGGGCTTCACCAGTCGCGCGCCGAGGTGGGCCATCGCCCGCAAGCTGCCGCCCGAAGAGCGAACGACGAGGTTGCTCAACATCGAGGTCTCGGTCGGTCGCACCGGCCGGGTCACCCCGTTCGCCGTGCTCGAGCCAGTCGTGGTCGCCGGATCGACGGTGTCGATGGCCACCTTGCACAATCAAGACCAAGTGAGGGTGAAAGACGTGCGTCCCGGTGACCTGGTGATCGTTCGCAAGGCGGGCGACGTGATCCCCGAGGTCGTGAGCGCGGTGAGCGAACCGGGTCGTCGCCGAAAGTCCCCGTGGAAGTTTCCGACCACCTGTCCCGCCTGCGGAAGCGTTTTGGAACGAGTGGCCGACGAGAGTGACACCTACTGCGTCAATCCGGCCTGCCCCGCCCAACAACTCCAACAGATCGTGCACTTCGCCTCGAGAGGGGCTCTGGACATCGAGGGTCTGGGCGAACAGCGCGTGGCCCAGCTGCTCAGCGTCGGGCTCATCAGCGACGTGGCCGATCTCTTCTCGCTGCGCGCGGCGGACCTCGCGGTCCTCGAAGGTTTGGGGGAGCTCTCGGCCACGTCGCTCGTCAACGCCATCCAGGGAGCCAAGACGGTGCCCCTCAGTCGACTGCTCGTGGCGTTGGGCATCCGCCACGTCGGTCCGGTGGCCGCGCGCGAGTTGGCGGGAGCCTTTCACAGCTACCAAGCGCTCGAAGAGGCCTCGCTCGAGGCGCTCGCCGGCGTCGGCGGGGTCGGGCCGGTCATCGCGGCCTCGGTGGTGGCGTATCTCTCCGAGGAAGAGAATCGTGAACGGGCCCGACGCTTCGAAGCGGACGGACTGGCGATGATCGAACCCCAGGTGGCCACGACGCTCGATCAGACGTTGAGCGACCGTGCCGTCGTGGTCACGGGATCGGTCGAGGGCTACACGCGCGACGGCGCCGAAGAGGCGATCGTGGCGCGCGGCGGAACGTCGCCGGGTTCGGTCTCGAAAAAGACGTACTGCGTCGTGGTCGGCGAGGCGCCCGGTGCGTCCAAAGTCTCCAAGGCGCATGACCTCGGTATCCCCATGGTCCCGGCCAGCGAGTTCGAGATCCTGCTCGCCACCGGGACCTGGCGCACTCGACTCACGTGAGCACAAATCGGTAGGGTTACTAGGAACTATGCCCGCACCGACCTTCGCCAACGGACACCTCCTGGTCAACCGCTACCGGATCCAGGAGCTGCTGGGGATTGGTGAAACGGCCGAGGTCTATCTAGCGGATGACCAGTCACTTCAGCGTTCGGTCGTGGTGAAGGTGTTGTTGCCTCGATTGGCCGGTCACGAGGACGTTCGACGCGCTTTTCGCGAGCGAATCATCAAAGCCGCCACGCTCAGCCACACGCACCTCGCACGTGTCTTCGACGGGGGCCAAGAGTCCGGTTCGATCTTCATGATCTGTGAGTACCTCGGCGGGGGTTCGCTCGAAGACGTGCTCTCGAGCGGTCGCACGTTGAGCGTGGACGACGGCGCCCGACTCGGGCGCGACGTCGGCAGTGCGTTGGCCTACGTCCACGAGAACGGCATGGTGCACGGCGCCCTCTCTCCGTCGAAACTGTTGCTCGACGATGAAGGTCGCGTTCGCGTGAGCGATATCGCCTTGGCGGGTATCGGCAAGGAGTATCGCGAACGCGTGACGCTCGAAGACGTGCGCTTCCTCAGTCCCGAACAAGCGATCGGCGATCCGGCCAACGCGCGCAGTGACGTCTACGCGCTCGCCCTCATTCTCTACGAAGCGGTCACCGGCATCACGCCCTTCGATGGCGTGACGCCCGAGGCGGTGCTGCGCGCCCGGATCAACGCGACGCTACCGATGCGTCCGGAGCTCGGCACCCTCGACATGGTGTTGGCCCAGGCCGCGGTCTCGGACCCGCGTCAACGACTCGACGCCGAGCAGTTCGCCAGTCGCCTCGGAGCGGTCGTGAGTGACTTCGCCCCTCTGGTGATAGCGCCCATCGGAGGAGAGGTCCCGCTGCTCAGCCAGTACCGACCGTCGGAGCCGCGAAACTCGGTGGGCTTTCGTCCGCCGTCGCCCGATCAGATCACGGGGGCGAACGCGGTCGTCTCTTCCCTCGGGCGAACCGGCGCGCCGCGTCACGCCCGCCCGGCCGATGAGTGGGTCGCCCCGAGTTCGCCGGTCGGTCGCGGTCGCAGCGTACGCAACGATTTCGATGACCTGGACTACGCCCGACTCCCGCCGTCTCGTCGTCTGGTGTTCTTGGTAGCGGCGGTGATACTGCTGGTGGTGGCGATCGGCGGGGGCATCGCCTGGAAAGTCGGCCTGTTCACGTCAGACAACTCGGTGCCGAACTTCGTGGGCATTAACTTGAGCGAGTATCAGAACACCAGCTTCACCAGTAGTGCACCGATTAATAGTCTTCGTACGACCGTCAAAGCCGACGGCTTCGTCGTGGCCATAAAGCACGCGTTCTCCTCCCGCGCGAAGAGCGGCGTGATCATTGCCCAGACGCCAGCCTTCAACGTGGGGGCCAAGAGCGGTCAGGTGATCACGGTGACCGTCTCCGATGGCGTGCCGAGCGTGCGACTGCCGGCTCATCTCATCGGCGAGACCTGCCGTCAGGCCGAACCGCAACTGACGCGACTGCACCTCGTCGCGAGTTGTCCGGCCTCGAAGTTGGTCTCGAGCGCCACCACGCCGCTCGGTCGCATCGCGAGCGTCGTCAATTCCTCCGGCAAGTCGATAACGACGGCGCTCGTTCATTCGACCGTCGTTCTGGAGCGAAGCTCCGGTCCGGCCGCGGCCACCACGACCACGACGGTCCCGTCGTCGGTCACCACCACGACGATCGCGAGTCAGGCCCTGGTCGCGGTGCCGAACGTCGTCAGCCTGAATGAGACACAGACGAAAGCGGCGATGCACGCGGCCGGTCTCTACTACTCAACCACCGGTCCGGGTGCCTCGGCCACGGCCCCCACGTGGACCAAGGTCGTGTCGCAGAGTCCCGTCGCCGGCACGATGGTAAAGAAGCTCTCGTTGGTGACGCTGCACGTTACTAAATGAGTCGCGGCTGCGACCTCTGTGAGGCGGCTGTCATCACCACTCGGTACTTCCAAGACGACGACTGTTGGATCGCCGACTGTGAGATCTGCCTGGTGCCCATGGTCGTCTGGAACCGGCACGACGTGGCGCCGCCCGACGACGTGCTGGCGCGGCTCCGTTCGGCGCTGCGGACCGTCGCCGACGCCGAGTTCGGTGACGGTAACTGGTCCTACGACGACCACATGCGCAACATCCCCGACCATTACCACGCGCACGCTCGACCGCCCTACTTCTCGCGCCGGGGCCGGACTCAGTAGCGCTCGTCATCGTCGTACAATCGGGTCACCACATTTTTGAAGGGGTCACCATGGGTGCGCTGGACGGTCGCGTAGCAATCATCACCGGAGCCGGTCGCGGCATCGGGCGAGAGCACGCACTGCTCTTCGCCCACGAAGGCGCCAAGGTCGTCGTGAACGACCTCGGCGGCGCCCTGGACGGCTCGAGTCACGCCGCCTCGCCGGCCGAAGAGGTGGTGGCCGAGATCAAGGCCATGGGTGGCGAGGCCGTCGCCAATCACGACAACGTCGCCGACTGGGAGGGCGGCCAGCGACTCGTGCAGTGCGCGCTGGAGACCTACGGCACGCTGCACGTGTTGGTGAACAACGCCGGGATCCTGCGTGACCGCGTGCTGGTCAACCTGAGTGAAGAGGACTGGGATTCAGTGATCAACGTCCACCTGAAGGGTCATTTCGTACCGACGCGTCACGCGGCCAACTACTGGCGCGAGGAGGCCAAGGCCGGTAACCCAGTGAGGGCCGCCATCATCAACACGTCCTCGACGTCGGGGTTGCTGGGCAACATCGGACAATCGAACTACGGTGCGGCGAAGGCCGGCATCGCCGCGTTCACGGTCATCATCGCCGAAGAGCTCGGTCGCTACGGCGTGCGGGCGAACGCGATCGCCCCCGCGGCGCGAACCCGCATGACCGAGTCGACGCCCGGTCTGTCGGATCACGTGGTGGCGCCGTCGGACGCGTCGGTCTTTGACACGTGGGACCCCGCGAACATCTCGCCGTTGGTGGCGAGCCTGGCGATGGAGGACTGCGACATCACCGGCCAGGTCTTCTTCGTGCAGGGCGGCACCGTGCGCAAGTTCCAGAACTGGACGATGACCGCGACGCTCGAGAAGAATGATCGTTGGTCGGTCGCCGAATTGGCCGAACAACTCCCCACGCTGTTGCAATAGCGAGGAGCCAGGACCGCGCGTCAATCGCGTCATTCGATCAATTCCGCGAAGTCCTTCGGAAAAGTCGGCGAGAGGTGACCGATAGGCTCTGGACCTATGACCGACCACATTATGCCCGGCTGCGAGCCGTTTTCGTCATCCGGGAGTTCGATGGGCGTACTCGTGTTGCACGGGTTCACCGGCAATCCGTACTCCATGCGGCCCCTCGCCGAACGCTGTGCGCGCGCCGGCTACAGCGTCGAGCTGCCGCGCCTGCCCGGTCACGGCACGTCGCTCGAAGACCTCGTGCCGCGTCGCTGGCCCGACTTCGTCGAGGTCGCGCTCGGCGCCTACGACGAACTGGCCCAGCGTTGCGACAAGGTCGCCGTGGTCGGTCTCTCGGTCGGCGGGGGACTCACGGCCCTGATCGCCGAGGAGCGCCCGATCGCCGGGTGCGTCTTCATCAATCCGATGCTGAAAGGTCCCGGCGCCGAAATGGAGCAGGGACTTCGAGACTTGATCGACTCCGGTCTCGAAGTTCTGGCGACCGACGGCGGTTCCGACATCAAGAAGGAAGGCACCACCGAGGCGAAGTACGACGGGTGGCCGCTTCGAGCGCTACAGAGCGTCATCGATGGCGTCGAAGTCGTGGACGCCAATCTGGCCTCCATCACCGCGCCGAGCCTCTTGCTCTCGAGCCGTGAGGACCACACGGTCGCGCCCGACAACGGCGACGAGATCGTCGAGAAGTCCTCGGGTCCGGTCGAGCGGATCTGGCTCGAAGAGTCGTATCACGTCGCCACCCTGGACAACGACCAAGAGCTCGTCGAAGGCGCCACCATCGAGTTCCTCGCCAAGGTACTGGTGTAATGCCGGAACTTCGTCGCGAGGACGTCGCGCACGTCGCGAAGTTGGCGCGTCTGATCATGAGTGACGCGGAACTCGACATGTTCACCCATCAGCTCGGCCAGGTCCTCGACCACGCCAGTGACATGAACGCGCTCGACCTCGACGGAGTTGTCGCGACGGCGCACCCCTTCGGCCTTGTCAACGTGGTGCGCGACGACGTGCCACGAACGTGTCTCGATCACGACGTCGTCATGGCCATGGCGCCCGACGCCGAGGACGGGCGCTTCGCCGTGCCGCGTATCTTGGGCGAGGCGCCGTGAAGAGCGCTCGTCAAACGGCGCTCGACGTCCAAAATGGCGACACCAGTGCGCTGTCGGTGCTCGAAGAGTCGCTCGCCCAGATTTATTCGCGCAACGAAGAGCTCCACGTCTTTCTCTACGTCGATGAAGAAGGCGCCCGAAAGTCGGCGGCCGCTCTCGACGAGCGAATAGCGCGCGGCGAGAACGTCGGGAGCCTCGCGGGCGTGCCCGTCGCGCTTAAAGACAATCTGTGTCAGACGAACATCCCCACCACCTGTTCGTCAAAGATCCTCGAGGGGTGGCGCCCGCCGTATAACGCCACGGTGGTCGACCGACTCCTGGCCGCCGGAGCCGTTCCCGTCGGCAAGACCAACCTCGATGAGTTCGCCATGGGATCGTCGACCGAGAACTCGGCCTTCGGTCCCACGCGAAACCCGCTCAACACGTCGCGGGTGCCGGGCGGTTCCTCCGGCGGTTCGGCCGCGGCCGTCGCGGCCGACATGACACCGCTCGCTCTCGGAAGCGACACCGGCGGCTCGATTCGACAACCGGCCGCGCTCTGTGGACTCGTCGGCGTGAAGCCCTCCTACGGACTCGTCTCGCGCTACGGACTGATCGCCTTCGCCAGTTCGTTGGACCAGATCGGCCCCCTCACCAAGACAGTGAGCGACGCCGCGATCGCGCTCGAAGTAATCGCCGGACACGACCCACTGGATACGACGTCGCTCCCGGAGCCGTCGCCGTCACTGGTCGGGCACGTCGAAGACGGTGTCGCCGGAATGCGCATCGGCGTGGTGCGTGAACTGATCGACGGCGCCGACGCCGACGTCGTGGCCTCGGTCGAACGCGCGGTCGAAGTCCTCAAAGAGGCCGGCGCCACCATCGTCGAACTGTCGGTGCCCGAATTCCGCCTGGGACTGAGCGCGTACTACCTGATAGCGCCGGCCGAGGCGTCGAGCAACCTGGCGCGATTCGACGGGGTTCGCTACGGCCTTCGCGTGAAGGCCGACGACGTGACCGCGATGATGGAGGCGACGCGCACGGCCGGCTTCGGCGAGGAAGTGAAACGGCGCATCATGTTGGGGACCTACGCGCTCTCGGCCGGCTACTACGACGCCTATTACGGACAGGCCCTAAAGGTCCGCACGCTCACCATCGACGCCTTTCGCCGCGCGTACCGAGAGGCCGACCTTCTGCTGGGCGCCACCACGCCGTCGGTGGCGTTCGAATTCGGCTCGAAGACGGCCGACCCGATGGCGATGTACCTCTCGGACGTCTTCACCATCCCCAGCAACCTCTCCGGGGAGCCGGCGATCTCGGTGCCCTTCGGCACCGGCGAAGCGGGACTGCCGATCGGCGTACAGCTACTTGGTCCCGGACGAAGCGAGGCGCAGCTCTTCGCCGGCGCGCGCGTCTTAGAGATCGCGGACGGACGGCTGTGAGCCCGCCCGACGGTTGGGAGATGGTGGTCGGGCTCGAAGTCCACACCGAGCTCAAGACCAACACCAAAATGTTCTGCGGCTGCGCGAACTCCTTCGGCGCCGCGCCGAACACGAACGTGTGTCCGATCTGCTTGGGACTGCCGGGATCACTTCCGGTACTCAACGTGCGCGCCGTCGAGTTGGCGATGGCCATCGGCACCGCCGTGCACAGCACGATCTCGCCGTCGACGTTTCACCGCAAGAACTACTTCTATCCCGACATGCCCAAAGACTTTCAGATCAGTCAGTACGATCTGCCGATCAACGTCGGCGGCTACCTGGACCTGCCCGACGGTTCGCGGGTCTCAATCGAACGGGCCCACCTCGAAGAGGACACTGGCAAATCGACCCACTTGGGCGGGAGCGGTCGGATCCACGGCGCCGATCGGTCCCTGGTCGACTACAACCGTTCCGGCGTGCCGTTGGTGGAGATCGTCTCGGGACCCGACATCCGCAGTTCGGCCCAGGCCCGTACGTACGCCGCGGAGTTACGCGGCATCTTGATCGCCACCGGCGCCTCGGACGGTCGCATGGAAGAGGGCTCGATGCGGATCGACGCCAACGTCTCGGTGCGACGAACGGGTGAGCCGTTCGGCACCCGTTGCGAGATCAAGAACCTGAACTCGTTGCGCAGCCTGGTGCGTGCCATCGACTTCGAGGCCGCGCGACAGGTCGAGCTGATCGAGGGCGGCGCCAAGGTTCGCCAAGAGACGCGCCACTGGGACGAGAACTTGGGAACGACCTCCACGATGCGGGTGAAGGAGGAGGCTGACGATTACCGCTACTTCCGCGAGCCAGATCTCGTGGACCTCGTACCGGATCAGGCGTGGCAGGACCGCGTTCGCGACGGCCTGCGGCCGATGCCCGCCGAGCGCCGCGCGGTGCTCGCCCAGCGTCTCACAGATCCGGCGCCCGCGCTGCTCGACGCGCTCGAGGTCGTGATTGACCTCGGTCTCGACTCATACGTCACCGCGGCCCTCGACGCCGGCGTCGCGTCGGACCTGGCCCTGGCTCGCGCCGCCAACGAAATCGCGAGCGACCTCGAAAGTGTCGGCAACTTGAGTGTGGAGGCGTACGTGGCGACGTTGCTGATGGAACAGCGCGGTGAACTGTCCGCGACCCAGTCCAAGACGGTGCTGACCGAGATCCTCGCCCACGGGGGAGAGCCCGCGTCCGTCGCGGCGAGCAAGGGATTCGAACGACTCGCTTCGGGCGCGTTGGGCGAGGTGGTGGCCCAATTGATTGACGAGCATCCCGACGAGTGGTCGCGTTACCGATCGGGTGACGAGAAGCTGGCGCAGTTCTTCATCGGTCAAGTCATGAAACTGACCAACGGTCAGGCGAACGGCAAAGAGGTCATCGCCGAACTCCAGGCTCGTCGTTGAGCGTTGCTCGAAACTGTCGTCAAGACCGCTGCCTGAAGCAGTAGTTTTTTCCTATGCGCCGCCCTCCCCTCGTCGTGATGGCGATCGTGCTCTTGAGCGGAGTGGCGGCGAGCACGAGCGCCGCCGACACCACCACCACGACGGCGGTCACCACCACCACGACGACCACCATCACCAAGACAGTGCCGCATCGCCGCGTCGCGGCGTTGACGGGCCGGCCCGATCCGACCGCCGTCACGAAGCGCCGTTCGGCACTGACCATCAAGATGGACAACACGCCGCAGGCGCATCCGCAGTACGGCGTCAATGAAGCCGACGACGTGTACGAGGAGATCGTCGAAGGCGGCATCACTCGGTTGGCCGCCATCTTCAATTCAAATCTGCCGACCATAGTCGGACCGGTGCGATCGGTGCGCCGTACCGATCGAGAGATTGTCTTTCCGATCGGCGGCGTCTTCGCTTTCTCCGGGGGGGCGCAGTACGCCATATCGAGTATCGAGACCGCGCCGGTCACGCTCATCGACCAATCGAACGCCGGAGCGGCGATGTTCCGCGACCTCAGCCGACCACCGCCTCACAACCTGTTCGCCAACGCGGAACTGCTGATGAAAGAGGGCGGCAGGGTCCACTCGCCACCGCCGCTCTTCACCTACGCCTCGAGGAAGGTCCCGGCCGCGGGTGCGCCGGTGGGCTCCTTCACGGTGAACTTTCTTTCGGGCTTCGCGACGTCGTATCAGTGGGACGGTAAGACCCGGACGTGGTTGCGATCGATCTTCGGGGCGCCCGACGTGACGGCGACCGGCGTGCGGGTGGCGCCGACCAACGTGATCGTGATGAGCGTGAACTACATCGGCGGCGTCGGGGTCGAGGGCTCCTACGCCCAGATGGTGGGCTCCGGACCGGTCGAGGTCTTCTCCGACGGACGTCTGCAAAAAGGCAGATGGTTTCGCCGCAACATCCGCCTGCCAACGGCGTATCGCTCGGCGTCGGGCAAAGTGATCGCCCTGCGTCCCGGACAGACCTGGGTCGAGTTGCTCGCGACCGGCGAGACGGTCAGCGTCTACGCGCGTCCGTAGGCTCGTCGCCGACCGGTAACGTCGTTTCCTAGACTCTCCCCATGACGATCCACCCCACGCCTCGAAGTACCGACGTCACGCTCGGCAAGAGTCGCGCCCCGGCGCGCTCCATGCTGCGCGCCATGGGCCTGACCGACGAGGACATGACCAAGCCCCAGATAGGCGTCGCGTCCAGTTGGAACGAAGTCACGCCCTGCAACCTGCCGCTCGACCGCCTGGCCAAGCGCACCAAGGTCGCCGTGCGCGACGCCGGCGGCGTGCCGTTTGAATTCGTGACGATCGCCGTCTCCGA
>Ga0182024_10012092_pt1 | contig 17150 bp, 19 predicted proteins | sample P32metaG_FD_120480 | JGI IMG/M metagenome (GOLD analysis project Ga0182024, IMG submission 120480) | Permafrost microbial communities from Stordalen Mire, Sweden - P3-2 metaG (Illumina Assembly) | ecosystem: Environmental > Terrestrial > Soil > Wetlands > Permafrost | place: Sweden: Stordalen...
AATATATTCGTAAACCATCTCTTCATCGGGTGTCATGGCCGCGGGCCTGTGGCCTTCGGCAATGGCCTTGATGGTTTCGGCCTTGATCCCCGCTTTCAGGGCCAGCGACTCGTGCGAATACCATTCAAATTGCTGCGTCCAGTGCCGCGCGATGATGAGGATGATGAATTCGCTGATGTTGGACCCCAGATTCGTCTTATAGCGAAGATATTCGCCTACGCGCTGCAGCCGGCTCATGTACTCCGGGCTGCGCAGCAGGGGAATGAACGGCCCCACCAGCTCCTTGCGCGGTCCGGAAGTAATTTCCTCCGCCGCTTTCCTCTGCGCATCGGTCCATTTTTCAGTTGGGATCGGAGGCATGCGGTCCGTTACGCCTTCGGCAGCTTCGGCGCGTCCCGCGGAAGCCATTCCCAGCAGTGAAGTGCCCGCCAGTGCCGTCGCCCCGCCCAGGAAATCGCGCCGGTCCACCAGCGTTTTGGCGTCGGATACTTTCAATTCCTTCGGTTCATCCATGGCTTCACCCTTTCTTTGTCCGCGCTATTGGAGTAAGTGATTGCTTCTTTCAAGAAGTCCTGAGGCATTATAATCGTCGAATTCCAAATATCAAATTGACGATGTGGCGCCGGCGTCCCGCCGGCGGTTTTGCAATCTGTGCTAAAAGAAAAACCGCGGGCGAGACGCCCACGCCACGAAAACCCCGATTTTCTCGAGCGGTCGTCTGAAGGCGTTCTATCGATCCACACAACCAAGCGGACAGCCACAGCCCTTGACAAACAGCCACAATCGAAACAAAGTTGCCCCAGCGGATTCGACCGCGCAACCGATTACAGAGTTCAATTATGAGGTCAAACAAAATGAATAAGCGCCTCTGGCATGCCCGCGTCTCAACCCTCCAATCGATCGCAGCGATTTTTCTTTTTATGGCCTCACTGGCCCTCACTTTTGGAACCATTCGTAGCGCCGGTGGGCAAGCGCTTGCCGCTAGCCCCGCACCGGCCGACGACGGCGACTGGACCTACGCGGACCACGACTTGAACGGAACGCGCTACAGCCCGCTGACCCAGATCACCGCGGGCAATGTGAAGCAGCTCAGCAAAGTATGTTCCTACGTGTTTCCTGAAAAAGTCCCCTCCGAATCCGAGCCCATCGTTTCCGCCGGCGTCATCTATGCAACCAGCGACCATTACACCGTCGCTCTGGACGCCGCTGACTGCCGCGTTTTGTGGTCCTATCAGTGGGTTCCGCGGGCCACCGATCGCGTTCATCCTCATCGAGGCGCTGCCCTCGCCAACGGAAAAATTATTCGCGGCACGGGCGACGATTTCTTGATTTCACTGGATGCTGAATCCGGAAAACTTCAGTGGGCCAAACAAATTGCCGATCCCGACGGAGGTTTTTTCATCGCCATGCCGCCGCTGGTGAAGGATGACCTGATCTATATCGGCCCCGCGGGATCGGAACGCGCCGGCAGCGGATGGATCGGCGCATTCAAATTGAGCAACGGCGAGCAGGTCTGGAAATTCAACATCATCCCGAAGGATGGCGAGCCCGGCGCAGATACCTGGGGGCCGAATTTGGAGACGCGGAAACACGCAGGCGGCGCGTTGTGGACCGCGCAGTCTTACGACAGCGAAAAGGGAATTCTCTACGTAGCAGGCGGCAACCCCGCGCCGGACTTTTACGATGACGCGCGGCCAGGCATCAACCTGTACACCAATTCGCTGATCGCGCTGGACGGAAAAACCGGAAAGCTGCTCTGGTATAACCAGTTCATTCCACATGACGTCGATGATTACGATATTACTCATGTAAACCCTATTTTTAAAGTAAACAATAAAACCATGATCGCATCCACGGGCAAGGACGCCAACTTGCGCGTGGTCGACAGCCAAACGCACAAGCTGGCCTATAAGGTTCCCTTCGCCACGCAACTGAACGAGGAGGTTCCGCTGACCAACACTGCGATCAAAGTGTGCCCCGGCATTTTGGGTGGCAACGAATGGTACAGCGGTGGCTACAGCCCCAAGCTCAGCCTGCTGGTAGTGCCCTCCAACGACCAGTGGTGCTCCATGAACATGAAAGACAAGGAGGCGCCCAGCATCGAAAAGGCCAATACCGGAGAGAAAAGTTATTTTGGCGGCCCAATCGATCATGGCGCGTTTAGCAGTTCGCGCGGCCGCCTGACGGGTTTCGACGCCGCCACCGGAAAAGAGCGCTGGAGATACGAATCGCCCACGCCTCTCATCGCCGGAATTGCCATTACCGCATCCGACCTGATTTTTACGGGAGAAAGCGGCGGCTTTTTCGACGCCGTCGACGCCCAATCGGGAAAGGTTCTTCTTCACTACGATCTCGGAGATTCCATCCAGGGCGGCGTGATCACCTACTCCGCGCACAACACGCAATATGTTGCGGTCACTTCGGGCGACGGTAACGTCATCGGCAGCAAAAGCTTTCCTGAAATCAAGGGAGGCAATCCCACGCTGACTATTTTCGCTCTTCCAAAGAAGTAGATTGAGCAGCGAGCACCCGGGATTACCAGCGAAATGGTTTGTGCGCGGGCCGGGCGCAATTCTGGAAGTGGCGCGCGAAAACTGCTAGCATAACGTGACTCAATCGCAGCAAAGTGGAACTTTAGCGGCTTAAATAGCCGGGAAAAAAGCAGCCTCTTTTGTCATTCCGAGCGGAGCAAGCAATCTCTCCTCGGTTTAGGCCAATTAGAAGAAAGAGAGATTCCTCGCTCGGAATGACAAAAAGGTCTTAGGTTTCTTTTCCATTTTCAAAGGGAGGCCAGGTAATGGCGTACATTTTCAACCAGGATCAACTGCCGCGGCTGCTGTCCAACGGCCGTGAACGCGTTTTCTTCGTCAACAAGGAACTCACCAAGATTGACGACATGCTGGCGGGCATCATGTATTACAAGCAAGGCGCCTCATCTCCGTATCACATGCACAAAAATTGCGAACATTTTTATTTCATCATGGAAGGCAAGGCCACCGTGCAGTCCGAGGAAGGCACTCGCGAGATCGGCCCCGGCATGATGGTTTTTATCCCCGCGGAAGAAAAGCATCGCCTGCGGGCGGTCGAGCCGCTCTTCTATTTTGAATTCCAGGCTCCCAATCGCTTTCAGACCACCATCCTCGAGGGAACGCCGGACGATTTGAAATGGGACCGGGTGGACGGCGGCATCTGGATGCAGAGCTAGCGCGCCGCGCAAAAATTCCTGTATTTTGTCATTCCGAGCGGAGCGAGGAATCTCTCCTTGGTTTTTGCCAGTGAAAAGAAAGAGAGATTCCTCGCTCCGCTCGGAATGACAAAAGGTTTCGGCGTATTATCCGCAACCTGACGGGTGGTCCGCAATCTACGGATCCACGAGATTTTGTTTGAATTATTTAGAGGGAATCGAAAGGACTCAAACGCGATGTCACTAACTTTTATCGATACAAATAAAATTGCGCACTCCAAGATTCCCGGCTCGGGCGAGTTCGCCGAAATCTTGAACGGCCAACTCTGCGGCGCGAAGAATGTTGTGGGCTCGCTGCACTGGCTCAATTCGGGCGAAAAGCTGGATGTGCGCTCCGACTCGAACACGCATCATCTGGTCTACCTGATGCAAGGCGAGGCCACCATCACTATGGACTCCAAGGATCACGGCGTGAAGACGGGCGCCGGCGTGTACGTCGGCCCATCGGAATCCGTAACGATCAAGCAGGCAGGCACAGCCCCGTTGAAGTTGTTCCGCTTGGTCGTGCCGCACCTGCAGGGTTGAACAAGATTTTCGTAGCGCCGGCGTCCCGCCGGCGCTCGATCGCCAAATGGAGAAAAAGATGTCGAAGATGAAAAAGTTTTTGCGCGCGCGAATTGCGTTCTCATTCCTGATAGCGGCAGCGATTTTGACGCCAGCACTCGCCAGCGCCCAACTCAAGCAGCCGCTACTCTCTGAAAACGATCTCAAGCGCGTCTCCGACCACGTGTACGTCATTGAAGGATTTCCAAACGTGGCAATCGTGGTCGGCAGCCGCGCCACCCTGGTGGTCGACACGGGGCTTGGCGACCGCAACGGAGCCACGGTGATGCGCGCGGAGCAGAAGGTCGCCAAGGGCTCAATTCTTTATCTCACAACAACGCACTATCATTCCGAGCACACCACAGGCGAATCGGCTTTTCCCGCGGGCACAATCATTATCCGCAACAGCGCGCAGCAGGATGAAATGGATAAGAGCGTCGCCGCGCACATGGAAGTGTTCCGGAAAATGTCGGCGCAAAATCTCGATCTGCTTCAGAACGTTAAATTTCGCACGCCTGACGTCCTTTTCGACCGCGAAGCTAAGCTCGACCTCGGCGGCGTGAACGCGCGCCTCTTTTACGTTGGCCCCGCACACACTCGCGGAGACGAATTGATTTTTGTCGAGGAGGACAGCGTCCTGATTCCCGGAGACATCGTGCAGAAAAATATTTTTCCGATCATGCCCAACGCGGATGCCAGCCTGAAAGGCTGGCTCTCCATCCTGGACCAGGTTGAGGGTTTGCATCCCAAGTTCATCGTTCCCGATCACGGCCCGTCCGTCGTGGACGCGACTCAAATCGTGACGGTGCGCGCGTATTTCATTGCCCTGCAATCGCGCGCGTTGGATCTCAAGAAGCAAGGCGTGTCGGTTGACGATGCGGGAAAAACCATCACAGCGGAATTGAAAGCAAAATATCCGGATTGGCCGAATCCAAACAACGTCGCCGGCGAAGTACAGCGCGTCTACGAACAATCTCAATAGTCAGTAGGACAGGCTTCAGCCTGTCTGCCTCTGACTTTGCATCACGCATGAAAAAAGCAATCGGGCTGAACAGATTTTGCTTTTCTCTTCTTTTCTCTGTGTTCTCTGTGTTAAAGCCTTGGCCTTCCGCCCCAGTGGCCACGCCTCTTTTTTCCGAGACCTGCAAAGCATGTCTGGTTTTGACTTCGTCCGGCACAGAGAAAACCAGACAAGCTGAAGCCTGTCCCACTTAGCTTTTCAAACGCGAAAGCAGCTGCAGCGCGTTTTCGCGCTGAATCATGCGCAGGTCCCCGGCGGAAATATCGAATTGGCTCACAGCCATGGCCAGCCGCTCAATCGTAAAAAACGGAATGTCAGAGCCGAACAGGAGATGTTCCTTGGGAATTCCTTTGAGCACAGCCGCCATGGGAATCGGGTTTAGGGCCACGCTGGCAATGTCGTAGTACAGTTTTTGCAATTCGTGTTCAAAGCCATTCGGGATCGTCGCCGCGCGCTCTTCGGGCGTCAGGTTGCCGCCGGCCAGGCGCGGCGTGAGCATCAGGATCGTCCCTCCTCCGTGCGAAAAAATCCAGCGAATGTTGGGGAAGCGAATCAGCGAGCCGCTGTAAATGAGGTCCGTGATGGTGCGCGTAGTGTCGGTGGGATAATCGATCGCAACTCGATTCACATGGGCAATGGGAAGCCCGCAGCAGGACACAGTGGGGTGAACGAAAACGACGGCCTTGCGGCGATTCAGTTCCTCGAGCACCGGAGCGAAATTGGGATGGCCCAGCAATTTTCCATCGTCGTAACTGGTCATCAGCCCAATGCCGTCGAGTTTCAGATGGTCATACAGGTACTCGATTTCGCGCAGGCTGCCGTCCGTGTCCGGCAAGGGAATCGCGCCCCACATCCCGAAGCGCCCCGGAAAATCCTGCAGCAGCTTGGCGCCGTACTCGTTGCAGTCGCGCGCGTTCCTGCGCCCTTCCTCATGGTTGCCAAACCATATTCCGGGACTGGTCATCGAGCCGATGGCGGTAGCCACGCCGTTCTGATCCATCTGTTCGAGAGAATAGCGCGGCGTCCAATTCGTATAAAACGAACCGGGAAACGTGGGTGAATCATCCGTCATGCGCTTCAAATTCCTTGCCGTGAACGCGGGAGGAAAAATGTGGTGGTGCGTATCAATAATGCGCGGCCCAGCCGTCACGCTCTGCGCAATCGAGCGAGGACCGAGCGCCATCCCCGCGCCAACCGCCGACATCATGCCCAGAACATTCCGGCGAGAAAGGCCCTCTTCATTGAGTCGCGGGTCGACTGCGCGTTCATTTAGAAACGTGAGTGGACGCTTCACAGATTTTACCTTTCGCTATTGAAGGAGTAGTTGGGGTGAGCGACGGGGTTTGAACCCGCGACCCTCGGTGCCACAGACCGATGCTCTACCAGCTGAGCTACGCTCACCGTCGCCAATGTTTTATTGGCTTTTCTGAGGTTTTCGATTTCTCGGCGTACCCACGTTTGTACCCAACCCTGAACGGCGACGCGATGGCTTTTGCATCTTCTTGAAGACTTTTGCGAGCCGGTTCATTGCCTGCTTTGATTCCTTCGATACCACGTTTTTCTTGATGTAGTGGCGTCGTGTGGTCTTTACGTCAGCATGCCGCAGGATAGCCTGGATCGTCGCCTCATCTTCTCCAAGTTCGAAGAGATTTGTGGCCAAGCCGCGACGAAACCCATGCCAGCCTGACCAGCATTGTACACCAGCCGCCTTCAGCTTGGGAACTATGATACGACGGGCAAGGTTGGCCAGATTGAGGGGCCGACCGCTTTTCGGCCCTGCGAAAATGTATCCGGCTTCGTTCGCGTCACCCCGATGCGCTTCGAGCATCTTTGCCAACGATTTCAAGACTGGAACAGGAGCCGTTGCATCCGCTGTTTTCGTTTTGTCCCGCGCACTCGTATTCCAGACAGTGTGTGTGATGAAGAATTGACCCTCGCGGAAGTCAGACCAGCGCAGACCGCGCAATTCCGACCGACGCAGACCGGTGAATGCTGCGGTCGCAATGACGGCGCTCGCTACAAGGTCATCTTCGAGGGCCGCGATCATGGAACTGATTTCTTTGAGCGAGTACGCCTTTGTCTGTTCGGTCGCGACGCCCTCGGGAACTTCTGTATACTCCATTGGGTTCCCGTCGCACTGAAGTGCATCCACCTGCTTTGCGTAATTGAGCGCCGCCACCAGAAACCATTTGATATGTTTCAGCGATGTGTGCGATAGGCCCGTTTTCTCCGCGATCTGGTTCAACAACCCCTGTCCGGTGGCCGTACGGAAGTCGCAAAGCTTCGTCGTTGCGAGGTGGTCCTTCAGGTGCTTCGAGAAAATATGCTTGTATCCAAAAATCGTGCTTGGCGAGAGACCGGATTTCTGTTCAGCGTAAGTGAAATAAGTGTGCTCGATAAAGTTTGAAACGGATTGCGTGGTAGCGGTTGTAAGTTTGTCGGGCAGGGCCTTGAGGTAAGGCCTGGCCAGATGCTCGACCGAGCGGGGCGAACTATACTCCTCGCGCCGCGCCAGCTTCTTATATTGGTCCTTGAGCCTTCGTTCACCGTTCACTTCAACCGGAATGCGATACCGTAACATCCAAAAATTCCCGCGAAGGTAAATGTAGACGCCCGGTTTTAGCGTGTACTGCTTTTCCTTGTGTTCGGAATTGGCCATGAATTCTCCGTGTTAGCGGGTGATCTTTTTCTTGGCTGCTTTGCGTTCGCTCTTCTGTTTCGCTTTACGCCGTTTGTCGCCCTTTTGGTGCCAATATTTAAGGTGGTCGCGCTTAATCACACGCTCCGAACAGCGCAGCCCGTCCCCGCCCTTTGTAAAACAATATTTTCGTTTGGCGTGGTCAGCAACGTATGGCCGCTTGCACGCTTCGCAGACCTTTGCTGCCCACGGATGCTCTGCAAGATATCTCACACCGATATGGAATCCTGAATCATCGGCGATATCGCTCAAGGTTGCGAACGCTGGCCGTGGTCCGGATTCGAAAATACGGGCAATTGTGTCAGCCGGATCGAACACACAGAGGAGTAGCCGCGTTAATTCGAACAGATCAAGTTCAAAGCCATCATCCCAGGCTTCGCGCAAGAACCCTTGCGCCAACTGTTGTTGTGTCTCCAATGGGATTTTGCCTTCTGAGCATGTGGGTTGATAGCTCCACCAGTTCGCTGGCGCGAAGCGAGGATTGCCACGTCGAAATCTCTCGACGTGTCTAGGCTCCAAAGCGACGAATTCCGCCAGCCGTTCGGCTTCCCGCTGTGTGCTGGTCTTCTTCGGCATTTTGGTTCTCTGCTAGACAGTAGGAACCGTACTACTATGCAGCAGACATGTCAATTGGTAAAGTTGGCGGGTATTCGGAATCATACAGAATCATTTGGAGAACAAGATGCAACGCAAACCCAGACCAACAGGAACGACAGCTGGTAACACCATCCCAGCCGTTCCTACCACCCAATACGAAGTGCTCACCGTCGCAGAAACAGCATCCTTGCTGAAGGTTCCCCCGTCTTCCATCTACGAATGGACACGCTTCAGAGGCGGCAATAGGGGTACACCCCTGCCGCATCGCAAGGTTGGCAAATATCTGCGTTTTCTGAAAAGCGAACTCATGGAATGGCTGCTTGGACTTCCACAATCCACCCATCCCCGAAAGCGAAAGTACACTCGGAAAAATCAGGCGGCAGCATGAAATCAAATATCCCAGTTGGGACATTTGAGTCCGCCGTGGCTGCCGCTACGAAAAAGTTGGCCGCTATCCAACAGCAGATTTCCGTTCACAGCAAAGCGTGGACGAACGGAAAACTTGAAGCCGGACAAATCCTTTTAGATTTGCGCAAAGTGGCTCCGCATGGAACATGGGAACCGCAGTTAGAAAAGATTTGCAAGGATTCTGGTATCGGACGCAGCACGGCACACCGCTACATGGACCTGGCTGAAGGCAAAGCCGTCAAGGCGGATACGAAGATCAGCAAGAACGGACACCCATTAGACGAACTTCGTTCCTACCTGCACAAGTCCCTACGCCACGCGGATGAAGATGCCGCTATGCGCTGTATGGTGGAACTATCTGTTAGCGGCAAAGATGAATCCACATGGCGGATGCTAAAAGATGTGGTTCCTTGTGAAGACGTTGGCTTGGCTCGCATCGGTTTGCGTGCCGAAGTGGATTCGCTATACAAAGCATGGAAGAAAACGAAGAATGACCTGCGTTTCCACGCCTATCGATTACCGTTGACGCACGCCGTCTTGCTTCTCTGCCGTGTACAGAAATCCAGACTGGTGGATGACGCGTTAACCACGTATTTTAACGCGCAGCTGCCTATAATGATTGCCGAAGATTGCAAGCAGGAAGCAGCACAAGCGTTTGAGAACTCGCCGAAAATAGAAATCCCCGATTCTGCAAAAGATAAACATACCGCCGCAGGCAGGAAGATGGGACGCCAGGGTGCCGTAGGGATCGACCATTTCTTTGACGAAGGCGCGAATATGGTGAACGAGGCAACCCAACCTGAATTGCAGAACAATTACGAAAAGACGGCACGGCAAGCTTTACTGCAAAAGGTAGGTGCCGCATGAACACACCTAGTACTTCCGGCCCATGGCCCTCAGCGAATCTGTCGGGCAGGTTACGGTCATGACCAGCGCTCTCGCCCAACTCGATAAAGCTCGGATGATGCTATCGGAATCCCGCACCCTACCTGAAATCAAAAAGATTCGGGACATCGCCGAAGCTGCCAAAGTGTATGCGAGGGCTGCTCACCTTGGCCGCGAGTCCCAAAACTATGCCGCTGAAATTGCGCTGCTGGCATCACGCAAGGCGGGGGAGATTCTATCGAAACTGAAACGAGCAGAGCCGAAACCGACAGGCGGGCGGGTTCGGGAGTCTGAATACAATCAAACCTTGAAAGACACGGGAACGTCGGAGCGCACCGCGCAGCGTTGGCAAGAGTTGTCGAAGGTTTCCGATGCTGCAGTCGAAGAATACGTGCAGGCAACGAAGGTCAACACCGATTTGGACATCAGCACCGCAGGGTTGCTCAAGAAGGTCCAACGGGATAGCTTGGTAAAACATCCAAAGCCGATAGTTATTCCGCTGAATGGAGAGAAATCCGTTGCGGAAATGACAGCGCGATTGACACTGCTGCGCTCGGAGTTCAGCGACCTTAATGCAGTGACGAAGCGGGTAAAGTCCACCGATCTTGACGATGCATCTAAGACAGAAGTTCGCACCCTTATTGCCTGTCTTAATCAAATTTCAAGGGACGCTGCCGAGCGGGCGACCCGCTTATCGGACGCTCTGGAGAGGCACTCATGAGTTTAAGTAATACGATTTGCGAAGGTCGTCCAACTAGGATGCCTGTCTACCCGACAGGAGATGGCGGTTCGACTCCGACCCTTTCGCTCCAAAATCTGAAGGTTGATGAATGCCCAATTGCCGACATTCGATCATTCATCGAAGAGCATCACTACTCCAAAGCGGTCAGCGGTGTCACACCGAAATATTGTTTCAAGGTGACGCTAAATGGGCAGATGGTGGGTGCGGCAATTTTCGGCTTGCCCGGAATGAGAGAGACCATCGAGAAATATGGCGAGCATGGGAAATTTAACCTCGTGGAGTTGCGGCGATTTTGCATGGTGGATGACACACCGCGAAACGCGGAGAGCAAATCCATCGCCGTGATGTTACGGACGCTCAATAAATATGGCGTTCAGCGTGTTCTGAGTTACGCGGACCCGAACTTCGGCCACGTTGGAACGATTTACAAGGCTTTGGGTTTCGAACTATTCGGACAGACACCAGCCGTTTCGGTTGTGCTCTATAAAAAACGTTCAATCAAACGTAGCAGTTTAGATAGGTACAAACGTTGGTCAACTCGCGGAATCAACCGTTTTAAGAATTATGAGAACAAAGACGCGGGTCTTACGCCATTCGCTCAGGAAGTTCGAGATGCTCTGAAAAGTGGAGCGGCAACGAAAAGGCGTGAGGCGGGGAAGTTCATTTACATCAAAAACCTGTGACCCCCGTTGAAGCTGCCAAGGATCGCGGGCAGAAGAAGGCGTCAATAGCTGAGGAGCAGATCGCATGAGTACCCGCCGCAGCGCCAGGACCGTGCGATGCCGCCGATAGGCATCACTCGCAAAAGTGTCCAAAAGATGCCGTTACTCTTTGTGTAATGCCGCCCCTGTCCTAAATTCTCTTAGTTTTAGACTTTCTATTCCATAAGTAGAAAGCGATGTATCGCCTAATTTCAAGGGAGATTTTTATGATGACCGCTGAACACAGAAGCCAACCGTTAATGCGAATCAACGTGTACGTCACCCGTGAGCAACACGACTCCATTTTTGCGTATTCCCGCGTGCTGGACATCTCGGCGGCGGAACTCACTCGTCGGCTGCTAGCGAAAGGTCTTCCCAGCATAGCCAAGCTGGTCACCCAGGCCGCACAAACGATTATCGCGGGACCCGCCAGCCGTGCGGTGCTCGGGGACTAAACGCTTGTGGCAATTTTGCCACCAGCGGTCCTTGGGAGTAGTCACCAATTTCAGGTTCAGAGTTAGCACCAAATGGAGTGAATTACTTTAGGTGAAGCGTCATGGATAACATCAGCATTGGCGATTTTGGCGGTATCAATACCAGCGTCATTTGGTACGGCACGTTGAAACACTGGGTCGTTGAAGGGAACTACGGTTTCATCCGCGACGACTCGTCAGGCAAGGATTTATTCGTCCACGTCAGCAGTTTCATTGATAAAGTCGGGCTCCCTCCGGGGTCGCGACTGAAATACCACATAGCTCCAAATCCGAAAAAGGTCCACAGGTTTATGGCGGTCGACGCCGAAATCGTTCGTCCGCGCATCATCTCCGCCCAGTTCAGCGACAACGGCGGTGCGCTATGAGCAGCCAGCCGAATAGTTCCTTAATCGCTGCGAATAGTGAATGGCTTGATTCATTGGAGTCATCTGTCTCTTCGCCATCAACCTTTCTCGACCGCGCCAGTTCCATGGTTGAACTCGGCGTTCCTGTTGTGCCGTTGCCGCCATGCAAGAAGTTTCCACCCCCCAAGAGCTGGCAGGACTTTGCCACAACGAATATTGAAACCATCAATGGATGGCTCGTACCAAACGGACAGCCCGCCATCGCATTTAAGGATTCCAACTGCGCGTGCGTGGCAACTCTGGATGGCGTCTGGTTTCTCGATATCGACAACATGCAGATTGTGTCTGCGCAAATTGAAAAAGAGACAGGCCACAAACTCCAAGAAATCCAGACGCTGGTTGTTCGCTCATCTGATGAGAAGCGGCATCTTTATTTCAAGCAGAATGATGTCAGCCGCGCACTGGGGAACGTCGACTACGATTCAGCCGAAGGAGCAGAACTATTCAGTGCGCGAGTGAACGGCAAATATGTGGTGAGTCCGCTCTCAGTCCATCCAGACACAGGGGCTGAATATGAAGTCACCAGAAACATGGACATCATCGAGGCCCCTGTTTGGTTGACGGATTGGCTGAAGACAGCCAAGCGATCAAGCGGCCAACGCAAAGCAAAGCAGGCGGCGGATGAAACCGTGAAGGTCTCCGAAGGCGGTCGCGATGACTTTCTGTTCGCCAAAGCCTGCGAACTCCGCGACGCTAAAATGTCCCAAAAAGCAGCCCTAGCCGCGCTCTTGGTTATCAACGCCGATCAGTGTGTCCCGCCGATGGATGAATCAGTTGTACGAATTAAAATTAAGTCCGCCTACACTCGCGACGCTCGGAAGCAAAAAAACGCCGAGGGCCACGTTGAATCTAGCACGAGCCCAACACCAAAACCGTGCGTAGACGGACAAGACGATGTCCAAATATTGGACGGCGCGTTCCACGGAATTCTGGGACGTATCATTCGCAAACTGCAACCGCAAACCGAATCTCACCCCATGGGTAATCTTCTGGAGTTGATGACTTCCGTGGGCAGCATGATAGGACGAACGGCGTATGCGCAGGTAGAGGGTACGAAGCATTTCTGCAACCTCTTCTTTGTCCGCGTCGGCGTTACTGCACGATCACGCAAAGGCACTGGCAAAGACCGCGTCGCCGAAATCATGAACTTGGTGAATCCCACTTGGATGCAATACCAAAATACCAGCGGACTTGGTTCAGGCGAAGCCGTCATCTGGGCAATTCGAGACCGCCTCGTGGGTCCCGTCCAGGACAAAAAGACACACCAGTGGAGTACCGAAGTGATTGACCCAGGCGAGGAGAACAAAACGCTGCACGTCAGCGAAGGCGAATTCGTTGGCGTCCTCACGGTTGCGAGTCGCAAGGATAACATCCTATCGAAAATCATTCGCGATGGGTGGGATGGCAAACCGCTTCGGAATACCGTCAAAACCGCTCCTTGTTTTTGTCTTGAGCCGCATCTATCCATGGCCTGCGACATCACCAAGAATGAACTACTCCGTGGTCTGTCGGAGAGCGACAAATTCAACGGCTTCGCAAACAGATACTTGTGGCCGCACGTCTCTCGCATGAAAGAGTTACCGCATGGCGGCGAGCCAATTGATTGGACTGAGGAGGCTCGCGAACTTCAAAACGCTATTGAGTTCGCCCGAGAACAACAGCGGGTCTTCATGCATCGAAACGCGAGATTACGCTGGGAGCGCATGTATCACGATCTAGGGGTTGATGAGCTGGGGATCGTTGGTGCCGTCACTGCGCGCGCGGAAGCGCAGGTGCTTCGTTTAAGTCTCATCTTCGCGTTGTTGGATTTGTCCGATCAGATCAAAGTTGAGCATCTGGAAGCAGCCAACGCGGTATGGCAGTACTGCCTTGCATCCGCGCGATTCATCTTTGGTCAAACGGTTGCGCGGCCTGACTCGTTGACATCCGACCAAGTGAAACTGCTTGGGTTTTTATCAGGCGGTCCCAAGAACCGAACACAAATCTCGGTGGATTGTTTCCAACGTCACAAATCCGCTGACGGGATCACTCTTGATCTGGCTGTGTTGAAGAACCATGGACACATCAGCGAGACACCAGACACCAAAGGCACAGCAATTTTTAGCGTTAAGGGGTAGTTCGCAATCATATGTCGTTTTCACGGAGTTGCGCGCGAAAAAGACGGTCAGAAATCGAGCCGAATAGTGTATTCGCAGTTCGCTATTCGCTCGTCAAACTCCATAGAAGTTAAGTATATGAAAAGAAGATATATAAGAGAGATTGAAAAATGAAAACGACATACATTTGCGAATACCTGAGACCAGATCAATTTTTGATGGGGCTGTTTTACAGACAAGCACTGCGAATATGCGAACTGCGAATACGGATTTGGCGACAATTTTAGAAGGGCCGCCACGGCGGCCTGACGAATTGGAGATAGATTTCAAAAGGAGTTTTTCGAGGAAAGCTGAGCAGAGCGTTCCTTTTGCAACTAGAAAGTATAGGGGAACGATTATGCAAGGCAACACGAAATGGAACGGCACGAAAATTAAGATCGGTCAAAAAGTTCGGCACCTAAATTTTCGGGGAGTCGGGATCGTGGTTCAGATATTAGCGAATGGAACGCGGGTATCCGTCGATTTTCCAGGTACGAACGGAGTGATCGACGCGGTGAGCCACTTCAAACCCGTCGTCCCAAAAAAATGCGGTCACTTAATTTCCGGTGAGTATGACTGAGGCTTGACCTGTGGCGGCGAAACTCACGAACCTCGCGGGACTCCAGTTTGGATATTTGCTTGTCACGTCGCGCGTGCAGGAGACGGATGCGGTTCATCGACTGAGTTCTTGGAATTGTGTTTGCACATGTGGCACGCGCCTTGTGGTTCGTTCGGATGCGCTGCGAAATGGAACCAAGCGAAGCTGCGGGGCGTGCAAGCACCAGTATCAGTTGAGGGCAATTTTCAGTGAAATTTTTGACGGGAGTATTAGGAGATGAAAATCATGAGTGAAATAAAACGAGTCTTCGCGCAGTTGTTCAGTAATCCAATGCCAGCGGTGAAGTCTGCAAAGATTCCAGAGGGACTTCTCGACTGCTTGGATGCGCCGGGCGTGAATGTCAAGCCGCCAGAGAATCTTTTGCCTGTGATTGCTGCGCCCATCAACGATCAACCAGCGCCCGTAACCACTCCGCGCTGTCACTCATGCGGACAAGTTTTACCGCAGACTGTTGTCGAAGTCGCCGCAGTTGTCGAGCAGGTTCCATCCGCACCGAACGGACCAGCGGACCAGAGCGATGACCGACGCGCCATCGACAAAGATGAAGAAGCGCGCACTGATTTACCTATGAGGTCGCCGAAACGCATCGCGTTCCTGTTGCAATCGGAGACCGAGGAACAAACGCAGTCGAGAATTTTGAATGACGGCGCGCGGTATAGACATCGGCGCAGTCGAGAAGGTGGTTTGTAGTTCAGAATGTCAGCGAAAGCTGTGGAGAATGCAAATGGTCCGTGAAAAAGAAAGAGTTTTGGAATTTGTAAAGTCGAACCCGTCGTGTTATCGCATCGAGTGTGCTGGGGGCACGGGCGTTCAGCGAGACGTTGTGAATGCCCTGCTCGACGAACTTGTCGCGGACGGCACCATCATCGCGACAGAGGGTGAAAGAAGCAAACAGACCTTCCGCGCAGCCACGTACACGCCGCCAGTGCCAGAGCCCGCACCCACCGACCGACGCAGTGCTGCACAGATTTGGTCCGACGAAGCCAGGACGTTTGGCCTCGCGGAGTGGAATCGCGAGCATCCAGCGCCGAAGCCTGAGCCTCGGCACGTCATCACCGACGCTGAGATTGCGGCTTGTATACCACCTCCCGTGAAACCTTTGACCGAAGCTGAGCGCAAGGATTATGAAATCTCTCATCGGGACCGCAGGCCAGTTAATCCGCAAGCGTTTCTAAGGCGATGACGCAGTCCATCTTCGCTTGGTTGTCGAGCGCCGTGGTGTGCACACGCGCAGCATGGTGGCGCAGGATTTGCCGCGAGTGGGCGAGGAGCCCGGCGCGTGCGGGCCACTCTGCCCTCTTTCGATTCGTGCATGTACGAAACACCGCACTACGCTCCTGCGCTGTGTTCGCCTGCTCGGACCCCGTTTTTGGTCTTGCAATAGCACAGTTACTCACTTCTGTATGTGCGATTTTGCTCACCTTGCATGTGGTCAATTTTAGTCATCTAGACGGGCTGGTCCTAATGAGTCTACGATTGCGAATTCGCTGAACCAGTTTTTTGAGTCAATCAAAGGAGCAGACCGGAATGGCGAGCAAAGGCAGTCTCGGTGTCAGTCATACCGTTCTCCGCAAAAAGTTCCGTACTGGGATGACTTTTCGGAACTACCGAGACAAAGAGACCGTCTTTTCGCAAGGAGATCAAGCTGATGCTGTCTTCTACATCGAGAGCGGGACGGTGAAGCTCACGGCGGTCACCACACGCAAAAAGGCGATAATCGCCATCCTCCGGCGAGGTTCCTTTTTTGGCGAAGGATGTCTGGCAGGGCAATCTCTGCGGATTTGTACAGCGAGATCAATTGGGCAATCCGGTGTCGTTCGGCTTCAAAAGGATAGTACGGTTCGCACGCTCAAGAGAGACCCACAATTTGCCAGGCTGTTCGTTGGATATTTACTTTCACGAGTTGTTCGAATTGAGGAAGACCTGATAGATCAATTCTTCAATTTCAGTGAAAGGCGATTGGCGCGGGTTCTGTTGTTGTTTGGTGAAATAACCAAGGAATCGAAGTCGGACTCCCCCCTGAAGGTGAGCCAATCAACCCTTGCCGAGATGGTGGGTACCACCCGCCCAAGGGTAAGTAAATTCATGAACGAGTTCAAGAGGAAGGGCTTTGTCAGCTACAACGGCGGCTTGCAAATACATAGCGCACTGGTCATCGCGTTTCTGGAAAATCGCCCGATGTCCGTCAAGAAAGCCCAGACCCTAGAGCCGCGAGATAAAAAGTGAAAATGAAACAACTAACGCGAAAGCAGCAGTCTTCCGTCGCCTGTCCTACGTGCGGCGTAGCTGCCGGGAAGCGGTGCGTTCTGGGTGCTGGTGGGCTGCGTCGTGAACCACACCCGAACCGGAAGGTTGCGGCTGCTGAAACTTTAGAGAAGATGAGAGCTAACCGATGAGGTTCGGTGTAAACGTGTCCAAACAGAAGAAGGTGGAAATCGCATTCTTGGCGCTAGTCGCCCGGCTGAAAAAGGAAGCTGCGAAGCCTCATCTTACGAAGTCAGTAAGAGAGAATGCGACAAAGAAACAGATTGCATCATGGAACGCAAGTTAGTTGAGGTTCGACAACCCGGTTTTCAGGGATGGGTGTGCAGTGAGTGTGGACACGTGTTCGTCATGCTGGATTGTGTTCTTGCTGGTCTGACGCTGGACGAGATTATCC
>Ga0182024_10012093_pt1 | contig 17150 bp, 22 predicted proteins | sample P32metaG_FD_120480 | JGI IMG/M metagenome (GOLD analysis project Ga0182024, IMG submission 120480) | Permafrost microbial communities from Stordalen Mire, Sweden - P3-2 metaG (Illumina Assembly) | ecosystem: Environmental > Terrestrial > Soil > Wetlands > Permafrost | place: Sweden: Stordalen...
AGATGCCGGCCAATTCGCGACCCAAGCTCAGTTCTACCGGATGGAAGCCGACGCCATGTTCGAACTGGCGCAAATTTATCGTGATGCCGGAGATCTTGCCACAGCGGATGCGCGTGCGACTCAAGGTCTGGCCGCGAGCCAGCGCGTTGGTGATCGTTATTATGTGCCTCGCAACCTGACGATGCTCGCTGATTTGAAGGCACGTCGTGGGAACTTTGCCGAAGCAAATGCTCTCTACGAACAAGCGGAAGATGTGATAGAGGGAATGCTCATCAGCGTCGATGAGCCGTATTGGAACAGTTCCGTTGCCGCAGCGATGAGCGAGACTTACCTTCGACACTTTGAACTTGTCACCAAGAATGGTGACGCGCCCGGAGCTTTCGCAGTTCTCGAACGCGTTCGAGGCCGAACTCTCGCATGGGCTCTTAAAGATAGAAAGGCGCAGCCCGCAACGGAATCAGATCAGACAGCCGCACTCGAAGGCGATGTTGCGGGTCTCCAGGCCCGACTCATGCAGACCAGCAGCGCACCTGAACGAGAACAATTGCTGGATAGCCTCGTTGAATACGAGCGACGGCTAGGTCTGGCGTGGACCAGAGAAGATGTTCCCGACCGACGACTTCCTGTGCAGCCAGCATCGTTGACGACGGTGGAAAACGACCTGCATCCAGATGAAGTGCTCCTGGAGTACGTGCTGGATGATCCCATTTCCTTCTGTATTTCGGTGACGCACCGGGGCGCACACATTCAAGCGCTACCGATTGGGCGGAAGGAAGTCGAAAGACTAGCGGAGCAATTTGTCGATGAGGTACGCGCAAAGGGTGTGGGGGTAGAAACGTCGAAACGTCTTTTCTGGGCACTTCTGGAACCGATCCCCGAAGCCGAAGCGAAGACGGCAACAAGACTCATCGTTGCGCCGGATGGGGCGTTGAACCTGCTTCCATTTGAGGCACTGCGCGATAACCAGGGCGAGTATCTATTGAAGTCTCGCGTGATAAGTTACGTTCCTTCCGGAACCATCCTCGATGTCTTGCGTAGAGCGAGGAAGAACGAAATAGCGGCGAGCCCGTTTCTCGGTGTGGGTGATGTTGCCTACGAGAATCAAGGCGGGGCGGGGAGGAGAATTCCAGCTCCAGATACCGTCCGCGGCCGGGTTCTTCGTGGCATGGCGGACCTGTCCGGGATGCGGCTTCAAGATCTTCCTCAAACTCGGGAAGAGGTCGAGGAAATCGGTAAAATTGTCGGACCGGAGGCGGTAATCTTGCTGGGTAAGGACGCCACGGAAACTGCATTCAAGAAGGAGCCGCTTGACCAGTTTCGCCTGTTGCACCTGGCGGTCCACGGGTTCGCAGATACGCAGTATCCGGAGCGCTCCGCGCTGGTTTTGGGGACAGACCCGAAATCTGGTGATGACGGACTGCTTCAAGTACGGGAGATCATCAAATTGCGACTGAATGCCGAACTGACTACGCTATCCGCTTGCGATACGGGCGTGGGCAAACTACAGGGACAAGAGGGCGTTAGCAGTCTAGTAGAAGCGTTCTTGGTAGCAGGTTCGAAATCGGTCGTCGCAAGTTTATGGAGCGCCGACGACACTTTCGCGAGTGCGCTGATGGAGCGCTTCTACTTGCGACTGGGCCGGGGCGAGGACACAGGTTCGGCTCTCAGAGAGGCGAAGTTGGACTTGCTGGCAAAGTATGGTGAGCAGGTGAGCCCATTCTATTGGGCAGCATTCGTCGCCGTAGGAGAGACCGCCGCACCGATTGGGATCAAACAGCAATGAACTTGACTCTTGCAGAGCGCACAAAGATTTTCGACAAGGTCTGCCGCTTGGTGGAAACCAAGCACTTCAATCCCTCCATGAATAGTGTAGATTGGAACTCGCTGGCTAGGAACCGCAGGGACCGAATCCTCGCGTCCGCGGAGCCGGAGACATTCGAGAAGGAAGTTCAGAGCCTGGTGGCTGAGCTTAAAACTAGCCACACGGGTTTCCGACACGCCGGAATGCGAAATATCCCGGCTCGACACGCCATCAATGCAACCATGCAGCGCATCGCGGTGAACGGGAGTGATCGCTGGATGTTTCAGGATGTGCACCAAGGAGGTCCCGCCTATTCTGTGGGGATACGGCCTGGAGATTTGTTGCTCGGCAACGGTGAGCGGGAAATTCGACCTCCCGATGATTTGACGTTTTCGGCCGGAGAATCGGCAAATCTACGAATCGAGAAGCTCCACGGAGGAGAACAGACGGTTAAAGTCCAACTGCCCATGCCCAAGTCAAAGACACACCCGGTCACTGCGCCCGAAGCGGTACACGCCGAAAGGTTGACCGATGAAATTGGCCTGCTCAAAGTCGCCATGTTCCCTGGCGTGATTGGGATCGACGTTGCGAAAGATATTGATCGTGCTATTGGGTCTCTGGACGGTTGTAACCGGCTCATCGTGGATCTTCGAGGAAACACCGGCGGAGGTATTGGCGGGCTACGCCTGATGAGTTATTTGGCACCCGGAAAACTTGAGGTTGGCTACAGTCTCACGCGTAAACGTCGCGAGCGCGGTTATCGCCGGGAGGAACTGACCCGATTCGGACGGATTCCGTCCCACAAGGCAACTCTCATATGGTTAGCCGCCCGATATGCCTTCGTTGAAAAATCTATCCTCGTGGTCACCGAAGGCCTCGGCCTGAGACGATTCCACGGTCGAGTCGTACTGATGGTAAACGAGCACACCGCGAGTGCCGGCGAGATGGTCTCAGCCTTCGCCGAGGAAAATAATCTGGCAACTATCGTGGGAACGAAAACGCCTGGCCGGCTCCTGAGCGGCAGCGCATACAAGGTTGGACACGGATACATTCTTGGTCTCCCAGTTGCAGCCTACCTCACTTGGCAAGGACGGATAATTGAGAACAATGGCATCGTCCCAAAGTTCTGCATCGAGCTTTCGCGAGACGCCCTCAGGGAAGGGAGAGATACACAACTCGGAACGGCAATCGAGGTGGCGAAAGCTTTGTAATCCCGGATTCCAAATGCTGTATTCGCCTTATCTTTACCCAAACATCCACGCTATAGTTCTCTGTGAGGGATTTCGATCATCGCGAAGGTGTCCCAGCGATTCGGATCGGATGTCCATCTGACAGCTTTTCTGGCCTTGAAGTAAACCCACTCAATCGTGGCCACAATTGAGACCAAGAAAAATAACGCGAACACAAAGTGCACTGTCATCCATGGGTCGCCAATTCCCTCGCTTGCTGACCTTATTTCGCCCCCTTGGCGACGTCCTCGACCACATTCTTTAGCAGGTGTTCCTTCATGTGAATCGCGCCTAAGGCGGCTCCAAGATTGTAGCCAAGCGTATTCGCCCCGTCGCCCCCCTGGCGGGTCGTAATCGTGCGCCACCGTTCCGAGATCACTCTTCCGTTCTGGTCGTAACTGCGAAGGTACAACGTGTTCGACATATCCGTGTATGGCAAATCGTCGTGCGTCGTGGTTGTGGTTGTAGTTGTCGTCGTGACGGTCCCGTCGTAGGTGTAATTCCACCTGCCACCGTAGTTATCGGTGACAGTTCCGTTGCCGGACACAGGCGTCGTGTTGGTATTCGTGTTGGTGCTGGTTCTTACGACGGGATAAATTCCGTTGAACGCCGACTGCGAGGTTGAAAATACCAACAAGTAGTTCGCCGATTGTGAATTGGGCACCTGCGAAAAACACAGTCCTGGATATTTTTTCTGGTTCTTCGAAATCCACTTGTCCGCAAAAGCAGGCACGCGAGCGACGATCTGTCCGCCTTCGGCTACGGCAAATGATATGTTTTTGCCGCAACCTGTACCTGTTTGCACTACCGGATGAGGTGCGCTGTGTTGACCACTGATCGCAGTGGGGGTCACCGAGGAAGACCTTTGCGCCAGAGATACAGAAGGGGTGGTTGGCGCTTCGTTGGCAAGCTTTTGCGCGACTCTTGCGTTGAGAAAAGTAAAGTAGTTATTCTTGTAAACCAGCGCGCCGTCGAACTCACTTTCCACCGTCTTGTCGTCAGGCAAAGATTCTTTCCTGTCGCACCTGGCCGCATTTCCTGAAAGGTCCGTGTACAACTCACCAGGGTGGTAGTAGCAATAGACATCTAACAGTTTTCCCCAGAGGACTCGTCCGTCCGGTAACATTCCAGCAAATATCCCGTTTGGTTCTCGGTCCGCAAGTGACTGTACATCCTGAACAGTCTGCTTGACCGTCTTCAACGCGATCTCGGATCGAATTCTTGGAGGGAGGTAGTAGGTCTTACCGGCAGACTTTCCGTCTGCACCCCGAGTGATCACCATGAACGACCCGTCTTCAAATGGGCCAAGGCCCAGCTCGTCTGCCGGAGCAAGGTACCCAAGGATCACGGAGCACGTGTCCGCCGGGTAGGTATCGGGATCAACCTGTTTCTGACACTCTTCGAGCTGCGCGGCTCTATGAGATGGCGATGCGTGATCGGCTCCGCCACTGGGTGTACTAGCATGTCCGCGATCTGACGCAACAATGGTTGAACTATTTTGGGTCAGGGGTGACGATTCCGTTTTTGCCGCTGGAGCCGGCGTTTGCTGTCCAGGTGCGGAATCATGACCGATATTGGGAGCTCCAAACTTCGCACGGGCATCGGGGTTCCTGTCGAAGGGAAAACGAAACGTCTCGTCGCCCACCACCACAATGACGGTGACACGAGAAGCGTTGTTGTCTGCAGGAAACAGTAAATATCCGGCAGCGACGGCATCGCCGGTCAAATTGACACTCTTGTCCTTAAGACGTTTCTTCTCGACAACGGTGCCCTTTATAGCTCTTGTATCGGGGTTGTCTATTGGGTACAGGACCATACGCTCTGCCGAGTTCGTTTCGAGCGTAACTGCTCGTCTTGGGTTGACGGCAAGGGTACCTTTTCCTTCCAGACCGAAACCTACCTCGACGCAAAAGTAGCCTCCCACGGTCGACAACCCTGCCATCGCACCAACGGTGCCGCCGTGCATTCCCTCCATAAAGATGCCAGAGCCGTCTGAGTACCAGCCCGGATTGCTTATGCTACTTTCGCAAGTAGAACAACCGGACGACCACGTGAGAGCGGCGGATTGCTGCGCTTCCGCTGAACTGAGGCAAAAGACTGTAAAGACGGTCACGAACACGACAAATAAGAGTGGTTTTCGCATATCGCCCTCTCGATCCGAGACTCAAGGTAACGGGACGAGCCAGGAATATAGGACCGATTTACATTTCTTGAGTATCAGGCCGGCCGGCGCAGAAGACCACGTTACGGGCGTAACGAATCTAAACTCCCAAGTGCGAGGGGCTGTAGGAAAGACACTAATCCTTCGAACATCCCTCGTTTTCGTCAATCATCGCGGGGCGGAGGCTGCCGATGTCGTGAGAAGATGGTTCTCGACCAAGGCCTGGATTATCACCGGAGCGGCTGAGCCATTGTGGTCATACTTCTTGTCGGTCTTCATGAAGTCTAGGAAGAAGACCACAGCGTCCTTCACCACGAACCCGTCGCCGTGCAGGTGGAAGTCGTAGGGCCTGCCGTCATTGCCGGTCTGCTTGAGAATCCTCATCGAGTCCAGGACTCCTTCGACATAGCCGAGGCACTTCCCATATTCGACCGCATCTTGTGCCGATGCCGCACCGTCTGCGTCGAATACCTTCACGGCAGCCGTGCAAGAAAGCTCCAGTTCCTTGGCAGACTCCATTTGGCGAGTCTGTCCAAGGGCAAGCGTCGCCAAGAAGCAAAACGCGATCACAATCAATCGTTGTCTCATCCAGGGCCCCCGTGACAGTCTCCCATTAGGCCGGTGCGAACGGAACTTACGAAGGTCATCACAGAGCTATGCGGTAAACGAGAACGTGACTTTGGTTATCTGCAATCCATATCACTGAAGGACGAGAATCAGTTGGGCGATGGCGTCCAACTGCAGAAGGAGAGAGCTCAGTGTTTTGCGGTCAATGTGGAAAGAATCTTCCCGAGGACGCAAAGTTCTGCCAGTCGTGCGGACGTACTACTGCTGCTGCTCCGGGTCCTATTGCGGCTAGCTTCGCGACTGCGGCAGCGGCGGCACTCGCACCAACACCGACTCTGTCACCTTCTTCAGTACCGACAAGGCGAGTTCTTCGCGCTCCTTACGGCTGGTTTGTATTCGAAGTGCTGTGCTTTACTACCTGTGCTGCGGGGTTCGTTTTCCTGATCTCCATGGCTACCGCCACGCTGGATCCAAACAAATTCCAGAAAGTTGGTGGTTCCGCCATGGGTGTCCTTTTCACAGCGATATGGGCCTCACGGACATGGAAAAGGATTCAAGAAATCGAACCCGAGAGCGATGGCGACTTCAAGCGCAAGCATCGCTCGTTCCTTTTGAGAACGCTTGGACTAGTCGTCCTATCACTCGTGCTGGCTTGCGTTCTAGGAGCGACTTCTGGAGGGCACCAATCTGGCGCGATGGCGGCGATGAGAGCCGTCGTCGCCGCTCACACGGAACGTATGAAGGGAATTGACCAGTCGGTAAACACTGATACCGTTTGGTCTACGATGGCGAACCGCCAGTCTGCCGTGGACGCAGTGAGAAAGCTTCAGACAGTGCAAGCGGAAGAAGACCGTCTAGAGAATGAACTCTCTAACGTATTTACCCGCACTGGCATGAACGAAGGCAAGATGCCCACGGTTATGGTGAGCACATTTAAAGCGGAACGTGACTGGTCGGCATCTGCCATCGAAGCGATAAATTTCTCTCTGACATTGGATGACAGGTTCTGGAATACGCCTCCTGATAAAGACAGGTTCGCCACACTCGACTCCAATGACCGTGCAACGATAGAGCGTCTGATGAAACATGCAGACGAGGCTGCGAACACTTTCATTTCCGCCGCCGACGCACAGAGGAAATATTTCAATCTTCCCGCAAAGCAGCAGTAACCAAGCGGTGTTCTGGGGTGTACGGCCGATTACGAACAAGAAAGCGAGAGGGCCGAGCATGAAGCGCGCTCTGGTTTTGCCGGCGAATCGCATGAACTGGTTCTCGGGACTCGCGCTGGTCCGTGTTCAGGCTGCCAGGTTAGAGGCTCTACGAATCACCTTCGATGGAGGCTTGCCTTGCAACGCTACTTTTCTGACTCTGTTACTAACGGCGATGGGTGCATTCGCGGCGGCAACAAGAAGCATCCCACTCAGGTTCTTGTGATCCGCACGAAGTGGTGTAACACAATGAGAATCCGCTATTGGATGGAGCAGAAAATGAAACCTTTTCTGTTTCTTCTTGTTGTTTTCACAGCAGTTCTTGCTGGGGCGCAAAAAACGAATTCCTGCCGCTGCGCTTGCGTCAATGGAGAGGTAAAAGCGCTGTGTTCATCTTCCATAGACGTTCCTCCCGTTTGCGCCCCAAGGGTCTGCCCAATCGTGACGCCGTCAGTCAAGCCGGTTGAGCCTCCACGAGTTCCCCCAGTGGGAACATCCAAGTGCACATTGAAGCAGGTTTACAACGAACGTACAAAGAAATACGAATGGAAGTCGGTCTGCCAATGAAATCCGTCGTTGATTGGAGACGCACGTGGGTGAGCCCAATTCGAGGGATCGAGTGAACAGCTGGCAGACATACTTTTGGGCGGCAGCTGCGGCAGCCATTATTTACTTCGGAGGACTGTCTGGGCTTGTAATCGGCGTGGCGATTGCGTTGTATTTGGCGATTACTCTGACAATTCTCCCAAAGCTACGGAAGGGAGAAGAGAAACTGCAAGCCCTCGAAAAGCGTTTACCGCCCGTGGACGAGCTTGACGAGGAGGAAGAGTTTTCGTTTAGCCTCCCCGATCCTGCGCCACCAGATGGGTGGGAAAGCTACACTGTCTACCCATTACGAAAATGCTACGAGAGACAATACTGCTTTGGTGGGCCGCCCACTCACAATGAGACGTGGGAGTACGATGTTAAAGATTCGCAGGTCTTTCATCGCCTTATGGATGCCAACGAAGAGAACTTTGATGATCCTGTTTTTGAAGTCATAAATGGAACGATATCCGAAGAGGGTGTAACGGAAAACAGCTCAGCGGATTACGCCAGCAGGACGGTCGAAAGGCACAGGCAGAGCATTCAATGGCACGAATGTAGGGGGAGTGTCAGTTTCGAAATTTTAGCAATTCATTTTCGTTCACAACCGTCGAGAGTCAGAGAAATTCTTGCCCGCAAACAGCAAAAGCTCAAACTTGGCTTTGCCGAGATGGAAAAGAAGCTTGTTGCGCTCGGAGCAATCGAAGAGTACCACGGCGACTACTCGCATTTCACGGCCCCCGACGGAGCCCCGGAAGACGTGAAGAAGCAAATCTTGAATATACAGAACAATGCTCAGCCGAAATCCAAGTATTCTGACTCTAGCAGAATTACTTCTCTGGAATTCGCGTGTCGAAAAACAATCCTCGCTACGTTAAGTCGGCTGTTGTCAGAAGTTCCGCAACAGGGCGCGAGCACAACAGAGTAATTGAACGTGACATCGTCGGCTCGGCGAGTGGTTCATCATCCTCCTGACGCAGTCCGCTGGCTTTGGTCGTGGGCACGGTCTGGCTTTTTGGCTGCACCAGAGGGGTTTCGGGGCAGCTGGGGGCGTTTCAGAGGTGCCGGGAGCCTTTGTGACCTGCATAGCCGAGGTATCGGTTCGCGGCTCAGTCTGCGGATCGCGCAGAATGGTCTCGGTCAGAACCATCAAGGCTTGCGGCCTCATGCTCTAGACGGTCCCTTTCAGTAATTACCCGCTGATAACCTTCGTGCCATTGACGCCGGAAGCCGCTGCGGGTAGGCTGACACTAGCATCAGGACAGCGCGAAAGCGCGACCAACCGACTTGGAGAGCACGGTGGTATGGGGCTTAGGCCCGATGCGGCAGAAATGCAAAGTTCTCCACGACGAAGCCGCCTGATGTTGGGCGGCGTTTCTTTTTTCGGTCACCTGATGCCCATTTGACTCAGAGGAGCCGTGGGCATGAACAGAACGTCATTGGCAGTTCCTGCAAGAACACCTCTCAACCAGAGACTAAATCCCGATCACGAGCAAAGATACCCAAAACTGCCGCCGGGTAGTGCGTCGGGGAGTGACGCGCTGAACCGTTGGTCGCAGGCACGGCTCGGCAGTCGTCGCCCGCTCCGGCCTGCCCGAACAGAGCGGGACACGGCGACGTTCTCGCCGACAGGTGAGACCCGTCGCAACTACTTACTGGCGAAGCGAGCGGCGAAGGGAGTTCGCAAGAGAATCGCCATTGAGAACAAGCTCGCAAAAGTCGCGAAACATGGCCGCATCGCACAACCATCTTTTCGGAGGGATCAATGATCACTGACGAGACCACGAAGCACAGTGTTTACCAGAATGTTTTGAAAACTGCTCAAAAAAGGCTTGAACAGGCAATACCTGGCTCAACGGAGGGCGCGTTCGCTCATCTGTCGTTAGCCGCCATTTTGAATCTTCTGTTTCTGCTCAGAGGAGAGTGGGGCTCTATCGGAGATTACGTGACTACCCAAAGAGCCCTTCGAGCACTTATCGGCGACGATTTGCTGTGGGCTGAACCCAAGACGCCCACCACCACCCTCGAATTGGTTCACTAGAGACAATTTGGCACGTTACTGATTGACCATGCATGCCAGAAAAGGGGTGGAAATGAGACTTATGAAAAAGGCGCTCATAATCACCGGGCTTTATCGCATGGATTACTGCGTGTTCTCTGGAACAGGCGTCACCAACGACGGACGGTATGTCAGCCTGCTTTTCGCAGAGACCTTTCTGTCGCAGCAGAACTACGATGTTCGAATCGGTGACGCCTTCGTCGCCTGTGGGAGCCTCTGCGAGAACTCACCGCACGCTGGGGGCAAGACGCAGTTCGTTGTCACTCGCAGGCACGGGGCATTGCACAGGAATTGGAGACGGGGGTGAAGGTATGAGCAAACACGGTGCAGACAGTTTCAAGCACGTATATCACAACGGGCCGATGAGCACCGAGCAGGTTCGTGAGGCTCTCGGGTTCACTCCGGACTATCGCCCGATGCGCGGTGGCAAGCCTCTGGACGGACTGGAGTATGACAGCGCGATCCACAACCGCATTAAGTCTTGGTTCGTGGGCATCGACCTCACTGACCGTGAGCAGGTCATGAATGCATGGGTCAAGGCTCACAACTTTGATCTCTGGTGGATCGGGAAGGCCAAGGTCAGCAACATACACCGGAAGCTGAGAGAAGCGAAGGCCCTGACCGAAGAGGAACTCGCTCAAATCAGCAATTGGAATGGAGTCGTTCCCCCAGAGGCTCTGTCTGTTCACGGAGTCAAGGGGCCGATGGGTTGGGCTACATTCGCAGGGCACCTCCAAAACGTGAGGAAAGACGTCGCCGATTTGGAACAGTTGGTCAAACTCAAAGACAAGAGGTCATGAGTTGCTCAGCGGCCCTCGAATGCACCTTGTCCAAGCAATGAACCACCGGAGCGGAAACCATGAACTTCATCGGAGCAACGCGCAAACAATCGGGAAAGAACATCAACGATGATGCCTTCGCCGTGTTCAACGGAACGTTCGCCTTCCTGCTTGACGGTGCAGGAAATGCACGCGGAGCGGCCAAGCGATGTGCCGATATCATCCGGCAACAATACCAGCAGCAAAGCCTAATGCCTCCGTTCCCGTACCTCACCAACCTGCTCAACATGACCCTCATCGGACTCGATGCTGAATGCACGTTTGTCGGTATCGAAATCAAGCAGGGCGACTTCTTGTCTGGTGTGTCTTGCGGCGACTCTCCTGTGCATGTCATCCGTGACGGGAAGCTTTTGCGGATCAATGAGAACACGAAGCCACGTCTAGGTACGAGCAGGCCGGACATCTACTGGATGACATTTACCCTAAAGAAGGACGATGTAATCGTGGTCGCTTCGGATGGATTGACGCTGGACAAATATCGTCTCGTCCAAACCGTACAGCGATACATGCTGAGGCACGACGAGATGGCTGAGGCTCTGTTAAAGGCACAAGCGGACTGTTCGGACGATGCCACGGTTATCACAACGCTCATACGAAAGGGCTGAATTATGAACTGGAGCGACAAAATGGAGGCTTGGAAAAGGCGGTTGCCTCCGGCCTTGGGGGAAGACGGTCAACTTGCAAATAGCAAAGAGTGACTGCGCCTCCATATCTCAAAGTGCTTATTACCTTTGTAAGATGTTCTTGCCATAGCCGTTATGACATCATGCAGGGGGACGAATTTGTGTAAACCGTAGACGAGCACGAGAGGGTTCGTATGGGCGTTAAAAGCGACGAAAGAAAGGCTCGAAACCAACAAATACGAAATGCATTTTCACGTGCCCTGACCTTGGAAGCAGGCCCGTTCAAGCTCAAAGGGCGAGGCTACGAGCCGCGAACGACCTTAGAGTCCCACATAGCCCGCCTTCTGAATGGTTTAGAACTACCTTATGCATCTGTGTCCCAAGGCTATTCGGTATGGTACTACTATCCTCTTCGAATTGTGACGAGAGCAGCACAAATCATGGGTGTGGACGCAGCGCAGTTTACTAGCACGACAAATAGGGCCAGCGTCCATGAGAAGGACCGGTCTGATGATGAAGAACGAGCGCCCAGACTATTTTGTTGAGGCCCCTTCCGTAGAGGCCGCCGTACTGCACGGAATCAAAGGTAATTTCCGCCGAGGAATGGTCGGCAAGAGTCTCCTGACTGAGGGCTTGGCTTCTGTACCGGAGCCTTGGCGAGCACACGATATATCAGAGCAGTTGAAGGACGTTTTGACATCCACGGCGGGGCCGCAGGCTCGTGGCGGGGAAGACCTTCCAGATTTGGTTCAGGGTGAGGTCGAAATTGCTCGCCTCACTCTGGTTGATAGCGTCCATGGCGAGGTGACTAGTCTTCGTGCAAAGCGTGATCCAGAAGATTTGAGCATCTCACTATCGATGGTTGACGAGTATGGGACGGAATTAGAGTTGCCTACGCGCAAAGTCTCAGTGCCCCTGACGGCGGAAGAGGTGTTGGTGATATTCCGAGACGCCGAACCGACACCCACTAACACATCATGTCAGATTAGATTCAGTTCCTTCTTCTATCCTGATCTTGACGCACTGGCTGTCGAACTGGGAATCAGGCCCACAACGGAGTGAAACTGACTTTGGAACCAACGTTCACCAACAGCGGCGCATGGAATTTTCCCCGATCATCCCCTTAGCTAGTCCTTCCGAGATCGAACACGAATTTAGTTCGCAACAGAATTTCCTCTGATGGCTCGGACGCCAAGGACAGTCTCCCGCAGAGGTCATGCTGAAGCAAAAGCTGGAGAAAATATTGGCCAAGGCACCACGCGAGGACGTGACCGAAAAGGCTACAAATCGGCAGGAAATATCTCAGAGGTCTCACTGACTCGGAGTTCGAGCCGCTTTGTGGGAGTGCTTAGGTTGTTGCCCCGCTTGAGTTGCACCAGCCTTCGTGGCTGAAGGCTGCGTGATGGTCGCACCTGGCGCGAAGGGGTCTTGTCCTTTCAGCACCGACGATGCAACGAAACCAACCAGTACCATCCCGCTCAGCAATCCCCATACGAGAACGACTGGCTTCCAGGGAATGAGAATGTACATGACAGACCTCCGGGGACGAAGAGCAACTCACGATTGTCATCATTATACTGCGAAATACCACAGACACCTTTCGTGAAATCTCGTACTGTCGTGGCCGAAGGTGTTCTCCGCCGGAGATCTCTGAGCATTGTTGGAATGTGGCTTCAGAGCATGCGAACAGGAAATCGCATCCACTCCAAACCTCGCTGGCGCAAGCCGAGGAAATACGAACCCGGAGAGACGCGGGCGAGATCGATGTCAGCCCTCAGAACCACAACATGATCTTCGAGTTTAGCGGTGCCACTCGTGCGTAAAAGTTCAGCGCCATTCGGATTGACCAGTGCTACCTCGTACGCCCCCTCGTTGCTTCCGATTGGCAACTCCAAGGTCAGGCTCTTCGCGCTACGGGGGACCTCTAACGGCGGCTGACTAATATCGGGCGGGTTTTCTCCTCTGACTGTCGCACGACCACGCAAATCGAGAACCACAACCGCCACAGTTTGTACCTGCGGCCGAGTTCGCACCCAGAACCATCCCGCTACCGCAAAAATGAAAACAGCCGCGGCAGCTAGCCAAATCTGAGTACGCCGGCGATCCACTGCCTGCTTACGAAATTGTGTGAACTCTTGAAAGCACGGGCTGCAGGAGCTGAAGTGATTGAGCCAACGATCCGCTTCTGATAGTGGCACTTTGTGAACGGCTATTCCTCGGAGCACCGCAGAGTCGGGGCACCCGACACGTTGCGGGTTTGGAAAATCTCGGGATAAACTCTTCCCCAGCAGATCCAATATCCGCTTTTCTTCGCCGTTGAATTCTTCTTGTGCCTTCAGAATCTGCCCGCTTCCAGTTCAGGTCGTCTCATAAAAGAAAAGCCAAGTTTAACGCGACCAATCAATGCAAACCACCCTAGCGCGACCCAACGATCACGTGGCGCCGCCCAGTCGAGCACGGAGCTTACCGACTGCATAACGAAATCGAAGTTTTACCTGCGGTTCGGTCAGGCCCAGTTCTGTTGCGATTTCCTTCCACGAATATCCATACTGACGAGCAGCCCAGACCTTGCGGGTCCACTCATCCATGTTTCGAACGGCCTCTTTGAGCCGAATCGATTGCTCCAGATCGCGCACGGCCTTTGAATCGTGGGCCTGCCGCAAGCTCTCCAGCTCACGACTCGAAGGAAGATGCTGCATCATCTGTAGCCTTCTGCGCTCCTTCTTTAGAGCGCGATTGAACCGATGATGGAAAGCACCGAAGAGATAAGCTTCCATGTTCTTTATTCGCCAGTTTTTCCCGCTGGACCGCTGAATCGTCTTCGCGACCGAACGCAACACTCCCTCCCAGACCTCAGAAGCAAACGCCAGCGCTTCGTCAGAGCTTTTCCCCGGCTGCTCTCTATACGCGTGCCCCTGGACGCTTGGCCACAAACGCCGCGCGACGACTATCAATTCGCTTATCTCGTGCTGGGGAGCCGCGACAGGGGGGATAAAACTCGAAAGAACCCATTCCGGGCTCAACTCGCGGCTGGACATCTGAGAGGGCCTCAACCCGACTCACAGATTTAGATGGCCAGAAGTACAAATCGTGACATGCCGACTGGCGAGTGTCAAGCAATCTCCTTGTCCGGCGGCCCGTTCCGTCGACTGGCGAAAAATAATTCTTTTTTGATACTTTTTCCCGCTCCGGGTTCCTTGACTAGATGTAGGGCGTCTACCAATCTCTGCCGGTTAGGGAAGGAGCTTGGAGCAGTGTTCCCCAGGGTTGAAGTACGTCACCTCCACGCAGTCATCGTCTTGGCCGAAGAGCTGAACTTTACTCGCGCCGCAGATAGATTGCACATCACCCAATCTGGATTCAGCAAACAGATAAATGAAGTCGAAGCAATGCACAGATTTCACTTATTCATTCGCACGAACAAGAAGAATGTAGAACTCACCGAAGTGGGCCGCATCTTCGTCGAAGAGGCGCGTCTGGCACTCTGGCACATAGACCGGGCCGTTCACGCTGCGCGCGAGGGGAGCGATAGCATTTTGACCATCGGGCACTCGCCCGACGCCGACCACGCGTGGATTTCGGCCATTCTCGCAATCCGTCTGCCCATGTACCCTAAACTCCGCATTCAGCTCATTAGCGAGTTCTCAAGCGAGTTGGTCCGGCGCGTGATGGCAGGCGACTTGAATCTGGCATTGGTGACAGCACCGCCGGAAAGCTCCCGGATTACGGCTGCGGCATTCGCTCAGACGCCCCTCTATGCCGCACTCCCGCAGAACCACGCAGCGGCTCAAAAGGAAGACATTGCTTTCCAAGACTTGGCAAAAGACGAATGGATTCTGTTTGCTCGGCGATCTCATCCCGTCGTTCGTGCTGCAATCATGGACGCGGCAGAACGTCAGGGCGTCGCTCCGAAACACGCGCACGATATCCTTACCGCCCAAGAAGCAATTCACCTCGTATCTCAGCACGTTGGAGTGGCAATCGTGACCAAGCCTGCCTCAGTGGGCCTCAGCGTTGAAGGTGTGGTTATAAGGCCGCTGTCGGATCCATCGTTGTCTTTCGAAACATGCTTGATTATGAGATCCGATGATGATTCGCGATTGGCGAACGAGTTCGGCCGCTCCTTCCTCCACAGATATGCACCCCAGCGTTTGCCACCAAAGCAAATGGACTTTTGGCTGTCAGCCTGAGCTGTCGTCTTGAAATGGCAGACCGGTTCGGTGTCGCCGTTGACAGCACCGAGTCTCTGTGCCGTCTTCGTCAAAATGTGTCTCTTTCCGTGACCTACTAACGGACGGGTTCGGAGTCAACCTAACAGCCGCTGGCTAATGTCAAGGCACTTTCGCGGCATAAACGATGATTCCCTACGGGCTGCCCCTCATTTATTCCACGGTCACCTGTGACACCGCGCCTTCAGTGCGGCTGTTCCTGTTGCCTCTCTCGCCCCCGCCGCGGGGGTCACTTCAAAGAAAAGAGGCAAATTATGACGACGAAGACTCTCAGCAAATCCGACCTGGCACAGTTCACCGGCAGCGACAACTGGTATCGCCATTCCATCAACCGCAATGTTCTTTACACCGACGGCACGCAGCACGTTGCCGAGCACGGCGGCGCGTATTGGCTTTTGGACGAAATCGCAATCATTCAGCCCTACAACAGGACTGTTGCCGCCGAGGAATTTCAAGTCTGGAAGCTCGCCGTGCATTCCGACAGAACCGCTACGCTGACGTGCGACGATGGTAACGGCAACATCGTGTTCACCAAGGACATCGAGCACACCGATTTTCCGCTGAATGAAATCACACTGTATTTCGCTAACAACGTGATCCATCTGCCGAGCGAGTACTGACCAGTGTTACGCCCGCGCTGGGGTCCTCGCTGGCGCGGGTTATCGGTTCATTTGGAACACCCTAATTTGTACCAATCTCTCATTGAACTGCTTCGAACCGAACGGCATTTCCCGCATCTCGGTTCCACGGTGAAAACCAGGTTGGCACGGAAGCTACGTGGAGGCGAACAGCTCACCTCGGGATCATTCGCTCGGTTGAGGATGCAAAATCACAAAATTAAAGTGAAGGAGACGATGAAACTCGCCTGTCCGTTAACTGTCCAATAAGGATTCCCTAGCGTTCCTTACAAGGCTTTTCGAGGGCCACCCGCGTCTTGTAAGTTGTTGATATTACTAATCTCCTTGGGCTCATAAACTGCCGCTCCCTTGAATCAGGGCAGGACTCTCTTTGCAAATCTGCGCGATAGTTTGGTCTGCATCGCTGGTTGGAAGGCCTCTCTCCTAATGATCGCTCGCCGAATCCACCCGGTTCGAAAGTTCGAAAGAATTCGGAAACCATTGTGCGCCTGCGCGCCAGCTTTAGGATACAGCGCGATGATCTTCTGTACCCGCACACAGGGTCGCTGCAATCAGCATTACATGGGTGAGGGCATCGTGGGGTAGGACCGTTGCGAGTGGACGAGCATTCCTGATTTCTTCGGTGGTGGGTGGCGTAAGCTCAATGATATAGTCCTTCCCCATGTCCTCATTTGAACGGACCAAGTTCAGGAACTCGTTTTTCTCCTCGGGAGACGAAAAGGAAAATAGAAGCTCGTAAGCACCGGCGTCAGGATCGCCGAGGAGAGCCAACGACCGCGTGTTCGTGAGATTCGCATATCCGACCAGGTACCCGATGATGTCAGCGGCAAAGAGCCTAGCTTCTGGATTATCGGTGGGCAAGAATTCGACGATGCAGAGCCAGTCCTTCTCATGTTGCCAGTACGGCTCGAAATCGTCTTTGTGCTTCGTTGCCAAGATCGCCAGATTACCTTTTTCCAGAGTTTTGGTTCAAGACTCGCGGTACAAGAACGGTACAATGAAAGCTCGTTCTTTATGGTTCTTAGCTGTTCCTTACAGGGCGTTGCGTTGCGACCGCTGCCTTGTAATTACAACGTGATCCAGCCTGACAGCGCCCTTTCACGGCGGTAACACGGGTTCAAATCCCGTCGGGGACGCCAACAAAACAAAAGGCTTCCACAAACCCGCCGTTTTTCCTCATGATCCAATTTGATCCACTTAGGCCGCCTTGA
>Ga0182024_10012094_pt1 | contig 17149 bp, 14 predicted proteins | sample P32metaG_FD_120480 | JGI IMG/M metagenome (GOLD analysis project Ga0182024, IMG submission 120480) | Permafrost microbial communities from Stordalen Mire, Sweden - P3-2 metaG (Illumina Assembly) | ecosystem: Environmental > Terrestrial > Soil > Wetlands > Permafrost | place: Sweden: Stordalen...
CATAATCTTCTCGTCGGCGAGAGCAGCGCCGAACGGATCAAGAAGGAGATCGGCTCGGCCTGCATGCCCGAGGATGGCGAGGGTCGGGTGATGGAGATCAAGGGCCGCGATCTGATGAACGGCGTGCCCAAGGAGATCGTGATCAGCGAGCGGCAGATCTCGGAAAGCCTCGCCGAGCCGGTCGGCTCGATCGTCGAGGCAGTCAAGGTCGCGCTCGAGCATACCGCGCCCGAACTCGCCGCCGACATCGTCGACAAGGGGATCGTGTTGACCGGCGGCGGGGCCTTATTGGGGAATCTCGATTTCGTCTTGCGGCATGCGACCGGATTGCCGGTGTCGATCGCCGACGATCCGTTGAGCTGCGTGGCGCTCGGAACGGGGCGAGCGCTCGAGGAAATGAAGACACTAAAAAACCTGTTGATCAACATGTGGTGAGGGAGTTTATCTCGGGTAAGCTCCGAAACTGGGGGGTATCGGGGACCATGAAAGATCAGCGCCGCCGCGCCGGCCGAACCAAAGCGTTCGGCATCGGCTTCGTCTAGGGGGTATCGGTGATCAGGCCGTCGGCGCAACTTCGCGCGACGATCCAACGCACCACGCCGCCGCTGCTCATTTTGCTGTCTGCAGCGATCATCATCCTCGGCAAGGCCGACCAAACGATGTTCGAATCGCTGCGCACCACCGTGACGGACGATGCAGCCCCGGCGCTCGATGCGCTGTCGCGCCCGCTCGGCGCCGCGGCATCGCTCGTCGACCGGGTCCGCGGGATCGTCACGATGTACCAGGACAATGTGCGGCTCAGCCACGAGAACGAGCGGCTCCTGCAGTGGCAGCAGATCGCGCTCAAGCTGTCGGCCGACAACCGCGACCTGCGCGGGCTGCTCAAATCCGTGCCGGAAGCCGCGGTCTCCTATGTCACCGCCCGCGTGATCGCCAATTCGGGCGGCGGCTATGTGCGCACGGTGATGGTGAACGGGGGAACCGAACAGGGCCTCGCGCGCGGTCAGGCGGCGGTTACCGGCGAAGGCCTTGTCGGGCGGCTGACAGAGGTCGGGAGCCGCGCTGCGCGGGTCCTCTTGATCACCGACCTCAACTCGCGCATCCCAGTCGTCGTCGAGAGCTCGCACGCCAATGCCGTGCTGGCGGGCGATAATTCCGAGCGCCCGCGCCTCTTTTATGTCGGGCAGCCGGAGACGATCAAGATCGGCGACCGGATCCTCACCTCGGGAGAAGGCGGGGTGTTTCCGCCGGGTCTGCCGGTCGGCGTGGTCGCGGCGCTCGGCCCGGGCGGGGCGCGGATCGAGCCCTATGTCGAGCTGTCGCAGCTGGGGTATGTCCTGATCGTCGATTATGGCCTCTCTGGAGCCTTGCCCGAGCCAGTACCGGTGGCGGCGCGCCCTGGCCGGCGCAGCAAGCCGGCAACCGCCGACGAGGCAAGCGTGCGCTGAGGCCGATGGCGCTCAAGGTTTCCAGCATCCCCTCGCTGCCCCGGGTCAATAGCGGCGCCGCCCGGCTGCTCCCGATTGCGACGACGCTGCTCGCGGCGACGATCGCGATCCTGCCGGTGCCGGTGCCGGGATATGCGGCGCTGACCCCGGCCTTTACTCTGATGGCGGTCTATCACTGGACGATCTACCGGCCCGATCTGTTGCCGCCGATCGGGGTTTTCGCCATCGGCCTCGCACAGGATCTGCTGAGCGGCGCGCCGGTCGGGGTCGGCGCGCTGGTGTTGCTGCTCGCCCGCGCCGCCGTGCTGCGCGGTCGGCGCTATTTCATCAACCGGACCTTCCCGTTCGTGTGGACCGGCTTCACCCTTTTGGCGGCCGCCGCGATGCTCACCCTGTGGGCTCTGCATTGCCTCATCCAGCTGAGCTTTTTCGATTTGCGCAGCACGATGTTTCGCACCGTGCTGACGATCGCGATCTTTCCCGTGGCCAGCTTTGCGCTGGGCCGGACCCAGCGCGCGCTGATCGGCGCCGCCGGGTGACGCGCCCGGGCTAGCCCACGCGACCGTGCCTCGGGAAACCCAGCGCGAGAAGCTGATCACCCGGCGGGCCGCCCTCCTCGCCGGCGGCCAGGCGGTGCTCGGCGCCGTGCTCGGCGCGCGCCTCTACCAGCTGCAAATTCTCGAAAAGGACCGCTACACGGTCCTCGCGGACGAAAACCGCATCAATCTGCGGCTTCTGGCGCCGCCGCGCGGGCGCATCTACGACCGCTTTGGCGTGGCTCTGGCCGATAACAAACACAATTATCGGGTCGTTGTCGTGCCCGAGCAGGCGGGCGACCTCGAGGCGACGCTGACCGCGCTCGGCACGCTGATCGAGATCGGGGAGGCCGACCACCGCCGGGTGCTGCGCGACGCGCGGCGGCGCCACAGCTTTGTCCCGCTGGTGGTCCGCGCCAATTTGAGCTGGGAGGAGATGGCGCGGATCGAGGTCGCCATCCCCGAGCTCGCCGGCATCGCCATCGAGCAGGGCATGATCCGCGACTACCCGTATGGAGCGACCGTCGCGCACGTGCTCGGCTATGTCGCGGCGGTATCGGAAAAGGAGCTGACCGGCGACCCGCTGCTCGAACTGCCCGATTTCCGGATCGGCAAGAGCGGCATCGAGAAATCGCGAGACCTATCGCTGCGCGGGATCGCGGGTACCAGCGAAATCGAGGTCAACGCCTATGGCCGCGTGGTGCGCGAAATCACCAATCGGCCGGGGCAACCAGGGCAGGATGCGGTGCTGGGGCTCGATATGGCGATGCAGGATTTCGTGACGCGACGCTGCGCGTCGGAGCCCAGCGTTTCCTGCGTCCTGCTCGATGCGGTGACCGGCGACGTGCTCGCCCTGGTGTCGAGCCCGAGCTTCGACCCGGCGCTGTTCTCGACCGGCCTCACCCCGGCGCTCTGGCAGGAGCTGTCGACCGATCCGCGCAATCCCCTCACCGACAAGGCGATCGGCGGCGTCTATCCACCCGGGTCGACATTCAAGCCGGTGGTCGCGCTGGCGGCGTTGGAGGCCGGGACCATTACCCCGGACAACGCGATCACCTGCCCCGGCTATCTGGAACTCGGGGACGCGACCTTCCATTGCTGGCAAAAGGCCGGCCACGGCACGCTGCATCTGCGCGATGCGATCAAGCATTCGTGCGACGTGTTCTTTTACGAGACGGCGCGGCGCACCGGCATCGATCGGATCGCCGCGATGGCGCATCGCTTCGGCTTTGGCGCCCCTCTCGGCCTCGACATTCCGGGCGAACGCCCGGGGCTCATCCCGACGCGCGATTGGAAGCTGGCGACGACCGGGACCAGCTGGCAGCAGGGCGAGACCGTGATCACCGGCATCGGTCAGGGCTCGGTGCTGGCGACGCCCTTGCAGGTGGCGACCATGGCGGCGCGCCTCGCTACCGGTCGGGCAATTGTCCCTCATTTATTGCGCGAGGAGCGGCTCCCGCCGGGCGGCGATCAGCACCTCCCCGGCTTCCCGGCGCTCGGCATCACCCCGCGCTACCTCGCCCTGGTGCTCGACGGCATGAACGCGGTGGTCAACGAGCAGGGCGGGACCGCCTATGCCGCGCGGATCACCGATCCTGCCCTGGCGATGGGGGGCAAGTCGGGCACCTCGCAGGTGCGGCGCATCAGCCAAGCCGAGCGCGACCACGGGGTGCGCAAATCCACCGAGATACCCTGGAAGGAGCGCGACCACGCGCTGTTCACGGCCTTCGCGCCGGTCGGCGCACCTCGCTATGTCTGCGCCGTCGTCATCGAGCATGGCGGCGAGACCGGCGGCGGCGGATCGTTGGCGGCGGCACCGATCTGCCGCGACGTTTTGATCGAGGCTCAGCGGCGCGACCCGGCGCGGGGGGTACCGCAGCCTGCTTCAGTGTCCGAGGGTGTGCCGCGCGAGGCGCCGCCGACACTGGCCGCGGCGGCACCGAGCCACCTATAGCGAATGGCGAGCTTTCCCCCCGACCTCAGCCGGCCCGAACTCGCCTTTGGGGATAAGGTCCGCGCGATCCAGTGGGGATTTGTCCTCTTGATCGTCGCGATCTCGAGCATCGGTTTTGCCATGTTGTATTCCGCGGCGAACGGCAATCTGCAACCGTGGGCCTCGCACCAGATGGCGCGTTTCGCGCTCGCCCTGGTGCCGATGATCGCGGCGGGGCTGATCGATGTGCGTTATTGGTTTCGCAGCGCCTATTGGATCTACGGCGCCTCGCTGGTGCTGATCATTGCCGTCGATCTGCACGGCACCGCCGGCATGGGCGCGCAGCGCTGGATCGACCTCGGCGTCATTCAACTCCAGCCATCGGAGATCATGAAGATCGCGCTGGTGCTGGCGCTGGCCCGGTATTTTCACAGCCTGGCGCCCGAGCATGCCGGGCGGCTCAGCCAGCTGGTGGTTCCGGCCCTGATGATCGTCGTTCCGGCCGCCCTCGTGCTGAAACAGCCGGATCTGGGCACCGCGATGATGCTCCTCGCATCGGGCGCGGTGCTGTTCTACCTCGGCGGCGTTCGGCTGTGGGTCTTCGCGGCGGGAACGTTTGCCGCCGCCGCCGCGGCGCCGCTCGCCTGGATGACGTTGCGCGACTACCAGAAAACCCGCCTCTCCACCTTTCTCGACCCCGACCGCGACCCGCTCGGCGCCGGGTATCACATACTGCAATCGAAGATCGCGCTGGGTTCGGGGGGCGTCTCCGGCAAGGGTTTCCTGCTCGGCACGCAAAGCCACCTCAGCTTCCTGCCGGAAAAGCAGACCGATTTCATCTTCACGATGATCGCCGAGGAGTTCGGGCTCATTGGCGGGCTGACGCTGCTGGCGCTCTATGTCCTGGTGATCTTCTATGCGTTCACGATCGCGCTGCGCAGCCGCAGCCAGTTCGGCCGGCTGCTCGGTCTTGGGATTGCCGTCAATTTCTTTCTGTACGCGTTCATCAACACCGCGATGGTGATGGGTCTGATCCCGGTGGTCGGGGTACCCCTGCCGCTGATTTCCTATGGCGGCAGCGCCATGGTCACGGTGATGTTCGGGTTTGGCCTGGTGATGAATATCGGCATCCACCGCGACGTGCGCATCAGCCGGATCGGCGAAAGCCGGCTTGGCTGATCATGCCGGTTGCGCATCACGCCTCGCTGCTTGTATTCGATTGGCCCGCGGAGAAACGCCAGGAGAAGCGATGGCCGACGAGAAGGAAGCGCCGGAAGCTGCCCGCCGGCTGCACGTCACGGTGCTCCTCGTCGCCTCGCGCCGGGCGCTCGACAATGCGTTGGGCGAGCTCGGCTTCGCCGAGGACGACGACCGCGTCATCGAGCACGACGGCCGGTTGGCATTTTTGACCTGCACCCACGAAGAAGATTGCGACGATCTGTTCACTTTGATCACCGAGCTGTCGGCGCGCGGCGAGAGCTGGGAGCTGCAGTCGCGCATCGACACCGAGGCGGGCCGCGCGATCTATCAGTCGCTGGCGCGGCACCGGCCGGTCGAAGCGGTCGATGCCGTCGTCGAAGAGGAACCCGAGCCCGAACCCTCCGCGGCGCCCGCGCTCGACGTCGAAACCGGCGATGGGCTGCAGGCGCTCAAGCGGCTGTTGCGGCGGGTCGAGCCGGCCGAGGTCTTCGCCACGATCCGGGCGGGCCGCGACGGGCGCGCCACGGCCCGTGTCCTGCGCCGCGGCTCGCGCCGGCAGCTTGCCGCGGCGACGGCATCGGATGAGGCAACCTTGCGCGGCGTGCTGCGCGAGATTCTCCCCAATGTCATGCTCGACGTCGCGATGAAGCCGCCTGGCTAGAGGACGACCGGCCGAGCCGCCGCGCGCGCACTTCTCGGGCTTGCCGCGCCGGCCGGTTTGGCGCGAAAATCGCAGCTGTTGAAAACGCCTTTCTGGAGCGGGAGATCGAGCCATGCTGTCGCGCCGTGCCGTGATACTTAATTTGCCCGCCGCCACGCTGATTGCGAGTTCGGCCTTCCCCGCGCTCGCCGCCGACAAGAGCGTCACAATCGGGATCAACCTGCCGCTGACCGGCGCCGACGCGCATGACGCCGAGCTGATCAAGGATGGCGCCATGCTGGCCCTCGATGATGCCAACGCCCGGGGCGGGGTGGCCGGCTACAAGATCAATGTAACCGTGCTCGATGACGGCACCGCGACAGCCGGCCAATACGATCCCGCCCAGGCGGCGACCAACGCGCGCAAGATGGTCGCCGATACGAGCGTCGTCGCCGCGATCGGGCCGCAGATGAGCGGCTCGGGGAAGGCGATGTCGCCGATCCTCTCCCAGGGCAATCTGGCGATCGTCACGCCGTCCTCGACCAACCCCGACATCACCGACCCGAAATTTGCCGGCCAGTACCGGCCCGCCGGCAAGGCGATCTACTTCCGCACGGTGACGACGGACGCCTATCAGGGCCCCAACATGGCCAACTATTTCGCCGAGACGCTGAAGGTCAAATCGCTCTATGTGCTCGATGACAGCGGCGCTTACGGGGTCGGCATCGCCGATGCGTTCCAGCGCCAGGCCGAGAAGCGCGGCATCAAGCTGCTCGGCCGCGACCAGCTCAACCCGAAGGAGGCCGACTACACGACGGTCCTCACCAAGATCAAGTCGCTGAACCCGGACGCCCTATATTACGGCGGGGTGGCCCAGGCCGGGGTCAAGGTGGTCAAGCAGTCCTATGACATCGTTCCCAAAATCATCAAATCGGGCGGAGACGGTATGCTCGGCGCCGAGATTCTGAAGGGCGCCGGATTTCCGGCGGCGGAGGGCTGGTACGCGACCAACGCCGCGCCGAACGTGCTGGAAAACCCCGACGCGAAGCCGTTCGTCGAAGCCTTCGCCAAGAAATACAGTCAGCAGCCGGAGAACTACTCGATCACGGCTTACGATGCCGCGCTCGTCATCCTCGACGCGATAAAGCGCGTCGCAGCCTCCGGCAAGGAAGTCAATCGCGCCAATGTGCGCGACGCGATCCAGGCCTCGCATCTCAAGACATTGCAGGGCGAGGTCAGCTTCGACGACAACGGCGACATCACCAGCCGGGTCGTCAGCGTTTTCCAGATCGTCAAGAACGATAAATACCCGCTCGACGACGTCCTCCACCAGTACAAGTACATGGGCATCGCCCCGCAGAGTTCGTGACATTGCCGTCGTGCGTGCTTCGAGACGCGCCCTTCAGGCGCTCCTCAGCATGAGGGTGGGTTGTTGATGGGATTAAGAAAAGTCCTCATCCTGAGGAGGCCGCGAAGCGGCCGTCTCGAAGGACGCGCGGCAGCAACCCGGTGAGTCGCCGATTGCATTACAAGCTCTGGCACCGGCATACGGTCGTGGCCAGCAGAGAGACCGCAAATCCAGGCCCTGCATGACCATTGATCCCGTTCTCATTCAGCAGGTGATCAACGGTCTGAGCCTGGGCGCGATGTACGCGCTCCTGGCGCTCGGCTTTACGCTGGTCTACGGCATCCTGGAGCTGATCAACTTCGCCCATTTCAACGTGTTCATGGTCAGCTCCTTTATCGGGATGTGGGCGCTCGAACTCCTCGGGCTCTCGGGGCAGAGCCGGGTGTTGACCGGGCTCGCGCTGGTCGGTGCCCTAGCCTTCGCCTTCCTCGTGACGATGCTGGCCGCCGGCTTGATCGGCGTGGCGATCGAGCGCATCGCACTTCGGCCGTTGCGCGGAGTGGGCGGCACCGCGGCGATGATCACGACGATCGGGGTTTCCTACATCCTGTTCAATATCATCCTGTTGACCGCCGGCGCCTCGTCGATGAATTACCCGAACCCGCTGCCGACCGTGCGCTGGGATGTCGGCGGCGCGGTGTTGCAGCTGCGCGAGGTGCTGATCTGGGGCGTCACCCTCGCGCTGATGGCCGCGCTGCACCTCTTCGTCAACCGGACTCGGCTCGGCAAGGCGATGCGGGCTACCGCGCAGGATGCCGAGGCGGCGCGCATGATGGGGATCGATGTCGACCGGGTCGTCGTGATCGCGTTTTTTCTCGGCTCGGCGCTGGCCGGCGCCGCGGCCTTGATTTTCGGCCTCTACTACAATTTCACCAGCTTCATCATCGGCTACACCGCGGGCCTCCGCGCGTTCACGGCGGCCGTGCTGGGCGGCATCGGCAGCGTCACCGGGGCGATGGTCGGCGGCGTCTTGATCGGCCTCATCGAGAGCCTGGGCGGCCATTTTTTCGCGACGCGCTGGGCCGACGTGATCATCTTTTCGATCCTCATTCTGGTGCTGGTCTTTGTGCCGAGCGGGCTGTTCGGCCGCGCCGCGGCGACACGAGCCTAGATTTCACCCGGATGACGGTCGGCGAGACCTTCACCTGGCTTCGCCGCACCGGGCCGATCAGCCGGATCGCGCCGCATCTGAGCTCGCGTTCTGTCGTTGCCATCGTTTTTGCGCTGGCGGTGCTGTTCCCCATCATCCACCGCAACGACGCCGATATCGATTCGGCGGCCAATGCGCTGACCTACGCAGCGCTCGCGCTCGGCCTCAACATCGTGGTCGGTTTGGCCGGGCTCCTGGATCTCGGCTATGCCGCGTTTTTCGCGATCGGCGCCTATGCCTACGGCGCTGCCGCCTCGTGGCAGATGACCCCGGAATGGGCGAGCTTCTGGGAAACCTTCCAGTGGCTCGGCCTCGTCACGCGCTTTCACGAGACCGGCGGCGACGTCGTCCATTTTCAGGTGTCGTTCTGGCTGATGATGCCGGTCGCCGCCGCGATGACCGCGGGCTTCGGCGTGCTGTTCGGCTTTCCGACCCTGCGCCTCAAGGGCGATTATCTGGCGATCGTGACGCTCGGCTTCGGCGAGATCGTCCCGATCGTCGTGCGCAACACCCCTGTTGTCACCAACGGCGCCATGGGGCTGAACGGGGTGATGGCGCCGCAGCTCTTCGGCTGGAGCTTCGGGGTCGACGCGACGCCCTATTACTATGTCGGCTTGGCGCTCGTCGCCTTCCTGATCCTGACCAGCCAGCGGCTCAAATTCTCGCGGATCGGCCGGGCCTGGATGGCGATCCGCGAGGACGAGATCGCCGCCGCCGCGATGGGGATCAACCGGGTCAAATTGAAGCTGCTCGCCTTCGCCACCGGCGCGGCCTTCGCCGGCGCCACCGGCACGCTGTTTGTCGCCAAATTGCAGACCGCGACGCCCGACATGTTCGGCTTTCCGGTGTCGGTGATGATCCTGGTGATGGTCGTCTTCGGCGGGATCGGCAGCGTGTGGGGCGTCGTCCTCGGCGCCTTGATCCTGCAAATCTTGCAATCGTGGTTCCTCGAGGATCTGTCGGGATGGCTGCATGCGCTGGGACGCCTCGTCGGCGTCGATTGGCTGCAGCGGGTCGAGCTCGCCTCCTCGACCGAGCTGATCTTCGGCCTCATACTCGTGACGATGATGCTGTACCGCCGCGACGGCCTGATCCCGGCAACGAGGCGGGTCGCGGCGCTGACGATCGAGGAGCAGAGCGCGCAGGTCACCCCGGGCCGCTTCGAGGCGCTCAGCGGCCTCGGCACGCTCGACCCGGCGCAGTCGGGGCCGCTCCTGGCGGTCGACGGGTTGACCGTGCGGTTTGGCGGTCTTGTCGCGCTGCGCTCGGTCGCCTTGAGCGTGCCGCCGCATTCGGTGCTGGCGGTCATCGGCCCCAACGGCTCGGGCAAATCGACGCTGTTCAACGCGGTCACCGGACTGGTGCCGCTCAACGAGGGCAGAATCCGGTTTGCCGGCGCCGAGATCGCCGGGAAGCCGCCGCATGTCGTGCTCGAACGCGGCATCGCCCGCACCTTCCAGAACCTCCGGCTGTTCCCCAACCTGACGGTGCTCGAAAACGTCCTCATTGGCATGCACGCGCGCCTCCACACCGGCGCGGTCCAGGCGTTGCTGCGCCTCCCCCGCACGCAGCGCGAGGAGCACGAGGCGCGCGAACATGCGCGCGAAATCCTCGCGGTGTTCGGCAACCGGTTGCTGCCGCGCGTCGACCATGCCGTATCGAGCCTGAGCTACGCCAACCGCCGGCGGGTCGAGATCGCCCGCGCGCTCGCCTCCGCCCCGACGCTCCTCTTGCTCGACGAGCCGACCGCCGGCATGAACCCGGCCGAAACCCTGGAACTGGCCGATCAGATCAAGAGCCTCAACCGGCTCGGCCTTACCATCGTCTTGATCGAGCACAAGCTCGACGTCGTGGTCAATCTCGCCGACACGGTGATCGTGCTAGACCACGGCGAGAAGATCGCCGAGGGCACGCCCGCCGAAATCCGGCGCGACGAAGAAGTGATCCGCGCCTATCTCGGCCGGAGCGCCGCCATTGCCTGAGCCCAAAGAAACCGCTGCACTACGATCCGGCGTCCTTCGAGATGGCGCCGCGCGCCTCCTCAGGATGACGTTAAGTTTATGACGACATTCAGAAAATACGTCATCCTGAGGAGCCCGCAAAGCGGGTGTCTCGAAGGACGCACAGCACCCGCTGGCACCAATCCGGTATTCCTGGTCGTACGCTGAGATGGCGAACCCACCCCTCCTCGAATTCACCGGCGTCGACACGCATTACGGCGATCTGCACGTGCTGAAATCGGTCGATTACCGGATCGACGAGGGCGAGATTGTGTGTCTCCTGGGCGGCAACGCCTCGGGCAAGTCGACGACGATGAAGACGATCATGGGCGTCGTCGTGCCGAGTTCGGGCGAGATCCGCTTCGACGGCAGCTCGCTCGAAGGGGTCAGCGTCGCCGAGCGGGTGCGCCGCGGCATCGCCCCGGTCTTGGAGGCGCGGCGCCTCTTTCCGCGCATGACGGTCTACGAGAACCTCGAGATGGGTGCCTATACCCGCCCGCGCGGCCCGGAATTCACGCAAGATCTGGAGCGCGTCTTCACGCTGTTTCCACGGGTCAAGGAGCGGTTGAAACAGCTCGCCGGCACCCTCTCGGGCGGCGAGCAGCAGATGGTCGCGATCGGGCGGGCATTGATGGCCCACCCCCGGCTCCTGTGCATGGACGAGCCCTCGATGGGGTTGTCACCGGTCTTTGTCGAGCAGGTCTTCGACATCATCCAGACGATCAACCGCCAAGGCACCACGATCTTCATGGTCGAGCAGAACGCCAACATGGCGCTCCAGATCGCGCACCGCGCCTATGTGCTGCAAACCGGGCAAGTGGTGCTATCGGGCGCGGCGGCCGAACTGCGCCAGAACCCGATGATCCGCGAGGCTTATCTCGGCGAGATGAAGGTCGAGTGAGGGTTGCCGGTCCGCTCAGAGCGCCACGCGGCGCAGCCGCAGCGCGTTCGTGACGACAGTGACCGAGCTGAGGCTCATCGCCGCGCTGGCGATCATCGGGTTCAATAGGAGGCCGAAGGCCGGATAGAGCACGCCGGCCGCGATCGGCACCGCGAGGGCGTTGAAGACAAACGCGAAGAAGAGGTTTTGCCGGATGTTGCGCATCGTCGCGCGGCTGAGATGGCGGGCGCGGACGATCCCTAAGAGATCGCCCTTCACCAGGGTCACCGCTGCGCTCTCCATCGCGACGTCGGCGCCGGTGCCCATCGCGATGCCGATCTGCGCCTGGGCCAGCGCCGGGGCGTCGTTGACGCCGTCGCCGGCCATCGCGACGAATCGCCCCTCGTCCTGGAATTTCTTAACCGCGGAGGCTTTCTGATCCGGCAGCACCTCGGCGACCACCTCATCGATGCCAAGCTTGCGAGCGACCGCATCCGCCGTCACGCGGCTGTCGCCAGTCAGCATCACGACGCGAATGCCCTCCTCGCGCAATGCCCGTAACGCGCCGACCGCGCTCTCCTTGACCGGATCGGCGACGCCAACCAGCCCGGCGGCCCGGCCATCGACCGCGATCAGCATTACGCCCTGGCCCTCCCCGCGGAGCGCATCGGCTTCGTTGAGGAGGCCTTCCGGCTCGATCCCGAGCGAAAGGAAGAGGGCGCCATTGCCGACCGCGATGCGGCTGCCGTCGACCATCCCGACGACGCCCTTGCCGGGCTCGGCGCTAAACTCGGACGCCGCGGCGAGCTTGAGGCCACGGTCCTCGGCGCCCTTGACGATGGCGGCCGCCAGAGGATGCTCGCTGGCGCGTTCGAGGCTGGCGACGAGGCGCAGCAATTCCGCCTCGTCGAAGCCGCCGATCGGCGTGACCGCGACGAGGCGCGGCTTGCCCTCGGTGAGGGTCCCGGTCTTGTCGACGACGAGGGTGTCCATCTTCTCCAGCAATTCGAGGGCCTCGGCGTTGCGCACGAGGACCCCGAGCCGCGCGCCGCGCCCGGTGCCGACCATGATCGACATCGGGGTTGCGAGACCGAGCGCGCACGGACAGGCGATGATCAGCACCGCGACGGCGTTGAGCAGCGCGAAGCCCATCGCCGGTGGCGGACCGAACAGCGACCAGACAATAAACGCCAGGATCGCGACGATGATGACCGCCGGCACGAACCAGCCGGAGACGGTATCGGCGAGCTTCTGGATCGGGGCACGCGAGCGCTGGGCTTCGGCGACCAGATGGACGATCTGCGCCAATAGGGTGTCGCTGCCAACCCGCTCGGCGCGCATGACCAGGCTGCCGGTGCCGTTGACGGTGGCGCCGGTGAGCTTGTCGCCCGGCGATTTTTCGACCGGCAGCGGCTCGCCGGTGATCATCGATTCATCGACCGCGCTGTGGCCCTCGGTCGCGATGCCGTCGACCGGCACCTTCTCGCCCGGGCGCACCCGAAGCAGCTGGCCGGGGACCACCAATTCGAGCGCGATATCCTCTTCCGTGCCGTCGTCGCGCACTAGGCGCGCGGTTTTCGGCGCGAGGTCGAGGAGCGCGCGGATCGCGCTGTTGGTCTGCGCGCGCGCGCGCAACTCGAGCACCTGGCCGAGCAGCACCAGAGTCGTGATTACGGCCGCCGCCTCGAAATAAAGCGGGACGCCGCCCATGGGGTCGCGGAAGGAGGCCGGGAAGATGCCCGGCAAGAGCGCTGCGACAAGGCTGTAGAGGTAGGCAACCCCGGTGCCGAGCGCGATCAGCGTGAACATGTTGAGAGAGCGATTGACCAGCGATTCCCAGCCTCGCCGGAAAAACGGCGCACCCGCCCACACCACCGCCGGAGTGGCAAGGATGAGCTGGATCCAGACCTCAATCGGCGATGCCGAATGCCACAGCATCGCAATCGCCAGCAGCGGCGCCGACAGCGCCGCGGCAACCCAGAGGCGCAGCGTCATATCGCGCAGCTCGGGGTTTTCGCCATCCTCCCCGCCCGGGATCATCGGTTCGAGGGCCATGCCGCAGATCGGGCACGAGCCGGGTCCGTCCCGGACGATCTGCGGGTGCATCGGGCAGGTCCACTGCGCCTTTCCCGATCCGGCTGGGGGTTCCGGCGGCGGTCGGACCTGTCCGGGCGCGAGATAGCGGGCGGGCTCGGTGACGAAGCGGTCGCGACATTTTGCGCTGCAAAAGTAGTAGGGATGCCCGCCGTGCTCGGCGCGATGCGGGGTCGTCGCCGGATCGACGCTCATGCCACACACCGGGTCGGGGGCTGCATTCTCGGGCGCTCGATGATGCCCGTGGGGAGAATGAAAACGTGGATCAGCGATGCCCATAAGCCGAGAGCCTTACGGAGAGTAGTCAAAACTCAAGATGGTTATTCGATCCCGCGCTCCGAGACATTCTATCGGCCGAGCGCTCATCGGCGTCGATTTGCCTCATTTGCCGACCTTATATGCTCGCATCGACCGCTGGCGCCGCCCAGTCTCATCTTCGGCGACGCCGACCAGAACGGTGGCGGGCCGATGGTCTGAGGGCGTACAATGCGTGATCTTGGACGCGCCGGGTTGGACAGGTGTCAAGATTTACCGTCGCCACTCAATCGAATAGCCATTCGTTCCACCTTGCGGACCCCTGCGACACCTGCAGGGCACGCGATTTTTCCGCATGCGCGCCGCTCGATGCCGAGGAACAGAGTCGGCTGACTGCAATCACAAGAACGGTCCAGGCGACGCCACACCGCGCAATTTTTGAGGAGGGCGATCCGGCCGACAATGTTTATACCCTTACCGCCGGTGCGGTGAAGATCTACAAATCCTTGCCCGATGGGCGCCGCCAAATCACCGGGTTCCTTTTCCCCGGTGACTTTCTCGGTTTGACCCACAACGAGTCGCACGCCTACAGCGCGGAGGCGCTTACCCTGACTCGCCTCTGTCGCTTCCCACGCCGAAGGCTCGAAGCCCTGCTCGACGAAATTCCCAGGCTTGAGCAACAACTCCTGCGAATGGCATCGCATGAATTGGCGGCGGCTCAGGCTCAGATAATGCTGCTCGGCCGCAAGTCGGCGCGCGAGCGGCTAGTGTCATTCCTGCTTATGCTGTCGAACGGGGCAGTTCGGCGAGGGCAGCGAGGCGATCCAGTATCGCTGCCAATGAACCGCAGCGACATCGGGGATTATCTCGGCCTTACGATCGAGACGGTGAGCCGGACGCTGACCAAGCTCAAGACGACGGGATTGATCGAGCTTCTCGACGACAAGCAAATCCACCTCGCCAAGCCCGAAGCGTTGCGCGAGATCGCCGAGGGCTTCTAGCATAAGACCGAATGGCGGCGGGCGGGGAGATTCCGCTGAACCAAAACGCTCACCGAAGAGTCGCGATGTAGGCTATCAGGTCTTCGATCTCGGCGCGGGTCAGCGCGAGGTCGGGCATCGCACCGTGGGGATGCGTCAGGAAGCTTCGCATCTGGTCCTGATCGAGATGCCCGGCAATAATGGTAAATGCCGGCGGCCCTTGCTGCAGCGTGGTTGCCGGACCGCTCTTGTCGATGACGTGGCAATTGGCACACCACTGTCGCGCGAGGCGCTCGCCGGTGGCAGCATCGCCGTGAGCGGCGATTGGCGAGAGCCATGATAACAGGAGCGCCAGCGTTGCCGGAAGGGCAGGTTTTCGGATCATCACCGCAAAGCCTCGGACACCGATTGACATAAGCGGGCGAACCATAGCCCAGCCGCTCTGACATCGCGCCCGCAACTTATACCCCCACCCTCGCATCCGAGTGAGCCACAGCGTTCGCGGCGCCGATTGGCGTTCGCCGCACCGGGCTATAGCATGGGCAGAAGGCAGGCGCCCGCGCCTGGCGAGCAGGCGACATCGACGATACGCTGAGGGGGAAGAAAACGCCGATGACCCGGCAGCGACCTGCGGCCCTGAGCAACCCGGTCGCGGTGTATGCCACCGGGCTGCTCGGCATGGGCTACACCGATCTCTACATCTTCCTGATCCCGCTCTATGCCCTGTCGCTCGGGATGAGCGCCGGCGAGGTCGGGGCGCTGGCGGGTGGGCGACATTTGCTGGCGCTTTTCCTGTCGATCCATGTCGGCGTGCTAATGGACCGCTTCGGCACGCGGCGCGTCACGCTGTTTTTCGTGTGGACCGCGATCGCGCTTTCCCCGGTGTTTCCGCTGGTCCCCTCGTTCTGGCCGTTGATGCTGCTGCAGATCGTCAATGGCGGCGCGCTGTCTTTCGGCTGGTCGGGGTCGCAGACCCTGATCGCGCAGCTGACCGACGGCGATACCGAGCATATCGGCCGGTTCAACTTCTTCGCCCGGCTCGGCACCACGATCGCGCCGATCATCGTCGGTGGCGCCTGGGATATCGGCGGCGCCTGGCCGGCCTATCTGATCGGCGTCGCCTGGGGGATGCTGCTGACCATCGCCCTGCTGCGCGCTCCGGAAGCTGAGCTCGCCCCGGGCGGCCGAGCCGACGCCGCCGGCCGGACACAGCCCGTGCGGTTCCGGCTGCGTGACACGGTTCCGCGCCTGTCCGACTACATCGCCTGCTTTTCGCTGTTGGCGATCCCCGCGGTAGCGATGACGATGGCCATTTTCTTTCTGCGCAACGCGACCAACGGGGTGCAGTTCTCGCTCTATGTGGTCTACCTCAACGGCATCGGGCTCACCGGCACGACGATCGGGATCCTGTTCGCGGCGATCGAGATCATGAGCGCCCTTGGGTCGCTGTTCGCCGGACGGGCGATGCGCCTCGGCGACCCGCAGCGGACAATGTTGAGCGGCACGGTGCTGTCGATCCTGTTGATCTGCGGGACTCCGTTTCTCGGCGGCATCTTTGTCCTGCTGCTCTTCGCGCAAATCGCCCGCGGCTGGCTGCAGGGTGTGGTGCAGCCGATGATGTTCTCGGTGCAGGCCAAGGCGGTCGGCCGCTATCGCCAAGGTGCGGTCGTCGGGCTGCGCCAGACAATGAACCGGCTCTCCTCGATCGTAATCCCGCCGGTGATGGGGGTGATCGCCGATTGGTGGAGTATTAGCGCCAGTTTTGTCGTGCTCGGCGCTTTCCTCTTGCTGCTGTGTGTACCGATCGTCCGGCTCACCCGGCGCGCCGCCCAGGCCGCGATCGTCGAAGAAGCGCCCGAGCCGACCTGAATCTGGCATATACTCGTGAGGGTTTTGAGGCCTCGATAACCATGCCCGATGGACCGCGCTACGACGACGATTTCTATGCCTCGACGCAATACCAGGCGGAGGTCCTGCGCTCCATGCGAACTCGCGACAATCGCTTCGACCGCGAGCACGTTGCCGAGGAGATCGAAGCAGTGGGCCGAAGCGAACGCGATGCGGTAAGAAGCCAAGTGCGTCGCATCCTCGAACATTTCCTGAAGCTCGCTCATTCACCGGCACAAGACCGCCGATCCGGCTGGATAGAGTCGATCCTCGATGCCCGCAGTATTTTGGTGGACAAAGTCAGCTCGACGCTACGACAGGACATCGAAGCGTCGCTGCCGCGGTTGTATCGCGATGCTCGCCGAAAGACGGAAGTGAGCTTAGGGGGACAGGGCGAGGATCAAACGGTTGCCGGTCTTCCCGCTGCATGTCCTTACTCGGTCGATGAGATCCTTGCTGAGGACTGGTATCCCGACCCGCCCGGAGAGGTGAAATGACCCGCGATTTTGTCGGCTATGGCGCGACGCCGCCCAATCCGCGCTGGCCCGGCGGGGCGCGCATCGCGGTCAACTTCGTGATCAATTTCGAGGAAGGCTCGGAGCTCTCCCACCCGGCGGGGGACGGGGTCTCCGAAACGGGGCTCATCGAGAGCGCCAGTACCGATGCCGGCAATCGCCGCGACCTCGCCGCCGAAAGCATGTTCGAATACGGCGCGCGGGTCGGCTGGTGGCGGCTCCA
>Ga0182024_10012095_pt1 | contig 17146 bp, 12 predicted proteins | sample P32metaG_FD_120480 | JGI IMG/M metagenome (GOLD analysis project Ga0182024, IMG submission 120480) | Permafrost microbial communities from Stordalen Mire, Sweden - P3-2 metaG (Illumina Assembly) | ecosystem: Environmental > Terrestrial > Soil > Wetlands > Permafrost | place: Sweden: Stordalen...
AGACGGCCCTTATGACCGACCCAGTCCGAGCGGCCGCCGTCCTAGGCGAGCTCGACCGAGCGGGAGTGCGCCTGAGCATCGATGACTTTGGCACCGGCCAGACCTCGCTGGGCTATCTGTCGACGCTGCCCATCCACGAACTGAAGATCGACCGAAGTTTCATTACCGACATGCTGGACCACAATGGTCACGCAGCCATCGTGAATTCCATCGTGGATCTCGGTCACAACCTGGGCTTCTCGGTGGTGGGTGAAGGTGTCGAGACGCGCCCGGTCATGGACGAGCTCGCGTCGGCCGGCTGTGACCTCGCCCAGGGCTACCTCTTCACCCGTCCCGTCCCCGTCGAAGCCCTGGTTACGTGGCTCAACGACTTCGCCGCAGTGGGAGCGGCCCCACTCAACTGAGTTCCCCTCATCCATCGTTGAATGAAGACGCGAGTCGTTGACCGCCGCCGCGTGGCCCGTGAATCCATCGCGTTGCCGAGTGCTGGTCCCCTACGGCGAGGCGTATTCCACGAACGAGCTCAAGGTCCCGATAAGGCGCATCTCTTCAATGGAGCGCGCGCGTGAGTTGAGCAACTCCTCGGTACATACCAAGTAGGCCAAGCAACGAGCTCGACTGACCGCCACGTTCAAGCGATTGCGCGAAAAGAGAAACTCCGGGCCCCTTGGCATGTCGTCGCCGGATGAGGTGGTCATGGTGAAGAACACCACCGGTGCTTCGCGTCCTTGAAACTTGTCCACGGTGCCCACTTGCACGCCGCGCAGGCCCGGCGTCTTGTCGAACTCCCTTCGCAGTAGCCGCACCTGATCGTTGTAGGGCGCCACCACCATGAAGTCGCTGGCCATCAAGGGCGCCGACTCCCCCGTTTGGTTGGTCCAGTCCGTGCCGATCATCGACCGAATCTGTCCCACGACCAAGGCCGACTCTTCGTACGACTCGGTGGAGCGTGTCACGTGCTCGGCCCTGATCCAGCGAAGCCCCGTGCCGAACTCGGTGTTCTGTTGCGAGCAGCTGGCGTGGCTGGTGAGGCGCCCTTCGTAGATCTGATTCGAAATGAACGAGCAGATGTCGGGATGCATGCGTCGAGTCTCCGAGATGAACACCCCTTCGCTGGGGGGAACGGTGGCGTGTTGGCCCAGCACGTGTTCGAGCACGCTCGCCCCCGAGCCGTCGGGGTGTTCGGCCTGGGAAACCTGGGCCAGCTGGAGCGGGTCACCCAGGAGAATGAGATTTCGCGCCGCGTTCGCCGACGCAATGGCGTCGGCCAGGGCCAGCTGACCCGCTTCGTCGACGATCAGTACGTCCACCGGAAAGGCCCGCAACCCAGCGCGTGACCAGAGCCACGTGGTGCCGGCCACCAAGTTGAAGTTGTTGCTTTCGAACTCCTCTTTCTTGGGGTTATAACGAACGCCTTCGAGGCCGCCGTCGGCTGGCCGAGCCCCTTGGCGCACCACGCGCAGCGCGGCGAGGTCGTGGTTGTTTATAAAGACGTCATAGGTGGCGCGCAGCAAATTGTCGATGGCGGCGTGGCTCATGGCGGTGATGCCTACGCGTTTTCCCGTCCTGATTAATTCGTAGATGATGTGGGCTCCGCTGTAGGTCTTGCCGGTGCCCGGAGGACCCTGGATGGCAACGTAACTGTTATCCAGATGACTTACCCACCGCAGCGTCGTCGCGAGGTCGTCGCGGAATATTCCGCCCGCCGGCCCTTGACCGGCACTGAAGCGGGGCCGATCCCGACCGAGCAGCGCCAGTGACACGGCGCTGGGTGGGTCGTTCGCGGTGGGGTTCAAGATCTGTTCGGCCAAATGGAAAAGCACCCCGGGCTTCTCCCGCGGCGACACGTAATCATCGATCACCACGACGCGGGGCAGTCCCCCGGCCTCCTCGTGGCGCTCGCGCCAGGTCATCTTGAGTTCGCGCGTATCGTGATCCAATTCCGAGACGTACCCGTAGCCATGCTCCACGCCAATCCCGGTGTAGAGCACGTTCCTTTGGCGGGTGAAGGTCGACGTGTCGACAACCTGCTCGGGCCAACTGAAAATCGCAAACTTCGCCACGTCACCGTTCTTCTTGACGGTCTCTTCGAAACGCAGAAAGGAGAGGTTGGCGATGAAGTCGCGGTCCGTGTAGAGCGGACCGAAGTCCGAGGCCGCTTCGGCGAACTTGGGCGAAGTGTTGGCGGAGCGCTCGCGACGCCAATAATTCAGAAGATCGCCCAGTAGGTGTTCGGGGCTCTTCTCGCCAAACTTCTTGAGACCTTCGACGAGCTCGTCGGTGTCGAGTTCGAACACCGGCGCGTCGCCAACCGCATCGCGCCATTCCAATTCATCGGGACGCTGCTCTAGAAGCCAGTCACGCAGGGCTTTCGTCGCCCGCACGTCGTCGCAGTTGTAGTGAGCGATCTCCTCGAGCAGTCGGGGACGCTTCGTCCTCATCCACTCCTCGTACTCGACCACGGCCCCGGCGCCGCCTGCAATATCGCCCGAGCGCACAAAGCCGGTCAGTCGTTCCAAGTGCTTCAGTCCGTACGACTCGGTGCCGACCTGCACGGCGTTCCTCGCCACGACGTAAAGGTCCACGAAGAGCCCGGTCTCCACTAATCGCGTGAATAGGCTCTCCGTTTCGGTGCCTCGGGTTAGGCGCTCCAACGAGGAACGCTCGGTGTGGTTGTAGTGGTACACGTGCATCGCGGGGAATTCGATGCGACGGCGGGCGAAGAACTCCACCAACTCTTTGATCATGATGCGCTGTTGATCGAGGTCGTGAGCCCATCGCGCGTCGTAGTCCCACGTCGACGTCTGGTCTTGCCGATAGAGGCCGGCAAGAAAAAAGAGATCGTGTTGGGCCGTCCAGAAGGGATGGCCTTCAAAGTCAAAGAACACGTCGCCTTGGTCGGGCGCGGGCATCAAACTAAAACCGCGTCCATAGACCGGGTCATCGGTCGATCCGACGATCTCAAAGTGGGGGGCTGCGCTCGGTTGATCACGCGACGAGAGTTGTAACGCCGCCTGACGGGTGAGCCGATGCAAATTATCCCCGTGCACATTGTTGACCGGGGTACGGCGCTGGGCCAGATTCACCAGCGTGCGGACGCCGGCGACCTCCATCGCCGCACGCTCCGGTGGGCGAATATTGGCGACGTAGACCAGCGAATCTTCGTGGCGCCATTCGCTCTCGCAGCGTCCCGAGAACTCGCATATCTCGCAGTGACTGCAGGGCTCGGGCTTGGTATCAATTGTCGTTTGCTCTTGATTGAGCAAGACCTGCAACTGACGTCGAAGTCGGCGCCAGTAGGGACTGAACTGCGCCACCTCCAGCGTCTCGCGGTCGCCCGAGCCCAACCAGAGATGCATGGACCGGGGCGCCGAGCCCGTCAGAGCAGCAATGGCCTCGGCGTAAAAGCAGAGCTGCAATACGTGGCCAGGCTTGCCCTGGGTCCGCGTCAACTTCGCGTCTATTGGTTCGTAGCTCGCGTAGCCGGCATCGGCCTCGACGCGAATGAGAAAGTCCGCGATGCCGCGAATGCCCTCATGGACGAAGGGCATCTGATAGATGACGTCATGACCCATTGCTAAAGGACTGCCGATGCGCGCCACCCACTGCGTGAAGGTCTCGTCGGGATTGCGCCCCGGCACCTGGTAGACCGAACGGCCTTGATTTTCGAGGTCCGCCAGGCAGTCGCGCTCGTGCGTGGAACCCTTTTCCACGAGCAGTTCCGCCAGCGATCCCATCGGGGTCGGCGCGATCGTGAGAATTCCCGCATCCGCTTGATTGCGCAGGGAGAGGAAGTGGGCACATTCCAGCCAAGCCGTGATCTTGGACGGGGTCAGTAGGCGCTCAGGCATCTGGTGTCACTCTAAGTTTCCTCACCGAAGCGTCGCTCACTCCGTAACAATGTCCCAGGACTGTGACATTCAAAGGCGCAAGGCCCGGGTCGAAGTCTGCGGCGACCTGGCGTCGCCCAGGATTTCAGCGCAGTGGGTTGAACGCGGCCAGGGCGGGCGGCGCCACGCCGGTGACGACCTGTTCGGCCAAGAGTTTGGCGCAGACCGGACCGAGCGTCATCCCCCACATGCCGTGTCCTCCGGCCACGAAGACCCTCGGCGAACCGGTCGCTCCGACGAGCGGCATCCCGTCCGCACTGACCGGTCGCGATCCGACCCAAACGTCGCGGAGAGTGCTCCACTCGACGCCGCGCAACCACGGACGAGCCGACTTCACTAACGCGTCGACGCGAGACTGGACGAGAGGATCGTCGGCCGAGCGAAACTCCATCGTTCCTCCCACGCGCAGTCCCCCGCGATACGGCGTGCAGGCAACGCGGGCCGCGGGCAGATAGATCGGATTGGCGACGTTCTCCCCGGTATCCACGCTAAAGGAATAACCGCGGCCCGCTTGGACGGGCATCCGGACGCCGAAGGGCCCGGCCAGTTCTTTGAGCCACGCCCCCGTCGCCACCACGACGGCATCGGCCAACTCCGATTCGTCGGGCGAACCGTCGACGGTGACGCCGTGCACACCGTGGCGCAACGAACGAACCGTGAAGTCCGATCGCACGTTCCCGCCGCGTGCCACCACCGAATCCGCGAGCGACGAAACGAAGTCGCCAGGATCGAGGTAGCGCTGGCCATTGATCTGCACGACCAGGTCCACCCGTTCGCCAATCTGTGCAACCTTCTCGCGGGCCGCGACTCCGGTTAGTTCGGTCACGTCAAGGTGCTGACCCACCTCTTCGAGGAGACCCAACTCACGGCGCAAATTGGTCGCCTGGCCCGACGATTCAAAGCAGGCCATTATCGGCGCGTGGATGGTCGGCGAAGTGACGCCACCGCGACTCAGTTCGTCGAAGGCTTCGAGTGACTGACGATTGACCGCGAGGTAGCCCGTCATTGCCCGGCGCCACTGGGCATGGGTGCAGCGCTTGGCAAATTGACCGAGGAACCGCCATAGTGCCGGGTCCCACGCGGGGGGCACCGAGAGCGCGGCCTTGGAATCGAAGAGGGCGCGCAACGCGTAACGCAATACGCCCGGTTCGGGCAGCGGAATCGCCATTCCCGGCGAAAGCCAGCCGGCGTTACCCCAAGAAGCGCCGGAGGCTACGCCCGTTCGATCGACCACGGTCACGTCCACTCCTCGTTCTTGCAAGAACCAGGCGGTCGCCAGTCCCACCATCCCGGCGCCCACCACCACCACGCGTTTCGGTGGTAGTGCACCATGCGGTCGCAAAAGGATTGGGGGCATGAACGTCCAATGTACCCGTCGTCATCAGCGCCACGGGACCGACGTCACTCGAGTCGCTCGAAGGCCAGCCGCACGGCGACGTGCAGGCGTTCGGCCTGTACTTGCTGGGCCGCCGATCCCGCTCCTCCGGGCGACGTGCGACTGCGTAGCGACGCACCGGGCGCAAAGAGATCAGCGAAGGCCGCGAACTCGTCACTGCGTTGGACCATCTCTAAGAGCGTGAGGTCTAGGCGCACGGCTTCGCCCACTAAACGCCCCACTCGATCGTGAGCCTGACGAAAAGGAACGCCACCTTCAACCAGCCGCTCGGTGATGTCGATGGCCACCAGGTTGGGCTCATCGGCGGCCTGCTGGGCCGTATTGACGTGGAAGGTCATTGATTCGTACGCGCCACGCAGCGCGCGGATCGTCAAGAAGACCTGCTCGAGCGAGTCAAAGAGCGGTTCCTTATCCTCTTGCAGGTCACGATTGTACGAGAGCGGTAGGCCCTTCAACGTCACCAGCAAACCAGTCAGATTCCCCACCATTCGTCCGCTCTTTCCTCGGGCCAGTTCGGCGACGTCACTGTTCTTCTTCTGGGGCAGCATCGACGATCCGGTGGTGAATTCGTCGCCCAAGGTGGCGAAACCAAATTCACTGCTCGTCCACAACACCATTTCTTCACCCATGCGCGACAGGTGAATTCCGACCATGGCCACGTCAAACAGCGTCTCGGCCACGAAATCACGGTCGCTCACCGCGTCCATGGAATTGGCGAAGGGTTCGCGGAAGCCCAGTAGTTCGGCGGTCAGGGCCGGATCGATGGGCAGCGACGTGCCGGCCAGGGCACCGGCCCCCAAGGGCGAGACGTTCATGCGGTCACGGGCATCGAGCAACCGGTCCACGTCGCGCAGTAAGGACCAGGCGTGCGCGCTCAAGTGATGGGTGAGCAGTACCGGCTGAGCCCGCTGTAGGTGGGTGTAACCCGGTAGGTACGCACCGGGATACTTTGAGCCCAGCGCACCCAGGGTGCCCACCAGGCCGAGGAGGTCCCTCGTTACCGTGGTGACGGCGTCGCGGGTGAAAAGGCGCAGCGTCGTGGCGACCTGGTCGTTTCGACTTCGCGCGGTGTGCAGCTTGGCCCCGGTATCGCCAGCCATTTCGGTGACGCGCCGCTCGATGGCCATGTGTATGTCCTCATCACCTTCGTGTCGCACGAAGGTACCCTCTTCGAACTCCAGGTTTATGGCGTCGAGGGTCGTGAGCAACAGCTGACACTCGTCGCTAGTCACCAGCCCGGCCGCCTCCAGTCCGCGCACGTGGGCTTTGGAGCCCACGATGTCGTGGGCGTAAAGGATCTGATCGTATGAGTAGCTCTGCGATAGGTCCCAGAGCGACGCGGCCATGGGCGACGAGAATCGTCCGCTCCAGAGCGTCATGGCTGGGGTGGGGTGGCGTTTTTGGCGCCCTGTCGGGCGGCCCACGTCTTGATGCCCAGCCCGTAGATTTTCACGAAGCCCTCGGAGTCGGCGTGTTGGAACTTGTCGCCGGCGTCATAGGTCGCCAGTCCGTAGTCGTACAGCGCGTGGGGACTGCGCCGACCGAGGATGCGCATGAATCCCGGCGCCTCAAACCGCATGCGGACGTCGCCAGTTACGTGATGCTGGGTCTCTTGCATGAACGAGTCCAGCGCCTCCTTGAGCGGCGAGAACCACATGCCGTCGTACACCAATTCGGCCCAACGAATCTCCAAGCGGACCTTCTCGTGATGGACGTCGCGCTCGAGGACCAAGTCCTCGAGGTCCGAGTGCGCGGCAATGATGGCCAACGCCGCCGGGCACTCGTAGACCTCGCGGCTCTTGATGCCCACTCGGCGGTTTTCCACCATGTCCAGTCGTCCGAATCCGGTCGCTCCGGCACGATCGTTCAGGTCCTTGATGAGGTTGGCCAGCGACATGCCCACGCCGTCCACGGCGACCGGAAGGCCGGCGCTGAACGAAAGCGTCAGCTCGACGGGATCGTGGGAGCGCACGCGGGTGAGCGTCATTGGCTCCTCGGGCGGGGCGGCCCACGGGTCCTCCATGGCGCCGCACTCAATGGCTCGGCCCCAAAGGTTCTCGTCAATGGAGTAGATCTTCTCTTTGGTGGCCCTCACGGGCACTTCCCACTTCATGGCGTAGTCGACCGACGCCTCGCGAGTCATCCCCCAGTTTCGCGCCGGTGCCAGCAGTTCAAGGTCCGGCGCGAGGGCGTGGGTCCCCACTTCGAAGCGAACCTGGTCGTTCCCCTTGCCGGTGCAACCGTGCGCGACGGCTTTGGCTTCGAACTTGCGGGCCTGGTCCACCAAGTGACGCACGATCACCGGACGCGACAACGCCGAGACCAGGGGGTACTTACCCTCGTAACGGGCGTTGGCCAGAATGGCCTTGGCGCAGAACTCGTCGGCCATCTCGTCGCGCGCGTCGACGATCACGCAGTCCAGCGCGCCGGCCGCCATGGCGCGGACCTTGATGTCGTCGAAACTCTCCGAGCTGTCGGCGTCTTGGCCCACGTTGACCAACACGCAGACGACTTCAACTCCCCACTCTTCAATCATCCAGCGCACGGCCACTGACGTATCAAGTCCGCCGCTGTAGGCCAGAACTACTCGTTTGGCCATAATTACTTCTCCTTCTTTAGCGTTACCAGCGGCTCGGTGAATCCGGCCAGCAACCGAAACTCCGCGGCCAAGGAATCACCGCCGCGCTCTTCGCTGGCGATCACCAAAATAGTGTCGTCGCCGGCCACGGTACCGAGTACCCCGTCGAGCACGCTGCGGTCGAGGGCCGAGGCGACCACGTGGGCGCAACCCGGCGGCGTGCGCAACACCACCAGGTTGCCCGAGAGGTCCACCGAAACGACCCACTCGCCCATCATGCGTCGCAAATGGTCGAGAGGCGCCGCGGTCATCTTGGGGGCCATGGCGATGACGATGCGGCGCGAACCATGCTCGTCACGAACCTTGATGGTGCCGAGTTCTTGGAGGTCGCGCGTTACCGTAGCTTGGGTGGCCAGGATGTCTTCGGCCTGCAGGCGCGTGACCAGCTGGGCGGCGGTGGAGATCACCTCGCGTTCCAATAATTCGCCGATGCGATGCTGTCGCTGGGTCTTGGTCATTGGTACTCCTCTTTCATCCATCGAAGGACACCGATCATGGCCGACCGGCGATGAAACACTTGCCGCCACACCAAGGAGTTCTCGCTGTCCAGTACGTCGTCGGTGACTTCGTCGCCACGGTGCGCGGGAAGACAGTGCATCAGCACCGCGCTCTTCTTGGCGTTATCCATCAGCGCCGCGTCCACCCGGAAGGGCGCCAGGGCGTCGCGACGATGGGCCGTCTCATTCTCCATGCCCATGGAGACCCAGGCGTCGGTGTACACCACGTCGACGCCCTTCACCGCGTCGTGCGCCGAATCGGTGAGACGCAGCACTCCGCCGTCCACCACCGCGGCCGGGTCCTCCACGCCGTGGGGCTTTAGTTGGTACTCGTCCGGCGCCGCGATGGTGACGTTCACGCCCAGACGCAGCAGCGCCACGGCCACCGAACGGGTCACGTTGGTCGCGTCGCCGACGTAGGCCACCTCGAGGCCGGCCAATTGGCTGGCGTCGCCGCGCGCGAAATGCTCGGCCATCGTCAGCACGTCGGCGACCGCCTGCGTGGGATGGGCTTCATTGCTTAGCAGGTTGATCAGCGAAAGCCGCTCCTGGGTGGCCAGACGCATGCGATCAAATACCCCGTGGTTACGCACCCGCAAGGCAGCGATGGCGTACATCTCGGCCAGGGTGCGGCCCACGTCCTCGGCGCTCTCACGGCTGTCCAGTCCGATCTCTTCATCACTGAAGAAGGTGGCGTATCCACCCAGTTCATGCACCGCCGTAGAACTCGAGGCCCGGGTGCGCAGGCTGGGCCGCTCGAAGACCAGCGCGACACCCTGGCCCTTAAGTGTCTCGTCATCAATGGGCGCGCAGGCCAGTTCGTAGATGCTGGCCAAATCGCCGTGGCGCTGCTCTTCAATGGTGGTGAAGTGTCGAGTCATGGGACTACCTCCGTGGTCGGTATGAGTCCGCCCAGCGCGTCGCGCAAGGCGTGGGGGCGGGTGCCATTGGCGAGCAGGATGCGCTGGGCCCCACCGCTCAACGCGGCCAGGGCCGCGAGCAGTTTAGGTCGCATCCCGTCATGGGCCGCGCCCGAAGCCAGAAGCTCCCTCGCCTGGGCTCCATTAACCGACGACAATGCCGACGTCTCGTCCTCGCGCGACGCGCGAAGTTGGTCGACGTCGCTCAACAGCACCAGCACGCCCGCTCCCAGCGCGCCGGCGAGCGCGCCGGCGGCCGTGTCGGCGTTGCAATTGAGCAGCTCGCCCGACTCGTCAACGCCGATCGAACTGAGCAGGGGAGTCACGCCGGCGCGCCACAAGGTCTTCACGATGTCGCCGCGGACTTTCGGAGCCGAGCCCACGCGACCCCACGGTTCACCCAACGATGAGGCGCAGAAAAGAGCGGCGTCGGCGCCGGAGAGGCCCACGCACACGAGTCCGGCTCGATTGAACGCCGCAGTGATCTCCAGGTTGACGTGTCCGAGCGCCATCGCGACGTACGCCATCGTGGCCGCGTCGGTGACGCGCAGACCGTCAACGAAATTGCTCTCCATTCCCACTGCTTCGAGCAGCACGGCAATCTGCGGACCGCCGCCGTGCACGACCACCACGTCGGTGCCCGCGGTGCGAAGCCCGGCAATGTCCTCGGCCAGGTCCACCAGCAGCGGCGAACGCGCACTCAATGAGTCCAAGGCGTGACCGCCCAGCTTGACCACCAGACGTTTCACGGCGTCACCCCCGATAAAGGCAGCCCCGACGTTTCACTGCGACCAGTCGACACGTTCCACGCCTGAATTGCTTGACCGGCCGCGCCCTTGATCAAATTATCGAGCGCGCTCATCGCCACGATCCAGCCGGTGCGCGGATCGACGCGGGCGCTCACCATGCAGAGGTTGCTCCCAACCGCGTCTTTGAGCGTGGGCGGCTCCTCGGTGACCACCATGAAAGGGTCATTCGCGAAGGTAGTGTGCAGCACCTCCAAGGCGTCGTCGGTGTTGAACGAGCTTGACGTCGCTCGCCCGTAGGCGGTGACCAGCATGCCGCGACCGGCCGGGATGAGATGGGGAGTGAAAAGCAGTTCGGCGCTTAGTTCCTGTTGGATCTCGGGCGTGTGGCGGTGGGTGAGCAGACCGTAGGCCTCCGCATTGGCGGCCAGGCGCCCGAAGTGCAGGCGATCGCTCGGCGTTCGTCCGGCGCCCGACACGCCGCTAAGCGCGTTGACGATGATACCGGTCGGCGCCATGAGCCCACGGTCGAGGAACGGTCCCAGCGCCAGCGCACTGGCGGTGGGATAACAACCCGGCACCGCGATCAGCGTGGCCCCGGGCAGTTGCGCGCGATGACGTTCGACCAGTCCGTAGACCGAGGTGGCGAGCAGTGCCGGAGCGACGTGTTCGTGACCGTACCAGGTGACGTAGTCGGCCGCTTGCTTCATGCGGAAATCTGCTCCCAGGTCGACGACCTGCGCTCCGCGCTCGAGCAGACCGGGCACCAGGTGCTGGCTTTGTCCATGAGGCAGCGCGAGAAACACCACGTCGAGCTCGGTCTCAAGGATCGCCGACGTCGAGGAGAAAATCGTGGAAGGATACAAGGCGGCCAAGGCCGGCACGTGCTCGGCGACGCGTCGCCCGGCGTTGGTCTCGCCCGTGGCGACGACCATCTCCAGATCGGGATGGTCCGCGCTCAGGCGCAGCAACTCCGATCCGGCGTAACCCGTTGCTCCGACAATGCCGATCCTCATATGACATTTTATGCACATGGGGTGATAAAAGTGCAAATTATTTTCGGGCCGCTAGGCTAGGCCGATGTCGAAACGCGGTTGGCTCCTTTTCTTGGCGATGGCCGTGATTTGGGGTATTCCCTACCTTTTGATCCGCGTGGCGGTGCGCCAGCTCAACCCCGGGGTACTGGTATTGGGTCGAACGTTGCCGGCGGCGCTCATGCTGTTACCGCTCATTGCGTCGCGAGGCCAGCTTTCGCTTTTGCGCAAGAACCTCGTATGGATCGCCGCCTTCGGCGTGGTGGAATTCGGCGTTCCCTGGTTCTTAATGTCTACTTCGGAACAGCACATCACCAGCTCGCTCACCAGCCTGCTCATCTGTGCCGTGCCGCTCTTCGCGGTGGTGGCCCAACGCATTCGTCGGACCGACGATCACATCAACTCCCGGCGCCTGGTGGGCCTGGCGATCGGGGCGCTCGGGGTGGCCTTCCTGGTCGGTCTCGACCTTAAGGGTGGATCGATCAAGTGGATTGGCCTCATGATGATCGTGGGACTGGGCTACACCATTGGTCCAATCATTCTGGCCACCAAGCTGACCCACGTGCCGGGTCCGGTGGTCGTGGCCGGCGCCACCTCGTTCGTGGCGCTCTGTTGGGTTCCCTGGAGCATTGCCCACTGGCCCCATCACGTCTCGGGCGAAACGTGGAGCTGCGTGGCGGTGCTCTCGGTAGTCTGCACCGCCGGCGCGTTCCTCGTCTTCTTTGAATTGGTGAAGGAAGTGGGATCGACCCGTAGCGTGGTCGTCACGTATTTCAACACCGCCATCGCCGTGGTCTTGGGCATCGCCATTCTCAACGAGCCCTTAACCGCCGGCATCATCGTGGGGTTCCCGCTGGTGCTGTTGGGCTGCGTCCTGGCCACCGGCAGCAAACGACCCGTCATCGCGCCAGTGTGATTTCCCCCGACACTCGAACGTCCTCCTCTACCAGCAGCCACAATTGGCCCGAAGCGCTTACCAGGGTGACCTGATCGCTTAACAGCACGGGTCCATGGAAGATAAGCACCGCCTCTTGGACCGGTCCTTCGACAATTTCGGCCGCCGCCTGCCAAATGGCGGCGTTGTTGACGTGATCGACCACGTCTATGTCGGCCCGACGAAGCGGCCAGGGCCGCGAACGGGAGCCGTCGGGAGGCGAGCTGCGAGCCACCCGTCCAGAAATCTTGCGTCCCTTGGCCGCACCGCCGTAAAGATCAATGAAACTTTGCGGGATCCTCTGGGGCTGACCGTTGCCGTTGACCGGCACCCAAAGTGAGGCCGTCTCGATCAGTAACTGCTGGTCAACGTAAAGATTGGTTCGACGTTCGGCCCACGCCGCTCCGGTGCCGCCGCACCAGGTGATCAGTGTGACGAACTCACCCAGCGCCGGCCACCGGCCGTTCTCGGCCGTTCGGATCGCCGTTCGACGCACCACCCACGTCAGCGTCGAACCGGAGCCCACGTCGTCCCAGTCGTCGGTGCCGACGTCTTGGAGATACCGGGCCACGCCGTCGAGACGAAAAAGACCATCGGGGCCACAGTCGGAGAGTCGGACCGGTCGTTGCTTGCTGAAGTGACGACCCTCGTCGGATAATGGAATGAACTCAATCACTTATATAAATTACTCGTAAATGTATGGCGATTCGACGACTTGCGCGCGCGCCCGAGCCAAATCGTGCCCGTAATGTGGGCACAATGCGACCCGGTGCCCGTCCGTGATACTCCTGCTGCTCATTGGCTTCGTCGCCGGAATCATTGCGGGAATCTCTCCGTGCATCTTGCCCATCTTGCCGGTGGTGTTCGTGGGATGGGCCGATCCCGTCACCGGCACCTCTCGCCCGCTCGCGGCCCGGCGTCGTCGTGCCGTTACGGTGGTGGCCGGGCTCGTCGTAAGTTTCGCGCTCATCACCGCGACGGGCTCGGCGGTGCTGAGCGCGCTCGGGCTTCCCCAGGACCTGCTGCGCGACTTGGGTATTGCGCTGCTCCTGCTTTTTGGAGTGGGACTTTTAATTCCCAACTTAGAGACGCTGCTAGAACGACCCTTCGCCCGTTTCACGAGGTCCGGGGCGCGGACCAATGGATCAGCTTTCATCTTCGGCCTGGGACTGGGCACCGTATTCGTCCCCTGCGCCGGACCGGTGCTGGCTGCCGTGTCGGTACTGGGGGCGCGACACCACGCCAGTTTCTACAGCGTCCTGCTAAGTTTCTTTTTCGCCGCCGGCGCCGCGGTGCCGCTGTTGGCCATTGCCTTGGCCGGCGATCGTCTCATCGAGAGGAATCGCCGGCTCGCGCGACGGGCCCGTCGGCTGCGCCCCGTCGGCGGCGCGCTACTCATTGCCATGGGACTGGCCATTGCCTTCAACCTGACCAATGGATTCCAGACTTTGCTGCCCGGTTACACCAACACGCTGCAGCAACACGTGGAGGGAAACGCTTTTGCTTTCAAAGAGTTGAACAGCCTTCAGCACGTCTCCACCAACGACGGTTCCCTCAGCACCTGCGAGGGTCACGCCGCGTCCGGTTATTCCCAAGGACTGTCCAAGTGCGGTGCGGCGCCGCAATTCACGGGCATCACCAAGTGGTTCAATACCGTCGGTGACAAGCCGATCTCGCTCCAATCCCTCAAGGGACACGTGGTGCTCGTCGACTTCTGGACCTACTCGTGCATCAACTGTCAACGCACCCTCCCCCACGTCGAAGCCTGGTACAAGCGGTATCGCAACAGCGGCTTTGAGGTCATTGGCGTCCAGGCGCCCGAGTTTGCCTTCGAGCACGTCCTCAGCAACATCCAATCAGCGGTCAAGCACCTTGGCGTCAAGTACCCGGTGGCCGTGGACAACAACTTGGATACCTGGACGGCCTACCGAAACAACTACTGGCCCGGCGAGTATCTGATCGACGCCAACGGCGTCATCCGCCACATTGACTACGGCGAAGGTAATTACACGGCCGACGAAGACCTGATCCGCCAACTGTTGACCAAGGCCAATCCGGACCTCTCGTTGCCGGCGCCCACCAACGTGCCCGACCTCACGCCGACGGTGGCTATCAGTCCCGAAACCTACCTTGGAGCCGAGCGCTCCCAGTATCTCGACGGCGCCGAGCCGGTCGACCACGAAGACGCGGTGTACAGCTTCCCCGCATCCATACCACCGCTCAGTTACGCGTTGTCGGGAAAGTGGCTCACCGAGAACCAGCAGATCATCGCCAAGGCAAATTCGCAGCTCACCATCAACTTCGTGGCCAACGACGTGTACCTCGTGCTCAATGGCCGCGGCACGATTCGAGTGTCGCTTAACGGTGCCTACGTCAAAACCGTCAAGGTGTCGGGCTACGCCCGTCTTTACACGATGTTGCAACAAAAGTCCGACGCCAACGGTCTCTTGAACCTGCAGTTCTCGCCCGGTCTAGAGGCCTACGACTTCACCTTCGGATGACCCGACCTCACTAGCGCAGCGTGGCGCCGAGGTCTCGGGCGCAGTTGATGAGCGCGTCGCGAGCGCCCCTTACTTCATCGTCACTTAACGTGCGTTCGTTTGAACTGAAGCGCACGGTGTAGGCCAAACTGCGAGTACCCGGGGTCAAGTTGGGCCCGTGGTAGACGTCGAAAAGTGTGACCTCCTCGACCAGGCGGGAGGCTTCGCGAAGCGCGTGGGCCAGGTCTTGGGCGTGCAGCGTGGTCGGCGTCACCAGGGCGAGGTCCACTACGGCGCTGGGATAACGACTGGGCACGACCACGAACTCGCCGCGACGCGTCGCGCGCGCCGAGTCCGCGAGCGCGTCGAAATCTACGTCAACGATGCCGAGGCGGCGATTGACCACCGAAGGCACCAAGGCCGCCACCAATTGGGGATCCACTTCGCCCACGAAACCGAGCGTGGCGCCCGAAACGCGGTCCACCAGAGCGGCCGTGCGCGTCGGATGAAAGCCCGTCGCCAGGTCCGCGCCACTTCGCACGACCACGTCGGCGAGGCCCAGTCGCTCGCTGAGAGCGGACCACCACGCCACCGCGGTGGTCGCGTCATCGCCACCGCGTCCCAAGACAATGGTGAGCCGTTCGTTCTCCCGCGGTAGGTTGAGCGTCACCTTTCCGCCCTCTCCCCCTTTGGTCATTCGGGGTTGGTCGGTCGTGTCGGGATGGGCAAATACGGTGCCGATCTCACCGAGCAGCACGTTGCCGGTGCCGCGCTCCACGTTCTTGCCCCAGGCCCTTACCAGTCCCACCAGCATGCTGGCGCGCAGCACCGACTCGTCCGTGGCCAGCGGGTTGGTGATGCGCACTCGCGGTTCGCTCTCGTTCAGCAAATCGAAATCGCCGTCGCTGCCCAAGGTGGGCGTCCACGCCAAGTTCGCTCCCAGGTCAACGGACACGTCCTGGACCACCCGACGCAGGCGTTGACGGGCATTGAGGCCGCCCGGTTCGGGCCACGTCGGCGTGTGCCGCGGTAGTCGCAGGTAACTGTAAAGTCGCGCGATCTCTTCAATGACGTCGGCCCGACCGGCGACGCCACTTCGAACGTCGAGACGCGACGACGGCGGCGTCACCAAGAGGATCTGATCTTGCAGCTCGACGTTGAACCCCAACCCCCGCAGGATGGCCGTCGAGTCGTCGAACGAGATCTCAATGCCCAGGGCCCGTTCGATGTCGCCGGCGCGCAGCTCAATCGTGGGCGCAGTGGGTACGTCGCCGCGTACATCGAGGGGTTTGTCGAGCCACTCCAGTTCGGGGTTGCTCTCTTTTAGTAGCTCGACGAAGCGCGCAGCGGCGCGCAACGCCAAATTAGGATCGACCCCGCGTTCAAATCGATTGGACGCTTCACTTCTAAGTCCGTGACGTTTCGAAGAACGGGCCACGGTCATGGGATCGAAGAAAGCCGCCTCGAGCAGCACGTCGGTAGTGGTGTCGCTGATCTCGCTTGAGGCGCCGCCCATGATGCCGGCCAGTCCCAGCACCTGGTCGTCACCGTCGACGATCACGCAGTCCTCACCCGTGTCGCCGAGCCCCCGCCCGGCTTTGGCCAGTTCCCTCGTCACCCCATCGAGGGTTTCGAGCGTCTCACCGGGACGGGCCCGCCGAACACGAATCGTGTGGCCGTCTACGAATGCGGCGTCGTAGGGATGGGTTGGCTGTCCCAGTTCGAGCATGACGAAGTTAGAAGCGTCGACCACGTTAGAGATGGCGCGCATGCCCGCGCTCTCGAGACGCTGGACCATCCAGGTGGGCGAGGGCCTCACCACCACGTGGCGCAACACCGAGACGGTCAGTCGTCCACAGAGATCGGGGGCGTCAATGCCGGCTCGAGCGAAAGTCCCGCTCTCCTCGGGTGCGTTGGGTGTAGCGAGCGCCGGCGCTCGAAGGCTGCGACCCAGCCGCGTGGCCAGGTCGCGCGCTACCCCTTCGACGGACCACGCATCAGGACGGTTGCCTTCGACCGAGATGTCGAAGATGACGTCGGGTGAAATACTGAGAGCCTCCAAGAGACCGACCCCGACGCGGGGGGCAATGAGGCCATCGAGCACCATCAGACCTCGATGGTCGTCACCAAGCCCTAGCTCGCGTCCCGAACAGAGCATGCCGTTTGACGTCACTCCGCGCATGGTGCGCTGTCCAATTTCGAACCCGCCGGGCAGCGTGGCACCTACGGGGGCGAGCGGCACGTGATTGCCCACGGCGAAGTTGGTCGCGCCACAGACGATCTCCAGAGGTCCGTTACCGGCGTCCACCACCACCAGTCGCACTCGGTCGGCACCTTTAATCGCTCGAATCTCCTCGATTCGCGCCACTACCACGTCTTCGAGACCTTCGCCCACCTGCTCGATTCCCTCCACCACCAGACCGAGGTCGTCGAGCGTGGGTCGAAGTTCAGTAGCCGACTCGGGCAGATCAACGTATTCGCGCAACCAGGAAAGGGGGATCCTCACGTGAACTGCCTCAGAAATCGGACGTCGTTTTCAATGAGCGCGCGCATGTCGCCGATCTGGTGACGCATCTGAGCACAGCGATCGATCCCGAAACCGAACGCGAAG
>Ga0182024_10012096_pt1 | contig 17142 bp, 16 predicted proteins | sample P32metaG_FD_120480 | JGI IMG/M metagenome (GOLD analysis project Ga0182024, IMG submission 120480) | Permafrost microbial communities from Stordalen Mire, Sweden - P3-2 metaG (Illumina Assembly) | ecosystem: Environmental > Terrestrial > Soil > Wetlands > Permafrost | place: Sweden: Stordalen...
ACGCCCACCCAATCCAAACCAAGTTTGCACGCCACCAGCAGCACGACGCCATAGGCGCATGAATCGAGCCTGGGAAACCGCCTGACCAGCCCCACGCAGGCGGCGGCGGCGAAGCGTGTCAGAATCACGCCCAGCATTCCGCCCGTGAGAATCACCCACAGCTTGGGATGCAGCGCCCCCGGCGGCGTCCCGCGCGGCGGCGGTCCCACCAATGCCACCGCCGCCAGCACATTGTCCGCCGCGAAAGCCAGGTCGGTCAGTTCGATCACCACCACCGATTTCCAGAATGATCCCCCGCTCGCCGGCCGCTCCCGGCGCGGTGTGAACAAAAACCTCCGCAGCACCAGATAAATGAGGTAGAGCGCCGCCACCGGCTCCAGCACGGGAAAGCGCAAAAGAAAACTCACCAGCAGCACCGCGAGAATGCGAAACGCAAACGCGCCGATCAGGCCGTACGCCAGCGCCTTGGCGACGAGCTTGCGCGGCACGCGCGCCGCCAGCACGCCCAGCACCAGCGCGTTGTCCACCGACAGAACTCCCTCCAGCAGCACCAGCAGGCCGATGGTGCCCAGGTCCGCCGGAGCAAAGCTCTGGTTGAGAATCATCGCCGATCAGGTTCCGAAGAGACGGTCGCCCGCGTCGCCCAGGCCGGGCAGAATATACCCCTTGTTGTTCAGCTCCCGGTCGATGGCGGCGCAGTAAATGGGAACATCCGGATGCAGGCGATGAAACGCGGCGATTCCCTCCGGGGCGGCGACCAGACAGACGAATTTCATCGAGGCCACTCCCGCTTTTTTCAGGAACGACACCGCCGCCGCGCCGCTGCCGCCGGTCGCCAGCATCGGATCGATCAGCAGCACTTCCGTCGCCGCGATGTCCGGCGGAAATTTGTGATAATAGCTCACCGGCTCCAGCGTCTTTTCATCGCGATAAACGCCCAGATGTCCGATGCGGGCTTCGGGAATCAGTTTCAGCACTCCTTCGGACATTCCCAGCCCCGCGCGGAGGATCGGCACCAGCGTGACCTGCCGGGCCAGAACCCTGCCCGTCATCCGCTCCATCGGCGTCTGGATCGGTTTGGGTTTGGTCGGCCAGTCGCGCGTGACCTCATACACCATCAGTCCGGCCACTTCATTGAGCAGTTCACGGAACTTCTGGTGCTCGGACCGATAGTCGCGCAGCTCCGTGAGCTTGGTCTGGATCACCGGATGATCGATGACCACGACGTTTTCAAGGGCGCTGGCGGTGCGATCGCTCACGTGAGCATTCCGGATTTGCGGGCGTAGGGAAAAAGTCCGCCGGCCTCGATGATCGGCAGCACATCGCCCAGCGGGCGCAGTTCGTGACGGCGGCTGGTGGTCTTGTTCAGCAGATATTGCTCGTCGAGATGCACTTCCAATTCGTCGCCGGTGCGGACCTGCTCGACGAGGCGTTGCACGCTCTCCAGCGGGATCAGGTATCCGCCATTGACGGAATTACGGAAGAAAATGCGGGCATAAAACTCGGCGATGACGCACGTGCATCCCGCGACGGCCATCGCCAGCGGCGCGTGTTCACGGCTGGACCCGCACCCGAAATTCTTGCCGCCGATCACGATGGTAAAGTCGCTCTTGAATTCGTTGGGCCGCACGAACGGAATCTTCCCGTCCGGCAGGCCGCGCTGGCCGTCGGGCACGCTGCTCATGGCGTACATGCCGAAGAACTTTCGCTCCTCGGGAAGCGACGGATTAAACGACAGATACTGCGCCGGGATGATCTGATCCGTGTCGATGTTGTCGCCCAGGACATACGCCCGGCCGCTGATGAGCGATTCCATGCCCCCAAGATTAGGGCGCGGCAGCGCGGATGTACAGGCTTATAAAAGTTTGGTCCGCCAGTAAAACGCCCCCCGCAAAGCCCAGGGCTAGCCACCCCTGGGCGTTCCTCTCTACGCCAGCGCCATCTGTGCGGAGGCGACCGGCCCCGCGACGATCGTCGATTTGTTATTGCTCATCACCACCGTCTCCCACAGATCGATATTTTCCAGTTTGAAACGATAATCCACCTCCACCCCCGTGCGGCGGATCAGATCCTGCAGCGGCAGATCGCTGCGCCAGCCCAGCTTGTTGCAGATCGGGCACAGCCACTTTTCCACCAGCGCGATCAGACGGTTGGTCGATTGAAAATGATTCAGAATCACAATCCGCGCCTGCGGCTTGGCCACGCGCTGCGCTTCGCGCACCAACATGCACGGATCGCTCACCACGCTGATGACGTGGCTGATGAAAACGTGATCAAAGCTGTTGTCGGCAAACGGAAGGGCCAGGGCGTTGCCCTGCATGACCGTCGCGTTGGTGCGCCCCTGCCCGGCCATGCGAACCTGGCACTTGCGGAGCATTCCGTCGGACAGATCGACGCCGTAAATGTGCCCGCGATCCTGCGGATAATATCGCAGCGACGCGCCGGTTCCGATGCCCATGTCCAGCACGCGGTCGCCGGGGCGGATGTCGATGTGCGATATCGCCGTCGAGATTCGCCGCTGCACCAGCCGGCCGAACATGTTGTCGTAGACGCGCGATTGCGAATCGTAGATCGCGCGGGTTGTGGGTTCCTGCATCGGCATGTTGAGGCCTCACTTCCTTGAGTTGCACACTGTCGCACTAATCATACGCCGGCGATCGATCCCGCGGCGGCCTTGTCCATGAGCCAGATCAACTCTCCGCCGTTGGCGGCCGGGTCGATCAATTGTATCGGCAATCGCGTCGGTTCGTATGGACCTTCCAGCACTTCTTTCACGCGATCCTTCTTGTCCGCGCCGCCGAGGACTACCAGACCCTGCTTCGCCTTGTTGACGAACGGCGCCGTCATCGTGACGCGGAATGTTTTGAACTTCTCCACCCAGTTCGACACGCAGCGGTGTTTGGTTTCCGCCAGCGCCGTCGTTCCGGGAAACAGCGACAGCGTGTGCCCATCCGGCCCCATGCCGAACATCACCATGTCCAGACCGCCATCCCCGAACTTTTCCTTCAGCAATTGCCCATATTCCGCCGCCGCCGCCGTGGGATCAATCTCCCCCTTCATGCGATGAATGTTGGCATCCGGCACCGGCACTTTGGAGAGCATCGCATCGGTGGCCATTTTAAAATTGCTGTCCGCATGATCCGGCGGCACACAGCGTTCATCGCCCCAGTAAACGTCCCACTTGCCCCAATCCACCTGCGACCGCAGCGGCTGCTGCGCAAGCAGCGAAAATGTCACCTTCGGCGTGCTGCCGCCCGATAATGCGATGGAGAACGACCCTTTGCGACCAATAGCCGCCTTGGACGCCGCGATGATTCGCATCGCCGCCTCACGGGCCAGCGCATCGGCGTTCTCAACCACATGGATGGACCGGCGGATCATCTGAACACCAAAGCATACCGCCATAAGGTTCCCGATGGCAACTGTTCAACCGCACCTTGACCGGATCGGGGCGGCAACCCATGATGGTTTGCGACACATTTTGGAGAGGTGTCCGAGCGGCTGAAGGAGCAGCACTGGAAATGCTGTAGACGGCTTAAACCGTCTCGGGAGTTCGAATCTCCCCCTCTCCGTTTCCCCGCCGAGCAGTTTTGTAACGTACTGCTCGGCGGTACTTTGCGCGACATTCTCGATTTTTGACTCCCCCATTGCCCTCAAATTGCCCTCAACGGCGGCGCTTTCCGGTTTCAATTCGACCGCACGAAAGCCGCCGCCGGCGAGCGCCTCCATCGCTGCCTGACTGTCGCTGTCAGTGAGATGGTAGTAAAGCGCGAGGATGCTGCTATCGCTGTGTCCGAGCCACGACAACGCCTTGCGATAGGCGACCGCGTGGTTTGCACAGAGACTGGCGAAGTGATGGCGGAACGAGTGCAGCTTGAACTCCGCTGCCTTGGGAAACTTCTGTTGCTCGCACAGTTCCTTCACTCGCAGCAGCAGTTGCCGCTCGTGGATGCCAGGAAAGACCAGATCGCCCTTGCGAGGAAGTGCCGCAATGAGCGGCCGAATTCGAGGGTGAATCGGCACGAACCGAGCGTTCTTATCCTTGGTTGTGCCGTTGCTCCCACCTAGGCGGATGTGGAACATGCCGGCGCCATTCTCGCCGAGTCGGACATCCTGCCAGAGCATCTGCTCGGCTTCACCGATTCGCAGTCCGGCGTAGGCGAGCGTGCCGAGGACGGCTTGCTCGACCCCAGTGGTTGCAGCAATCAGTTTTTCGACCTGTTCCGTGGTGAAGCAGGGCTGAGGCTTGGCCTTGGCTTCCGCCAATTTGGTGTTGATCAGGCGGTATTCCTTGAGCCGACCTTCGGCATGACCCCATTTGAAAACTTGCTTGCAGACCGTCAGGGCCGCATAAACGGTCTTCGGCTGGTATTCCTGCTTCACCAGCCATTCGCGATAGCGGTAAAACGCTTCGCGTCCAAATCGCAGGGCCAAAGTAATCCGCTGTTCGCCGCAGAAGGTTTTGAGCTTGTTCAAGTCGGCCCGGTACTTCCACTCGGTCTTTCTCGCCACACCCTTAGCCTTCACGAATGCGAAATATGCGTCCACAACTTACTCAAGACCAAGCCGGGCATCGGCAACATGCGGCCGGCCATCTTCAATCTTGGCATGGAGAGCCAAGGCGCTTCGCTTGGCTTCCAGCTTGCTCTCGGTGCCGAGATTGACGCAGACCTGCTTCCCCGTGCCGTCACGGTATTCTGCCGCCCAACACGGCGATGGCGCCGGCTCGCCGTCTTTGTAATAGACGCGGCGTCCAATCGTGATGTCAGTGCCTTCGATTCGCTCACGTTCTTCCAGCTTCATTGTCTCACCTCATGAATTCCTGAATCAATCGGTCCCGCCAGAACCGAAGCGGTTTGCCTCGCTTGACGGCGCTTGCGTATCGGCCTTCACACGAATGGCGATACAAAGTGGACACCTTCAACCGCAAGAGGTTGGCCGCCTCTTGTGGCGTCAGAATCGGCGGCCATGCCGAATGGTCGAGCCCGGCCAAAATCTCTGGCGTTGTCAGCTTGCGATTCATACTCGATCTCCCGGCAAATGTTCAGATCGTCGCGCGATTTCTTTTTGCACCAGGCCGCGCGGCTCCGAGCGGAGGGTTTGCGGTCAAATCTCTCGGTCAATGCCCTGATCCGGTTCATCCATTCCGTGATCGTCGTGGCTGATTTCAGTCTGCTTCAGCCGGTCGCCCAGGCTCATTCCCTGCTCGTTCGCCTCCTTCGACGCCTCATATGCCCGGTGCCGTGGGTACATCGGCTGCGCGATGTTCGAGTCAGGGTACAAAAAGCCTCCCAGCTCTCGACCACCGCGGTCAATCATCTCACCAAGACGCCCTTCTCCTAACTTGGCCATACGACGCTCCTTTCATTTCTAAAAACTTACCGCCCCCGCATGTCGCGGAACCGTTCCACGATCATTTCTTGTTCTATAACGCAGTCGTTAAGCGTGACGGCGCGGTCGCGCTGCTGCGTGTCGAAGTGGTATCCACGCGCCAGCACTAAAAGTGCCGCACACATGAGGTAATCCCCCAGAGGCCTGTTCAGGTAATGCACCCCAAAGCCGAGCACGATGACCGTCGCCGCTTCCAGATGTTTAACATTCATTTCTTTCCAACTCGAAAGCAGCGTCCACAGGTACGGGCGCCCGTTGTAACGGGAATGCGGGAGCTCTTTGCCGCGCCAGTATCGAATTACGGTGCGGACCGAGATGAACAGCCATCGGACACCGTATGCGACCCCGAACAAAAACATTGGATTGGGATCTTGACCAGGAAAGAGCGACGTAAACATGAAGATCACGAACATGCCCATGAGGCCGCATCCGACGTAATAGTGCCCAAAGTCACAATGAAGAAATACTTCGACTGTCATTGAGATCGCTCGGGCCAATCCCACGATCATCTCGGCCATGAAGGCGGCTGAAGCTTGTCCAGCAAAATCTGACCTGCCTCTTCGCGACATCGAACACCTCGCTTTGCTTGAAGTCTGACTTTCGGCGCACACCATTCCTTCGCGTGGTGAGCTACCACCACCCGGTCATTGGCACGGGTGCTTAGCCTTGAGAGTTCTGGTTAAACGTTACCTTCATCCAGTTGCGGCCTGTGCTCCAAAACCGGTAGCCGGTCTTATGAATAATGGCCTCAACGCAGTATTTGTTTTCGGGGCCACCCGTCTTGAGATATCCCAGTTCGGCGGGCTGCAAGTCGTATTCCCAGACTTCCGTTACGCCGGCCGTGGTGTTTGAACTGCCACATCCCAGGGCCTCGCTGAGCCCATCGGAGCAACTACGCTGTGTGTTGGCGGTGATCGTGTACTGGCGGGATCTTCCCACCAGGTCGGCTGCGAATTTTGTGGTGTCGGGATCACTATTCGCGCAGAAGATTTTCAGTTTCAGATTGGAAATCAAACTACTCACTTCCTGCTTGGCCTTATCGCCGCCGCCCAGAGCGCTGTAGATCGTCGGAAGCGTCTGGGTTAGTAAGACAAATGAAGCGCGAGCGGACCGGCATGTGGTGGCGAAGATGCTATCCGCCGACGTAATTAATGCCTGAAACTCGTCGAGATGCAGAAATACCGGCCGCGGCGAAACGCGAATGTCGCGTCTTTCGATTGCCTTTTGCGCTGCGAACTTCATTACAACCTGTGTCATGGCACCAACTTCGCCGAATTCTTTTACGGACATCGTGTGGATTAGGATTGTTCCGTCCGCAAGTGCGTCTGGAGTGAAATTCGTGTTCTCGCTGAAGAGGCGCCTCATGTACCCCCGGTTCAGAGTGTCGATCGTTCCCGTCACGGAACTGACGATCGAAGCGCGGGTGCGATCGCCCATTTGAGGGAACTCATCACACCAGTAGGCCCCGGCCAAATCTAAATCGCTTTTGAATTCGTCCCTAGCATTGGAGTTGGCATGCTCCGCTGCCTCCACCATGCACGCATAGCAAAACGACCTTTGACGCCATTGGGGTGAGCTAAACTCCTCACGGGATGTCGGAGCCGAGGTGACCATGCTGTAAATGTCTGGAACGCTCACGCGTCCCTTCGCCCGCGCTAAAACGTCGATTGTGACTCGGAGTATTTGTTTCTTTGCGGCGGCAAAGAATTCTGCGTTTTCACCGCCGCCGCCGCCCGATTTGCGATCGCGGATTTCCGAGACGTTCAGCAGCAAGTCCACGATGTTATCGGTTAAGCCGGCGCCTTCGCCGGGCCGCGACAACTCGTAGTCCAGGAAATTGAATCGCGCCGGGTGTTTAGCGCCGAATAAAATAACATCGTCCATCCGCCCAGCCCTTCTAGCCCATTCCAACGCGAGGGCCGTATCATCTGCTTTTACGGCATGAAAGATTCCACCGAATCCGTTGCGAAGATGCGCCATGGCAATCGCTTCGGCTGGCCCCGAGGTTTTCCCGGAACCACTGATTCCGGTCACAAAAGTGCCATTTGTCGAATCCCGTATTGTCCAGTGGTCCCGCTTGGACCAGCTAAAGAGTCGCTGATCCAATGGCCACGGCTCCGCCGCCGCCGGAGGTTGCATCGACAACGATCGTGGCCGTAGAAAATTGAACATTAAACACCACCATCTTCTTGCTTGGCCGGTCGCATCCGGCAAATATGTAGCGATTCATCCTCATATGGCGTCCCAACCAAGCCTATTGGAGCGAGAACGCGCATTCCTGCCGACTTGGAGCCGATGGAGCATTCCTAAAAAATCCACCATCTGCTGTCCCGACTCCGACCTATTTCCGCCTTATCGCTTTCACGATTCCGACCATCCCAGTCGGGATCGCAATTAGTGGTGTCAGCGGTACGGGAATCGCCGTGAGCACACCAATAATCATCGCTTTGATCAGCGCGGAATCATGGTCATCCCCATACCAACGCCTTTGGATTTTGTAAGTGATAAATCCCAATGCACCGGCAACGCACACCGAAAATGGAAGGAGCGCACCCAGACTGGCCGCATCTCCGGTGAAGACCATCAGGTCAACCAGGACGGCGAGAATTGCCGCCCGAATGTCCAGGCCAAACATCTGGGCGAGGCCCTTAGATGCGGCCGCGTGCGGCAACGTCCCATCGCGCCCGCCATCGGGGACGGCCGAAATCGCCGTGACGCGATGAATTGGAGGCTCACCGTCCGCCAGCCGCAGTGTCGTGGACTGCGTTGGGATCTCTTGAATAACATCTTGCTTAAACTGAGTTTCCATGACTAGGTCTCCCGTAACTTGATAAGGTTTTCGTTGCGGCCACCCTTCAGAGTGGCACATCACATTTCCAAAAAGTAATTCTCCGGCAGCCACATTGCATTGCCCGAACACTCGCGCTGACCGACACTGCCGAGCACACAAGTCTTATCGCGAGCTTGGGCGTGGTCTTTCACGATGAGTGACCAGTGCGTTTGCCCGGTTTTGGCGGGGAATCTGGCCCAAAACGCACCGATTTATCCATGACGCTATGCTCCGTTCGAAGAACTCTCTGTCCGACTCAGGCCTAGAGACGATGGTTCAGGCTTGGCCTGATCCTTCAACATCTTGATGAAAGTCTTCAGTTCGAGTCCCTGTGGGCGTACCTTCCTCGCTCGTGCGAGCAATTCTTCCAGCCAACTGATGACCGATTCGAGGCTCAGGTCCGGACCAGTAAGAGTGATAGACCGGCCGGCACCAAGCAACGCCGTCACTCGGCTCGAAGCAGAGCGATGGGAATTACCATTGTGATTCCGCCGCTCCGATCTGATCCGACCTACCAGTCCATCGCGTGTAAGACCACCATTGAGCACTTCGACCGAAAGCTGCGCCTGCTTGTTTGCGTCTTCCATCCGCGCCAGTTCGTAAGCAGCGCTCAATGGAATTTCTCGCAACTCAACACGTTTAAGAATCTCATCCGGCAGACGCAGGAGTGATCGCAGATTGGATATCCCTGCGCTCGACTGGCCCAATCGTTTGGCGACCTCGGTCGCCGAAAGATTTGAAACCCGCATATAGCCGTCAATGCCGCGTGCCGCTTCCACTGAGTTCAAATCGAGCCGCTGAAGATTCTCGGAAAGCTGAAGTTCCAAGATTTCTTGTTCGGTAAGTTGGCGGGGAATCACCCTAGCCAGAATGGACTTGCGGCCAGCAGTTCGTGTAGCTCGCAGCCGCCGATGCCCCACGATGAGGAGAAATCGTCCGGTTGCCAGAATCATGACCAGGATTGGCGCGATAACTCCTACTTCCGAAATGCTTCCCATTAGTCCGACATCCGCATCCTTGTCAGATGCGCGCCGAACATTCGTCCCTTCGTCGATTAGATCGACTAATATCTCTTGCGTCGCTTCTTCCTGGGCCATGGCTTTGTCGCCTTTATGCCTTGCGAGTTGTCCTTCACGCTGGGTGTCGTACCCATGGACTACTCGCTTTGTGAGTTCGACTTCGATGCAGCCATCACTGGCAATCAGCGATGAACTTTGCTACCAGTACAAACGGATTAGGGCGGCAGAGCGCACGCGATCGGATTGCATTTTCTTTGGCGATGGCCCCACGCGATGGAGATCACATGCGGAAAGGCGATGACGAACTTAAGGGGTTAATCCGCGAAGCAGCGATCAATGATTCCACGGCGATGGGAAAACTCTACGAAAAGTCACTGCCGATAATGATGAGTTTCGCCAGACAAAAGCTCAAGACCAGCCCTTACTTAAACTGCGATCCAGAAGACCTCGTTCAAGAGGCATGGAGGAAGGTGTCGCCTTACATTGCCAGTATAGCTGACGAGCCCGATTCCACGGCGCGCTTTGTCAGCCTCGTCACCAAGACGATTAATAACTTGTTGATCGACGCGATACGACGGAAGGAGACGAATCTTCGGCGTCTGGAGTCGGATATCCTCAACGACAAGCCAGACGATGGCCTCAGCCCCAGTCGCCATTATGCTGCTCAACAGGCATTCTGTTTCCTTGGCGAAGCCATCAAGAAACTCGATCCGCAGCAGCAGGACATCATCCGGTATCGTTACGATCTTGACATGACCTTTGCGAAGATTGCAAGCCTGCTAAACGCGGAAAACCCAACGCAAAAACTCACGGCGGACGCGATTCGAGGCCGGCTAAATCCAATACACGTCAAATTGAAGGAGGAAATGGGAGCCTCCAGCCTCTATTTCCTTCCAAAATCCAAAAGGGACAGCCAGCAATGAGCGACGAAGAAATTGACGCCAGTCAACCGATTGAAGACCGATCGGTGCCCCTTCCGACCAGCGTGGGAACCTACGCCCTGCAGGAGAGGCTTGGCGTCGGAAGATTTGGGTCTGTGTTCATAGCTCAACGCTTCGAAGATCAATCCTTCTACGCGGTAAAGCTATTGAATTCCCAATTTTCCACCAATCCTGACGTGGTGGCACGCTTTCGCCGCGAAGCGCGGGTTCTGGCGTCGCTGCAACACCCAAACATTGTTCGATTTTACGAGGCCGATGAATGGGATGGTGTCTACTACATCGTCACGGAATATGTGGACGGATCCGACGTTCTGCGATACGTCAATGAACGACACCTGTCTCCCAATGAAGCCGCTTCAATTGTGCAAAAGGCGGCAGAAGCCTGCCATTGGGCTCATACGCGCGAATTGCCCATAATCCATCGAGACATCAAGCCTGCCAACATTCTGATCGAAACGGCAACCGGCCGGGTATTACTCAGCGACTTCGGTCTTGCAAAACAATTGGGCGCGCCATCCGCTTCTTCCGATACCCAGAAGCGAATTGGGACTCTCACGTACATGGCGCCCGAGCAGATCACCACAAGCCTTGGACCTGCAGGTCCCAAGTCCGATATTTATTCTCTAGGGGCAACGCTTTATCACCTGATAACAGTTCGGCATCCATTCCCGCTGGGTGATACGTCCACCTACGAGCAGACCGAGCAACAAATCCTTTGGGATCGTCCCCGTCGTCCGACGCTATTCTGCAAAGACCTGAACCCGGCTCTGGAAACAATCTGCCTCAAGTGCCTCCAAAAAATGCCGGTCGATCGCTATCCGACTGCCGCAGCGCTCGCAGATGACCTTGAGAGATATCTGGCCGGGCGAGCGCCTCTTGCTCGTTTACCGGGATCCCTCAGGCGCACCCAAGTCTTCTGCATTCGGCGCCCAATCATTTCCTCTGCGATTGCCATAGCGATGGTTGTAGCTACCGGAACAACCGGGTATGCGTGGCGCAATCATCGTGAAGCGGTAGCGGCCATTTCTCGGGCCGCGGCATCGAGCCAGGAAACTGCGCACGAAAAGGAAGCCCGGCGGGTTTCCGATCTTTTCCGTTACGATGGACAAATACGCAGCGCATTCCAGGCGTGGAACGCGAACCAGCCGGATCGGGCGATTGAGTTCCTTGGGCAATGTCCCCCACTAGATCGAGACTGGGAATGGTCCTATATCAACGGGCTCTGTCACGCGGGAGGAACAGTCTTGCCGATCCAAGACTCTCCGCTCGCTTCTGCCGCTTTCAGCGATGACGGCCTACGATTCGCAACCGTTACAAGAACGGGAACTACCACTGTCTGGGATACGCCATCTGGAAACTCTATATGCACCTGGAATTCCCTGGCCAGCGAATTCTCCCCATGCCGTTTTTCCACTGATGGCAAAGAGCTAATCACCTGCAATCAAGATGCGGGTAAAGTGTTTAGGTGGGATGCCAAGACCGGAGCGGCTATCAAGAATATCGCTCTCGAAGATGGCTCTTTCCTCCGAGACCTCTCCCATGATGGAAAGTGGTGCCTTGTCTTTGGCCCGCACAATAATGTTCCAACATTGACGATCCGGGAAACCAGTACCGCACAGGTGATCACGACGATCAATCCAAGAAACTTCGGAGCGGCTCGTTTCAGCTCGGACGGCAGCCGAATTATCGCTTGGAGTCCGTTTGGCAGCCTTGTGGAAATATTCTCCGCTCGCACCGGCCAAAAGCTTACCGACTTGCAAAACGGAGACGTTGGCATAGTGCATGCTGTATCGGACGGCAAAATGGTCGCGCTCGCCTTCGGTGATGGCACACTATCCTTTTGGAATTGCGATTCCGGCGCGGAAATCTGGACCACCCACCCACATGACGGTCAAGTAACCAGTATCGCCCTTAGCGCCGATGGCATGGTCTTGACGGCAGCCAGGAGCGGCCCCGTGATCCTGACCGACGTCCAAGGTCGCCGGCAGTATAGGGCGTTTCGCGGACAGACAACCGCCCTCATTGCGACGATTTCCCCGGACGGAAAGTTTGCCGTGACCGGCGGCGTGGAGCCGCAAACGCTTCTTTGGCACACAGACACGGAGCAAGCGTTCGACAGCTTCAATGCCCAGGGGGCATTCGGCTTGCGCCTGGCGTTAACTGATGATGGACACACCTTGGTCACCGCCAGCGTCCTGCCACCATGCACCGTTTGGGATACGAAAACGTTAAGAGAAATAGGAACATTCTCCCGACATACGGACGCCGTAACCGGTCTGGCCTTTGCCGGCAATTCAGCCATCGTATGGAGCAGCGGCCTCGATGGTATTATTCGCGTCTGGAACGCCTTTTCTGGAGCCGAATTTGGCGAGATAAAATGCGGTCCGGAGCCGGTGGCAGCGATGGCCCTCAATCTAGACACGGCTCGGCTAATTACGGCTACGCCAAGCAGAAGATTGACCCTATGGGATCTCAAAACAACGCGAGCCATAGTCACGCGCAAGGAGAACTCCGGCGTTATCAGGCAAATCTACCAGAACGCCAAGACTCATCAGATTGCCCTCAGATTCGATACGGGCGTGATCGAAATTCTTGATGACACATCGCTGCGCGAGATAAAAATGCTACCTCAGACCGCTCAATTCTCAGCGGCCGCCTATCTGGCGGGCGGCGCGGGATTCGTCACGGCAGCCGCTGGGCAATTGCGGTTGTGGGATCCGCTCGCGAATCAAGTTGTACGCGATTTCGTCGGACGGAGTGAAAACATCACGGCCATCGCACCAATGCCGGATGGCCGACGCATCGTAACCGGCGGCAGCGACGGCACTGTGAGGCTGTGGGACATGAATACGGGCGAGGATTTGCTAACGCTACCAGGTGCAAAGTCCGAGATAGAAGCACTCCTGATCAGCGCCGATGGCTCGTCGATTTTTGCCGGTTCGGACGACGGTCGTGTAACGACGTGGCGAATACCCCACTAGCTCAAACCTTTTGTTGACCGCCTTCGCACGGACTATTCTCGCAAAGCCACCCGATTGCCCTCGCAGGCTCTGCCGCCGGCCGCCTGATATATTTCGCAGAATTGCGCCTACTTTTGCAGATTTTAGGCGAGCGTTAAACCAACTGCATCTTTTATCTTGGGCGGGCTGTCGGCACACTGACGCGGCATGAACAAATCACAGCGCCCTCGTGCCGAGGAATGGCGCCAGATCATTGACGGACAGCGCCCCAGTGGGCTGACAGTGGCAGCCTATTGTCGCGATCGCGGAATCAAAGACAGCGCCTTCTATGCCTGGAAACGGCGATTGCGTTCACCAGCGCGGTCGAATCGTTCGTCGGCGCCAGCGTTCGTCGAAGTGAAGGCCCTGAAAACATCGGCGGTTGGTGCGATTGAGATATGCGTGCAAGGCGGGCGTCGGCTGCTGGCGCGGCGTGGGTTTGACCACGAGTTATTGATCGAATTGATTCGCAGACTGGAGGCAATGGCGTGATCGGCCTGCCGACGCTCACGTCGCTGGACCGCTCGACCTCGACGCGCATTTGGCTGGCGACGGCGCCAGCGGACATGCGTTGTGGGTTTGATCGTCTGGCGGAGTTGGCCCAGGTCGTCACGAATCAGAATCCGATGGATGGCCACCTGTTCCTGTTCCGCTCTCGTGGCGGTGATCGGCTGAAAATACTGCTTTGGAAAGGGACGGATTTGTCTTGTGGTACAAGCGTCTTGAGGAGGGAACATTCAAGCTTCCGCGAATCGACGGTGATGCCAAGAGCGTGGAACTGCGTGCCAGCGAGTTGGCGATGATGCTGGACGGCATTGACCTGCGCAGCGTCAAGCGGGTGAAGCGGTACGCGGGCGGCATAGCTTCCGCAGCGCCGAACAAAGTTTCTGTGTGAAAAATAATTCAGCGGCTGGCGCGTAGTGATATCGTCGTCATGGAAAATGCGTTACCCATCACCTCTCTGCCGGATGATCCGCGAGCGCTGAAGCAAATCATCGTTGATCTATCGCGACGATGTGACGAGCGAGAATCGCGCGTCGCGGACCTACAGCGCGAACGCGATGAACTTCAAGTCGCCAAGCTTCGCCTTGAAGTGGAGTTGCTTCGTCTGAAGAAGTGGTATTATGGTCCACGTGCCGACCGGCTCCAGACGCCGGGCGACGCAGCCCAGTTGCTTCTGGAGTTCGCCTGCGACCTGGAGTCGCGGCGGTGAACCTCGACGATCTTCCGGCAGGTGAAGTGTTGCCCGAGGCAGGCACGGTGCGTCGGGTCCGCCGCGGCCGTCGGAATCTGGCGACTTTCGATCATTTGCCCGTGACCCGGAAGGTGCATGACCTGGCCGAGGCGGACAAGCCATGCCCCTGCTGTGGGAAGACGCGGGAGAAGATCGGCGAGGAATCGAGTTGGCAGGTCGAGTACATCCCCGCCAGCTTCGAGCGGATCGAGCATGTGCGAATCAAGTACGCCTGCAATCACTGTGAACATAACGCCGAAAATCCTCAGATAACGCTGGCGGACAAGCCAGCTCAGCCCATCGACAAGGGAATGGCCGGTCCGGGCCTACTGGCGTATGTCATCACCAGTAAGTTCAGTGATTATCTGCCTCTTTACCGGCTGCAAAACATCTTTGAGCGTAATGGCTTTGAGATTGACCGCGCCACGCAGAGCGTCTGGTGCGGCGACGCGGCCGACATGCTGCGGCCGTTGTACGACCTAATGGTGCGACGAGTGTTGCAATCGCACGTGATCGGCACAGACGATACGGTGATGCCGATGCTGGCGCCGGAGAAGACTCGGCAGGCCAGAATGTGGGTGTACATCGGGGACGCGGGCAATCCATACAACGTGTTTGATTTTACGTTGAGCCGATCGCGCGACGGACCAGCCAAGTTCCTGAAAGAGTACAGGCAAATTCTGTTGGCCGACGCTTACGGCGGATACGACGGCGTTGTTGTGGGCAACGACATCAGGCGCGCCGGATGCTGGGCGCACGCGAGACGAAAGTTCGTGGACGCCGAGAAGACGCATCCGCAGATCGCGGCCGAGGCCGTGGCATGGATCAAGCGACTGTATGCTGTGGAAGAATGTAGCAAAGCCATGGACACTGCGGCGCGTCTGGCCATGCGTCAGCAGGAATCCGCCCCGATCCTGTCGTCGTTGAAAACCCGGCTCCCTACTTGGCGCGATCAGTTGCTACCGAAGCATCCAATGTCCGAGGCCGTGGGCTACTTGCTGAACCAGTGGGCGGAACTGAATGTGTTCACGACGGACGGAGCGGTCCCGATTGACAACAACGAGTCGGAACGAGAAATGAAGCGAATCTGTCTTAATCGCAAAAACAGTCTGTTCGTTGGCAATGAGCGAGGCGGCCAGCCGGCAGCGATCCTCAGCAGCATGACCAGCACATGCCGCCGCCACGCTATTGATCCCCAGTGTTACCTCACACAACTACTCACGAACCTTCCGGCTACGCCGATCAGCCAAATATCCGACTGGCTCCCAGACCGATGGCGGTGGCGGAATCCAGGGCCGTCAGGGTAGCAGCGCGTGCATCGCACATGGCGTTCACTGCTTGAAGGCTAGAATTTTTGGCGATACCCAAGCGTTCGGCATCAACCAGATTCAAAATGATTTACGTGTTCGGCTTGCCTTCCCATTTTTGGGAGCCCTAGGTGCGGTTTGTGTGCAATTATTCCTATGTGAAACCATTGAATATCCTGGTGCCGGCGGTTCTAATTCGATCCGGCATTGAGAGCTGCGCTGTGATCCCTTGGGACTCGAACGCTCTGGCGTCTTGAGTCATGGAACTCACCACTTCTGTATGGGGTGAAGAGAGGGGATAATAATCAATAGGCGGAGTTCGCGCAGTTGGCAAAACTGTCCACGAGTTGGACGGCAACTTAATCGCCTGTGCGCGAAAGGTGACTTCCGCAGAACCATGTCGGATGGGCGTGGATTCTTCAACATTTGCCGTTCGATGTCGCTAGAGGGAAGGCGTGGAAAATGGCTAAAAGGGACTTCCGGTCGAGGTTTGCTGGCAAACGAGGAACGGGTCGAATTCAAAAAGCGGTCGGCAAGGCCGCTCAAACCATCTGGCCGCAACTGCTTCTTGAGCCACTTGAGTCTCGTGTGCTGTTGTCGGCAGCTGCGGATTCAGTGGGGTCTGCAATTCCTAGTCCGGTGTTGTTCAACGCCGAAGTCTCTCAGGAGGCTGTTCCAACTAAGAATTCAAGTTCGTCACAGGTCTTACAGGTTGTTTTCTCGGAACCTGTGAAAAGATCGTCCTTAACGAATGCCAATTTCCGCGTTCGGACGGCATCTGACGAGAAAGTGCGACCGACGTCAGTCATTTTGGCTTCCGGCCGTGAAAAACTCAAACTAGCGTTTCCGTCGAGCATGCCACTTTCGGATTCCGTGTTGCGCATGAACGGAGCGGCAATCCACGCCGCAGTGACGGGGACAGCGCTAAGCAAATCTAGTGTCTCGCTGCCTGTTAATCCCTTCGCAATTCCGACGGCGCCCTCCACGGAAGTCTTTTGGGTCGGCAGCGGCGACGACGTGAGCTGGAATGATCCCAATAACTGGAGTGCTGGTGAGGTGCCCGGATCGGCCGACAATGTGGTCATCGATGCGCTGGGAACTACGGTAAATGTGACCACAAATGTCTCGGTTGCAAGCATACAAAGCACGGCGAACCTGGATGTCACCGACAGTCTCACCGTGACCTCTGGCCAATCCTCGGTTAGTGGTTCACTGACGGTGGCAAGCGGCGCTTCGTTATCCGCAAGCGGATCGGGCACCGAATTTCAAGCAACGGGTGCGACAATCATTGACGGATCGAGCCTGTTTGTCAGCAACGGCGCGACGCTGTCGCTTCCATTGGTTACCAGCTATGCGACCAACGGGGGCACGACGTTGCAGGCCACCGGGGCGGGAAGCGTCCTGTCGTTTCCGAACCTGAC
>Ga0182024_10012097_pt1 | contig 17141 bp, 12 predicted proteins | sample P32metaG_FD_120480 | JGI IMG/M metagenome (GOLD analysis project Ga0182024, IMG submission 120480) | Permafrost microbial communities from Stordalen Mire, Sweden - P3-2 metaG (Illumina Assembly) | ecosystem: Environmental > Terrestrial > Soil > Wetlands > Permafrost | place: Sweden: Stordalen...
GCTTTCAACGCACCACCGTCGGATTTACCACCGCTGTACTTGATGGATATGGGCTTCGCAGTCAATTGCCCGCTCGCCCGTCACCGTAGGCCTCTTATCCGATCCTTGTTCATCGGCTCGCGCCTTTGCTCCACGCTTCTTTCAGGCCCCGCCTCGCGGCGGGTGTTATTTCACCCTTGCGCTTTACTAACCCTTCGTCTCCATCAGACTGGGTAGAGGACTTTCACCTCTAAGCTGTTGCACATGCTCGGCACACAATAAAAAGGGACGGCTCGGGCCGCCCCTGAACTGAAATGCTAATCGCTGCCTTATGTTCCTTCACTCCAGCCGGCCAGATATTCTTCCTGCTCGGGCGTTAGCTTGTCGATCTTGATTCCCATCGATTCCAGCTTCAGCTTGGCCACACGCTTGTCGAGTTCGACCGGCACAGTGTGGACCGTCTTCTCGAGGGTCTTGTAATTTTTCACCATATACTCGACCGAGAGCGCCTGATCGGCAAAGCTCATGTCCATGACGGACGGAGGATGCCCCTCAGCCGCAGCCAGATTAATCAAGCGGCCTTCACCCAGCAGGTTGATCTTGCGTCCGTCTTTCAGTGAATATTCTTCGACCGAAGTGCGCGTGGTGCGCTTCGAGGAAGACATCTTGTCGAGAGCTGGAATATCTATCTCGACGTTGAAGTGGCCCGAGTTCGAAATGATGGCGCCATCTTTCATGAGTTCGAAGTGTTCTTTAGTCAGCACGCTCTTGTTGCCGGTGACGGTGCAGAAAACATCTCCCAATTTTGCCGCTTCGGCCATGGACATGACGCGGAAACCATCCATGACTGCTTCGAGTGCTTTCGTCGGATCAACTTCGGTGATGATGACTTCAGCTCCAGCTCCGCGTGCCCTGCTGGCCAAACCGCGTCCGCACCAGCCATAGCCAGCCACGACAAACTTCGATCCCGCGAGCAGAAAATTCGTGGCGCGAATGATGCCGTCAATCGTGGATTGTCCGGTACCGTAGCGATTGTCGAACAGGTGCTTGGTATCCGCGTCGTTTACCGCGACGATGGGGAAACGCAGCACGCCCTCCTTCGCCATCGCACGCAGCCGGATCACGCCAGTCGTGGTCTCTTCGGTCCCACCGATCACCCCCGTAAGCGCGTCCTGCCGTTTGGTGTGCAACAGGGTGACGAGGTCAGCGCCATCGTCCATGGTGATGTGGGGCTTGTGGTCGATGGCCGCAAGAATGTGGTTGTAATAAGTATCGTTGTCCTCGCCTTTGATGGCGAAAACCGGAATGCTATGGTCGCGCACCAGGCTGGCCGCCACGTCGTCCTGCGTGGAAAGCGGATTGGAGGCGCAGAGAACCACATCCGCGCCGCCATCGCGCAGCGCGATCGCCAGGTTCGCAGTCTCGGCCGTTACGTGCAGGCAAGCAGAAATACGAATCCCTTTCAGTGGCTGGTTCTTGATGAATTCCTTGCGGATGATCTGGAGGACTTTCATCGACTGGTTGGCCCAGTCAATACGCTTTTTACCAAGATCAGCGAAGTCAATGCTCTTAATATCGCCCTGCAATTGCGTACTTGTCGTTGACATACATCTCCTATGGCGCAGAAAATCAGATTTTAATGATTGCGGATGCCCCACCCTTTTCGCGTTCTTTGCGAAAGGGTGGAATTCGTTACTTGCTATTTTCTCGCTTCTGCTCCGACCGGCTCACCAATACCTGCGTCGCTGGCCAGTTTCGCGGCTTTGGCGGTGGCTTCCCAGGTAAAATCGGGATCGTTGCGGCCAAAATGTCCGTAGGCCGCAGTCTTGCAGTAAATGGGCCGCCGCAAATTGAGCGATTCAATAATTCCCTTGGGAGTAAGTTTGAAATTGGCGCGGATCAGGTCCGGGATGATGGACTTGTCCACTTTTTCTGTGCCGAAAGTGTCCAAGCGCACGCTGACTGGCTCGGCCACGCCGATGGCGTACGCAAGCTGAACTTCGCAACGGTCAGCCAATTTGGCAGCGACAATGTTCTTGGCGATGTGGCGTGCCATGTACGCAGCTGAACGATCTACCTTGGTCGGATCTTTTCCGCTGAACGCGCCGCCGCCGTGCCGGCCCATGCCACCATAGGTATCCACGATGATCTTGCGTCCGGTCAGGCCGGTGTCACCCATAGGTCCACCAATGACGAAACGTCCTGTGGGATTGATGTGATATTTGGTGTCTTCATCCAGCAGGTTCGCTGGAAGCGTGGCCTGGATCACGTGCTTCAGAATGTCGCTGCGCAGTTCGTCGTTGCCTACATTTTCCGCATGCTGAGCGGAAATGACGACTGCATCAATGCGGATGGGCTTGTGATTCGCGTCGTATTCAACCGTAACCTGGGATTTGCCATCGGGCCGCAGATACTGGAGCTTGCCGTTTTTCCGACACTCAGAAAGCCGCATGACCAACTTGTGCGCCAGTGAAATCGGCATGGGCATCAGCTCTTTGGTTTCATTACAAGCATAGCCAAACATCATGCCCTGGTCGCCCGCGCCGCCGGTATCCACTCCCATGGCGATGTCGCCAGACTGCTTGTTGATGCTGGAGATCACGGCGCAGGTGTTGGAGTCGAAGCCGTAAAGGGCGTTGTTATATCCAATCGCGGAAATTGTTCCGCGCACCAGGTTCTGGAAGTCTACATAGGCCTTGGTGGTAATTTCCCCGGCGATGACAACCAGTCCGGTCGCAGTTAGGGTCTCGCAGGCCACGCGGCTGCTAGGGTCTTCGGCGAGGCAGGCATCGAGAATGGCGTCGGAAATCTGATCGGCGATCTTATCGGGATGGCCCTCAGTCACGGATTCGGACGTAAAAAGATAGCGGTTCTTGGATGACAATCGGCTTCTCCTTCAAACAATCTTGGCGTCACGTCTGGCGGGGGGCGAAACAGAGCACAGGCCACGAAATGAGCACTTTGCAGACTCTAAAAAGCTACCAGAGAAGAAGGCCTGGCGCAATCATTTTAGGCCAGATGGCGATTACTATCAGCGAGGGGCGGCCCAAATGGGGCAGACGGGCATTATCGAGGGCCGAACAGAATTAAAGATACACATTTACTTGCACTTACGGCGAAGGGGAGGGCACGTCGGTCACTTGAGACTTGGGCGCTAGTGGCCGCAAACCATTGCTGTCAAAGGTGAGGGTTTTGACTTCACCCTCGTCACCCTGAGTCACCAATTTCGTGCCGTTGAACCAGAAATCCAAACCACCCATATTCCCGGCCTTGACCACGATCTCGCTGTGGGCCTCGACAGACTTCTCCGCAGGCGCTTCCAGGGTGTCCTCCAGAACCGCTTTCCCATCGGCGGTTATGGAAACCCATGAATCCTCGCTGACTTTGATCAGTACTACAAACGAACCCGATGCCGATGATGCATTCGAGGCCTCAGTTGTCTCGGCAGGCACGACGGGCGTGTCTTGCGCCCCGGTGCGTTGAGGAGCAGGCGGGGAAGTTTTGGCAGGGTTAGATGATGCGCTCGTGGCCACCGATCCAGACGACGCCGATCCGGGTGAGGAATCTCGAGAAAAGAAGCGCCAAATGGCAAGTCCCAATACCACGACTACGAGCACCAGCGCGAACCTGCCCCAGGGAACATTCTTTTCGCGGCTGCTTTCTTCCCTTTCTTCGCCCTCTTCCGGGACTACGGGCCGGGATGGCTCCATTGCCTCCGCTATTTTGGGCTGAACTTCGCCAGACGCCACCAGGTAATCTGCAATCGTCTGGTCTTCATCGAGGCCAACGCAGCGTGCATAAGCCCGAACAAATCCCCGGTTGAAGATGCCTCCGGGAAGATGGTCAAAGTGGTCTTCCTCCAATGCGCGTAAGAAACGCGTTCCTATTTTGGTAGACAGAGCGACAGCGTCCAGTGTGATACCGCGCTGCTCGCGCTCCTGCTTCAGTCGCGCTCCGAATGACGCCAAGCGAAGACTCTCCTTCTCAGACTGCATGCCCGCAGGCCAACGACAGATAAATATATGTCAAGCGTTTAGTAGAACCTGCATGAATTTCGTAGCCGGGATACGAACTGTAATGTCAGGTGGAGCCCGGTAATTGAGGCGATCTCCAGGACACGTGGCGTCACAGGTTCGTATTACTATGGTTCATTGCCCCGGCTTCCAGGCGCCGCTTATAATCGCAGCATTTCCGCCCACCTTCGAGGTTGATGTTCATGACGCAAGCCCCCGGCGCCGGTCGTAATCGGCAGAGTCAAGAACTGAACATCTTCCATGATGTCGCCAAGGCCCTTACCTCATCGCTAGACCTTGATTCCATTCTGCAAACCATCATGGAAAAAATGGCGGAATATTTCCGCCCTGATACCTGGTCACTCCTCATGGTGGACGCGGAACGCGACGAGCTCTACTTTGCGATCGCAGTGGGCAGCGCCGCCGAGGCGCTCAAGAATGTACGCCTCAAAGTGGGCGAAGGCATCGCTGGTCACGTCGCCAAGCATGGCGAGAAACTGATCGTCCCCGACGTCATGACCGACCCTCGCTTCACCAAACGCATTGATGAGATGACCAAGTGGGAGACGCGCTCCATCATATGTGTGCCGGTGCGTTCGAAACTTCGCGTCCTCGGCGTGATCCAGCTGGTCAACGTTGACATGGCTCATTTCGGGGATGAAGAATCGTTCTTCCTGCAGGCCCTCTGTGATTACGCCGCCATCGCAATTGAAAATGCCCGCTCCGTGGAGAAGATTCAGGAACTCACGATCACCGATGATTGCACTGGCCTCTACAATGCACGGCATCTGTACAAGACCCTGGAAACGGAGGTGTACCGCTCGGCCCGTTTCGCCTACGAGTTCACGGTGCTGTTCATTGATCTCGACCACTTCAAGCAGGTCAACGATACCCACGGACACCTGATCGGTAGCAAGCTGCTGGCGGAAATTGGCTACCTGGTTAAGGCCCAGCTTCGCCTGATTGATTATGCTTTCCGCTACGGCGGTGACGAATTCGTGGTCCTGCTGCCACAGACCGGAAAAGATCAAGCATTAGTTGTTGCCCGGCGCTTACGCGACAGTCTGCGCACCAGCATGTTCTGCAAGGAAGAAGGACTCAACTTGAATGTCCGCGCCTCCATCGGAGTCGCGACTTATCCGCACGACGCCAAGACTCCGCACGACGTCATCCGCCAAGCTGACGAAATGATGTATCTGGTGAAAAACACCACACGGGACAACATCGGCATCGCTCAGCGCGGAGTTATGAAGTAGCAATCGGCATAGAGGGAGTGGTCGCCCACTCTCCCCTGCGTCGGATCCACTGATCCAGTGTCGCAGTACCGACGGGGTTTCACAGAAGCCGAAGTATCCCTGCCGCCCTCGTAAGCAGATAGCCGGGTAGCTCCTCGATGCCGTCGATTCCCGGACTCCCTTTGTTGGCTTTGACTCGTCGTCAGGCCTGCTGGCAGTTTTCCCGCCCCCAGACCTCTTCTATCAGTCAGTTGTTCTTCTCTAGCCGGACTTTCGGTTTCGCACTTCGCCGTGAACGATTCGATCCCTTCCCCAAGAGCCCTTGGAGCTTCGCTCCTTCCCTCCTCGGTAAAGGCCAGCTGTAGCTGGTTTTTCTGCCGCGTGTCGTTCATCGAGTCCTGCGTCCTACTCGCCGCTCCTTACTGTTCCGGGCTTCGACCTTGTGGGCCTACGATGCCCTCTGCTGACTCCTGCCGAACGATCAAGATGGATCACTCCCTCTTCCGTCACGATTCCGTGACATGCTGCGGGCCTCCCGAGGTAAGTTCGACCGCCTTCCGCGCACAACCGCCGGATTTACCCCCCGTGCTCTTGGTGAATATGGGCTTCGTCGTCCCTTGCCGCTTCGCCCCACCCCGTAGGCCTCGCTTCCGGTTCTTGTTCATCGGCTCGCGCCCTTGATCCACGCTTCTTTCAGTCCCCGCCTTGCGACGACGCCTTTGCGCTTCTCTAGCTCTGCCGGGTCGGCCCGGGGAATTTCGCCCCGAGCCGCCCACAGATCCGGACGTGAATCTCTCGATTCATCCGGCTCGTGCCACCCAAAGAAGGCTGCCGCCTTCCATCAAGACAAGGAGTTCCTCCGGCTCCCCGTTGACTCCACCTCGACGTGGGTGGCCTGCCCCCTTCGCTCCACGGGAATTACCCCGCTTCCTCGCTAGTACGAAGCAGTGCGCCCCTGATCGGTGCATCGGTACTTTCGACCTCGTGGGGTGTCCACTTGTGCCTTTTCCCTTAGCATCACCGACCCGGTTCTCAAGTTCCGTACGAAAGCCCGGATAAGAGTCATGCCTCCTATACACCGGACCCCGCATGACCAGTAAGTAGGTACCTTTCATGCTTATCCCAGGACAAGGTGAAAACCCTGGTTTTGGGTGTCGTCTTTACCTGTTTTCGATGCTTCCTCGGAGGATCGTTTGCACTCATCTCTCTTATCCACACATGACGTGATCTTCTGTCACGCCTTTTAACCATAACGTTCACCACCGCGGTCTTTGGACCGAAGCAGCTTATGGCAGTTTGAAGCCTCCTCCTACAAGGCGGCTCCGAAGGATCTACCTTCATCTTTCGTACAGCATGACGATTTCTCGTCTTCTTGACACAATCACCTCCACCAGGGTGAGCGGGGGACTTCCACCCCCAAGCTGTCGAACATGTTCGGCACACAAAGAAAAGGCCCCACCATTCAGCGGAGCCTTAAAGCACTTCAGAATCAGTTCAGCAGCGTTTACTTCCCGATCTTGCCTTTGACGCTGCCGACGCCGGTGCAAAAGTCCCAACCCTTGACGGCCAGGTACCCGTCATAGAAGTAGCAGGAGCCCTTGATGGTATCGCCGAAATCCGTAACCACTCCGAGGTGGTTATAGATTTCGGTCAGTTCGGTATCGCTCGAAGTGTTCTTACTGCCGGCAGCATTGACGATTCCTGCTAGCGACGGTGAAGCCACGCTAGTGCCGCCAACAATCCACCAGGCCCCGGGGCCGCCTTGACCGCTTACTGGAATGCTGTCCGTGACCCAAACCCCGGTGTTGGGATCTGAATCAAAGGACAAGTCGGGAGTGCCCCGTGAGCCGCCTACCATACTCTCGACTCCGTCCTGGTAGCTGGGGCGAGATTCATAAGCACTGGGGCCACCGCCGGCGGAATTCCAGGCAAGCTCAGCCTGAAAGGCTCCTGTTACCGGGTTCCGGCTGATGGTGGTGCCGCCGGCCGAAACAACGTTGGGAGAAACGCTGGGATAAATCGTCCCCGCCGAATCTCCAGCCGAAGCGAAGAACACAACACCGGACTCAACGAAGATCGAGTCTGACGAGGCCTCGCCAGCAGTCTCGGACCCACCCCAACTGTTTGAGACTTCTCCACCACCCGCCAAATTTACCAGCGAGGCAGCTTTGGTTTCAGCGGCGAAGAGATCGGTATAGCTGGCAGACGCCGCCTCCACCAAAATGATTTGCGCGCTGGGCGCCATGGCATGAGCCCATTCGATGTCCAATGACTCTTCGAGTTCCCAGCCACCGCTGGAGTCCTGTGCGGGTTTCTTCCCGCTGGCGTAGACCACGGAGAAGTTCGTTCCGGGCAAGGGCAAGCCGAACTGGGTGGAGAATGCGGCCAAATCGCTCGCCGCATCAGGGTCATCATAAGCGTCGACGATGGCGATAGCGCCAAAACCGCCCGTTGGGTTGGCCAACACGGTGTTGGGATTGCATCCCTTTACCACCTTAGCGCCCGGGAGCTTATAAAGACAGCCGATCGAAGCCGGGGTCTCATAGAAATATCCCGAAAACGGAGGTCCCACTAAAGGCCTAACCCCAGTCAAAGGCGACGCGGGCTGCAAGATCAGGAGATTCGTATGGGAGCGAATACCGCGATCCTCAGGACGCTCGACGCTTGATTTGGGCACGATCACTTGGGCGCGGCGAGGCCCGCTCTGGGCGAACGCAGGACTCGCGATCCCGATCAATAACGCAGTTACCACAGCGACAGACTGGGTCGAGCATTTCATAGAGAGCATTTTCCTTTTCCCTTGGAAGTTTTGATGGTCACAATTCGAACGGGGGGGCCGGAAGAAGATTAAACAGTCGGGGGAACTGATTAAGAAACAGTCCTCTTACGGGCAACGAGAGTTTCTCCCAATATGTTGGAAGTGTCAAGGATGAAAGAATTTGCATCCGGCTCGACTGCAATAGTTTGCAGTTTGTATGGAACCGGCCTGGGTCAAGATTGAATTTCAGGATGAACTGTCAGGATTGAGTTTTGAGGATGAACCAGGGTGTTTCTTGAGAGGACCTCCGGGCATTCGCAACGTGATCTAAAGGCTAGTCCGCAGACACGGTCGCGGGTTTGGGCACACGCGCTTCCATTGCCTTTTCTCCTCGCGTCGGATGCAGTTGCAGCCACTTGCGAACCTCTGGCAGAGCGGCACGCATGGCGGTCTCTCCCGCGCGCACCAGGTTCGCGCTTTGCTCGAAGTCATCATATTTAAATTCGTGGACGTCGGGTTCAATCACCAGGTCCGCCTCCTGCTTCCACTGGCTGCTGTTCATTTCCTGGGCAATGGCAAAGCACTGCCCGATCACTTCGAACACATGCCGGGGTCCATCCCCGTTCGTCCACTTGCCTTTAAGACTCACCGCCAGAACGCGACTTGCCCCCATCTCCCGCAACGCTGCGGTGGGTACGGGATAGGCCAGCATGCCGTCCACCAATAGGCGACCGCCTATTTTCACCGGCAAGAACATGCCGGGATAGGCGCAACTGGCGCGCACCGGATCGACGAGCGGGCCGGAGTGAAACACTACCCCCTCCCCAGTGGAAAAATCTGTCGCGGTGACCGCAAGGGGAATCTTCAAATCCTCAAATGTTTTCACCTTGAGAAGGCTGTCGAGAAATCCAATCATTCGCTGATTGCTGGCGAACCCGAAGCGGGAGAGCGTCCAGCGGGCAAAGTGTTTAAAGCGCACCCGCGAGGCAAATTGCTCCAGTTCTTCAACGTTGAGTCCGCTGCAATAGGCCGCACCAATGAGCGCGCCCACGCTGGTGCCGGCAACAAAATGTACAGGAATATTTTCTTCTTCGATGACTTTGAGGACCCCGATGTGCGCGATGCCGCGGGCAAAGCCACCGCCCAAAGCCAGTCCGATGCCCGGAACCCGCTCTTCCAACGCCGGAGTAGAACGCCCGGAAAGCTCGCGCCCGAACTCCTGTACCGAACGAACGATCTTGTCCAGACTCTTCACGGGGAGACTCCAACTTTATCCCGGTCTTGCCCGGAAACTTCTACCTTCGATCTAGCAGATTAGATGCCAATAACAGCCGACCTGTCACATGTCGCTGGTTCGGCTCTTTGGTTACCTTACGAAGGCCAATCTACGCTGGCCGCCCGACCGTGACTAACTGCCTTAATCCTGATAACTTGGGCGCATGGTTCGGGAAATCTCCGCGGGAGGGGTGGTAATCCGGCGTATAGAGGAAGGATGGGAAATGGCTGCCATCCAGCCGCAAAGAGAGTCTCCCACTACCCGTCCAGTGTCCACTAAAGAGACAAAATCACAAAAAATGTTACTGGCTTTACCCAAAGGGTTGGTTGATCCCGGGGAAGGACTCGAGCAGACAGCCGTCCGGGAAGTGCGGGAAGAAACCGGCCTAACCGCAGTCCTGGTCACCAAACTCCGCGATATCAAGTATGTTTATGTGCGCTCCTGGGGAGACCGGGAACGCGTGTTTAAAATCGTTAGCTTTTACCTGCTGCGCTATAAGTCAGGCCGCATCGATAATATTGATTCCGAAATGCGGGTTGAGGTGAAGCAGGCGCTGTGGATTCCACTCGAAGAGGCGGCGCGCAAACTTGCATATCGCGGGGAACGAGAAGTGGTGCGCCTGGCTCAGGATTATCTGAAATCGCATCCCGAGGCATAAATCTTTATGACGCGAATCCGGCACGTTGAAAAACACTTTACCGCCAGCAATTTTGTCCGCGACATCGTCATTGGCATGTCCGACGGCCTGACCGTCCCTTTTGCGCTTGCCGCCGGACTTTCCGGCGCAGTGCAGAACACCCGGCTCATTGTCATTGGTGGGTTGGCGGAAATTGCCGCCGGGTCAATCGCCATGGGATTGGGTGGTTATCTCGCTGCCCGAGGAGACGCCGAACATTACGAGCAGGAGCGCTTGCGCGAAGAACGGGAGATCGTAGAGATACCAGAAGAGGAGAAAGCGGAAGTGAGCCGGGTCTTTGAGGCCTACGGCCTCACCAAGGCGCAGAGTATGCCAATCGTCGAGGCGCTTAGCGAGCACCCGAAGTCTTGGGTGGATTTCATGATGCGTTACGAACTTGGCCTGGAAGCACCCGATCCACGTCGCGCCCTCACCAGCGCCGCAACCATTGCCGGGTCGTATGTGGCTGGCGGGCTGATTCCTCTTTCTCCCTACATTGTTCTCGGCAACGCGACTCGCGGGCTGGCATTTTCTGCCCTGGTCACTCTGGCGGCATTGGGAATTTTTGGCTACATGAAAGGACGCTTTACCGATTCGGGGCCACTCCGTAGCGCAACCCAAACTATGGTGATCGGCGGCCTTGCGGCCGCTGCTGCATTTGTGCTCGCGAAACTGATTTCATAGCTGTGCCTTGCTCGCGTAGGGGCGGGTGCCCCCACCTGCCCGGCCGGCGGCAGCCCGGCGGTTTTAGCGGGCCTATGCAATTCGTGCCGAAGCCGCTGAGGTGGATCGATTTGCCGGCTTCCCGCATAATGGCTGAGTGAATTATCGATCCCGAAAGCCAATTCTCCATTTCTTGGTTTGTTCTTTTTTATTCTTATTGCTGGGACTTGCGCTCACGCTAAGTCCCCTGTCCGCAAAAAGCAAGCACTCCGCCCCGGGCCTTGATCGTGAGTACGTGGCTGCCCTGGCCTGTGCGAATCGATTCCTAACCGCCTGGCAAACCCAGGACCACGAGACCGGGATCCTTCTGCTGACCGATGCCGCCAAACATCAAATTTCCGAAGATCGCCTGCAGGCATTCTTCGCTCCGGGGTCAGCGATCCAACAAGGATACGAGATCAGCCGAGGCAAGAAACTGAAGCCCGGGCGTTACACCTTTCCTGTCGCGCTGTTCGAAATCGGACCGGACCACAAATGGGTCCATCCACGTTTCACGCAAATCATTGTGGTGAACTCTAGTAAAGACGACTGGGCCGTAGATAAACTGCCGTAGGCGGAAACGGGAAGCTGGCAATCCAAGTTCCTCGGTTGTCCTCTGTGGTTGAGAACGGAGTGTTCATGAAGCAAATTCACAAAGTTGCGATTTTGGGCGCAGGAACCATGGGCGCGCGCATCGCTGCGCACTTTGCCAATGCTGGCATTCCCAGCTATTTGCTCGACATAGTTCCTAGAGACACTCCGCCCGACGCCAAGCCGGAGGCGCGCAACAAAATCGCAGCCGCCGGACTCGACGCCGCCAAAACATCAAAACCCGCAGCCTTCATGGAGTCTTCACTCGCGCGATTGGTCACCATCGGCAACTTCGACGACGATTTGAAGAAATTGTCTGAAGTGGATTGGATCATCGAAGCTGTAGTCGAAAACCTCGAGATCAAGCGCGGATTGCTGAAGAAGGTCGAGGCCATCCGCAAACCCGGCACCATCACGACGACAAATACCAGCGGCCTGCCGGTTGGCCAAATCGCGGAGGGCTTCTCTGACGACTTCCGCCGGGCTTGGTTTGGCACGCACTTCTTTAACCCACCACGTTATATGCGGTTGTTCGAACTCATCCCCACGCCCGAAACTGATCGCGCCGCCATCGACGTCGTCGCTCATTTTGCCGACGTCCATCTCGGCAAGGGCATCGTCTTCGCCAAGGACACGCCAAACTTTATCGGCAATCGCATCGGAACTTTCTCGGTGCTGAATGTCATGCGGCTGATGCAGGAATTGGATCTCTCGATTGAAGATGTCGATGCGCTGACAGGGAGCGCCGTTGGCTGGCCGCGCTCAGCAACTTTCCGCACGATTGACCTCGTGGGTCTCGATATCCTCGGCCATGTGGTAAGCAACATAAATCGTGGGGGGGCGGGTGACTCGCCCGCCGTTCTTGATGAACGCAGCGACCTCAAACTTCCAGACTTCTATAAGCAAATGCTGGAACGAAAATGGCTGGGCGACAAAACCAAAGGCGGCTTCTACAAGAAGATGAAGGGCACCGAACCAGGCAAAGAAGAACGCCTCGCCCTCGACTGGAAGACGCTCGAATACCATGCTCGCCGAAAGCCCAAGTTTGCCGCACTCGACATGGCCAAAAACGTCGAGGAAACCGGCGCGCGCATTCGCATGTTGCTCGGCCTTGATGGCAGCACGCCGCCGAAAGGCGACAAAGCAGGCGCGTTTCTCTGGTCGGCCCTCTCCGAGCTTTGGACTTACTGCGCCAACCGCATTCCGGAAGTTTCTGATTCCATCGTGGAAATCGACCGCGCCATGCGCCTCGGCTTCAACTGGGAGCTGGGGCCGTTTGAATTGTGGGACGCCGCCGGAGTCGAAACCACCGTCGAGCGCATGAAGAAAGAAGGAAAACCGATCGCCGAGAACGTCGAGCATCTGCTCGGCTACGGGAAGAAAGCCTGGTATCTCGACGATCCCAAGGCTTCATCCGGCCGGGCTTTTTTCGACCTCGCCAGCTCCAGCTACAAGTCTGTCCAAGTCCCCGAGGGTGTGTGGTCAGTCACGGTGGCGAAAAAGTCCAACCATGTGGTGAAGAAAAACTCAGGGGCTTCGGTTGTCGATCTCGGCGACGGTGTGGCCTGCATCGAGTTCCACTCCAAGATGAACTCGCTCGGCAGCGACATCGTCAAACTTATTATTCAAACCCTGAAACCGGGCGGCCCGGGCGACAACTTCGACGCCTTCGTCATGACCAACGACGCCACTAACTTCTCCGTGGGCGCGAACCTCATGCTGCTGCTCATGTCAGTGCAGGAAGAAGAATGGGACGACGTGGATCTCGCCATCCGCCAATTCCAGGGCATGACGCAAGCCATCAAGTTCTCTCCCAAACCGGTCGTGGTTGCGGCTTTTGGCCTGACCCTCGGCGGAGGCACAGAGATTTCCCTGCACGCTCCGGCACGGCAACCTCACGCAGAACTGTACACGGGACTGGTCGAAGTAGGCGTCGGCCTATTACCCGGCGGAGGTGGCTGCAAAGAAATGCTGCTGCGCGCGGTGAACAGCGCTGAATCGATTCGTCCCGGGGGGCGCGGCGAGTCTGTCGAGCTGATGGAGGCCATGAAGAAGGCTTTCGAGACCATCGCCACGGCGAAAGTCGCGACTTCCGCGCACGAAGCCCGCGTCCTCGGGTTTCTCTCCAGCTCCGACCGCATCACCATGAACCGCGAGCGCGTTCTGACCGACGCCAAAGCACGCGCCTTGGAACTCGTCCGCGCCGGATACGAGCCTCCTCAACCTCGCACCGATATCCCGGCACCGGGAGAAAACATTCTGGCAGCACTCAAAATGGGCGTTCACCTGATGCGCCAGGGCGACTACATCACTGAATACGAAGTGAAGTTGGCCACCAAGATCGCTGAAGTCCTCTGCGGCGGCAACGTCACCTCGGGCACTCCAGTCAGCGAACAATACATTCTGGATCTGGAGCGCGAGGGATTCAAATCGCTGTGCGGAGAGAAAAAAACGCAGGAGCGAATTCAGTACATGCTGAAGACAGGGAAAACGTTGAGGAATTGATGTGAAGAAACGTAGCAAATCAGCCCTGCCGCTAGCCGAGACCGTACTCCGACGTCATTTTGGCAAGCGTCGTCTTGAGAATCTTGCCACAGCAAGTCGCACTTTCCCGGTAACGGCACGCGTTGACTTGCAGTTCGCACTCGAAAAATTGTTCGAAGATCATCGCGATGTAAAGTTACTAGGCATTCACAGACACTTTGGACACGAGACATTGACAATCGCCCATCTGCTCGCCAGTCCCCATGACCCGGCGATAGTTGGGCCACTGCAGCACGAAGAGGTTGAAATCGGCGAAACAATGCCGGCGCTGTGTCTAAGGCGCATCCGGAGGTAGGACCAAGCATCGGGCCGGAAACGGCCCGGTTGCTTTTTGCAGTGGATCAGATAGCTGGTCACTCTCGACAGCGAAGTTCCAGTGCAATTCAGGATGTTCCTCGCGTTGCCCACTAGCGTAAGATATCCGGGTTTCCGCTAAATTCAATTTGAAGGTCCTTGTCTTATGCGATGGATCGCAATGTTTGCGTTTTTGATGGCTTGCGCAGTGGCCGCCGTACCGGCCCAATCCCAGGAGACATCGATGTCATTGGCAAATTCCGCCAGCACCACGAAAAGCCAATCTGCCGCCAACCTTCAGCCAGCGTGGCTGCACGGTGCCAGTCTGAAACTCGAAACCGAACTGGTTGCGAGGTACGGCGAGCCGCAGAGATCGCGCATTCAGCACGGAGTGCATCAGGTGGGAGAATTCTGGCGGAACGAGGATGGCGACGCCGCGACGTTTGAGGATTTTGTCCGTACCAATTTCGCTGGTGACCAAAGCACTCTCGACACCATGTTCACTCGCTTCCAAAGTCTGCTCGAACAACTCGACGGGCACATGCACGAGATCAGCCGGGAGTTCAATCAGCAATCCGATCTTGATCTTGGAGCGGTGCTTCCCTTCGACGAAATTTTCGACGGCTACGATCCGTCGGCACACGTCATCGACGACTTCTTCCAGAACAAACTGGCCTTTGTTGTGCTTTTGAACTTTCCGCTCACCACACTCGACGAGCGCCTGAAAGACGGCGCCACCTGGAGCCGCAGACAGTGGGCCGAAGCCCGGCTCACGCAGCGTTTTGACAAGCGCATTCCCGCCGACGTTAACCTCGCCATCGCCCAGGCCGGCGGCGAAGCCGGACAATACGTCGCGCAATACAACATTTGGATGTACCACTTGCTCGACCAACAGAGCCAGCGGCTCTTCCCGCTGAAAATGCGCCTGTTAAGTCACTGGAACCTGCGCGAAGAGATTAAAGCCGACTACGCCGACCCGCAAAACAGTCTCGCGAAACAGCGCATGATCCAGCAGGTGATGGAACGCATCGTCACTCAGACCATCCCTGAAGTCGTAGTCAATAATCCCGGCGTGGATTGGAATCCCTACAGTAATGAAGTGAAACCCGCGGCCGTGCAAGATTCTGATTCGCCGACAAAAGCAACCGACCAAAAGATCAGTAACACGCGGGAACCCGACACGCGTTATGCGATGCTGCTAAAGACATTCATCGCCTCGAAGGAAGCTGATCCGTATTCGCCGACGGCGCCTACGCTGATCGATCGTCGCTTCGATGAAGACCGCGAAATCCCGGAAGCGCGGCTCCAGGCGATGCTGGAGCAAGTGCTGAGTTCCCCTTTGGTAGCTCAGACTGCCAAGCTGATTTCATCTCGCCTCGGACGGCCGCTCGAGCCGTTTGATGTCTGGTACAACGGATTCCGTCCGGGGAGTTCTTACTCCGAGGCACAATTGGACGAGATGGTCGCGAAGAAATATCCGACCGCCGCAGCCTATCAGAAAGATATTCCCAACTTGCTGATGAAGCTTGGCTTTGCACCGGACCGTGCTCAGTATGTTGCCAACAACATCATCGTGGACCCGGCTCGCGGTTCCGGCCACGCCATGGGCGCGGAGATGCGGGCTGAGAAAGCTCATCTGCGTACGCGCGTGGAAAAGAATGGCATGAACTACAAGGCCTTTAACATCGCCGTGCATGAGATGGGACACAACGTGGAGCAGACATTCTCGCTGAATGATGTTGACTACACCCTGCTGCAAGGCGTGCCCAACACGGCATTTACGGAAGCGCTGGCATTCGTATTTCAGGGGCACGATCTAGAACTGCTGGGCTTGCCTGCACCTGATGCCAAGAACCAGGCAGAAAAAACTCTCAACGATTTCTGGGGCACCTACGAAATCGCCGGAGTCGCTCTGGTCGATATGGGCGTCTGGCACTGGATGTACGACCATCCTCAGGCCACACCCAAACAGCTCAACGAAGCCACGGTACAAATCGCGAAGGATATCTGGAACCGTTACTACGCTCCCGTCTTTCACAAAAAGGATGTTGTTCTGCTCGGAGTTTACTCGCACATGATCGATTCGTTCTTGTACTTGCCCGACTATCCGATCGGGCACATGATTGCATTCCAGATCGAAGAGCAGATGAAGAAAGCTGGCGGCATTGGCCCGGAATTCGAACGCATGGCAGAGTTTGGCCACGTGACTCCCGACCTGTGGATGGAGCACGCCACCGGACGTCCAGTGGGCCCGGAAGCGTTGCTCGAGGCGACCCAAAGAGCGTTGGCCGCGGCGGGCTCCACGCCCTGAAATAGCGCTGCAAAAGACAAGATCTTCACAATTACCTCGGTAACTTGATGGTGCCCCACGGGGTACCTACGATGGCACTATGAGTTACCAAGCTCTACTGTTCTGCCCCGACGAAAAGACCGCCCGCGTTGTCACCCAAGTCCTGAGTGATCTGGAATTTAGCGTCGAACCTTGCTCCGAACCTTTTGCCGCGGTCAAGAAATTGATGGCACAGCATTTTGACGCGATCGTGGTCGACTGCGAGAACGAGCAGAACGCGACACTGTTATTCAAGAGCGCGCGCAATTCCGGGTCCAATCAAAGCGCACTTGCCGTAGCCGTGGTCGAAGGGCAGGCTGGAGTGGCCAAGGCTTTTCGCATCGGAGCGAATCTGGTCCTGACCAAGCCGATCAATGTAGAACAATCGAAGGGCACATTGCGTGTGGCCCGTGGTTTGTTGCGAAAGGCGGATTCGTATAAGCCTCCCGTGACCGCGACAGCAGCAGCGCCGCCAGCAGCGACAAATTTCAAGACTGCACGTCCAGCTGCCCCAGTCACGCCAAAACTAGCGTTCAGCGGATTTCCAGCACAACGTCTGGTCGAGCCCGCGGTTTCGGATACGACTTCTTCCGCCTTCGAACTCCAGCAGGACCCGACTCCGGAACCAGAGGCAACCGAAGCCGCGCTGTTGGAAGTTTCCGAGCGCGGCATCACGCAGGGATTTTCCAGTATTCCGGAGATCGTCAAAGGCTCCTTCGGATCGATCGACAACCTGTACAAAGA
>Ga0182024_10012099_pt1 | contig 17139 bp, 15 predicted proteins | sample P32metaG_FD_120480 | JGI IMG/M metagenome (GOLD analysis project Ga0182024, IMG submission 120480) | Permafrost microbial communities from Stordalen Mire, Sweden - P3-2 metaG (Illumina Assembly) | ecosystem: Environmental > Terrestrial > Soil > Wetlands > Permafrost | place: Sweden: Stordalen...
CCAGCGGCAGATGACCGTTCACTTCCATGACGAAATCCTCCGTGAGAATTCTTCATAGTATGATGGGCAACTTGGGAAAGCGCCAGAGAAAGCGCGCTACTTCAGATTAGAATGCGTATTACAAACTCTTTACGCCAGGACTGCCTCTTGCCGGCTACTATCTGTAGCAAGGAGATCAATATCCGGCCGGGACGAGTTCCGTTCGCTGTTCATATTCAGTGCGAACGGTAGTAATCGGCACTTTGCGCACTTGTTCCTGTTCTTCATATCGGATTGTCGTCACCGGCACGGTGCGGGTTTGCTCTTCTTCAACCCATTTTTCCGTGGTTACCGGCACTTTGTACGTTTGCTGCTCCTCGACATATTTCATCGTTGTGACCGGGACCTTTCGCACTTCCTCCTGCGGCACATAACGCACCGTTTGTACCGGAGTTTGTTGTGCGACTACTTGTGGTGCGTAGTTTGTGGTAGCAACTTCGCTCCAGCGGAACCAGCCATTACGAACCGGCATATACGTTACGTACGGCGTATACTGCGTAATATAGTTGGTTTGCACGGCCGATTCGTAGACGGGGCGATTGACGATCACACGCTGCTCTTGCTCCGCAGTTTCGTAAACAGGTTTGTAAACGATCCGCGTTTCCTCGTGCTCGGCCGTTTCGATCACCGGTTTGCGCACGATGACCTTTTCTTCGCGCTGCGATGTCTCGACGACTGGCTTTCGAACAATAACTTTCTCTTCGCGCTCCGTAGTTTCGGTGACAGGCTTGGCGACCCAGTAGTGCCGCTCCGTATATATCGGCGCCGAGGCGACACTAGAACTTGCGGCGGGCGCATAATAAACGGTCGTCGGAGCAACAGGGACGTTCGGTGTGTAGTAAGTTGTGATCGGCGTTGCAACGCTTGTCGAAGCCGGCGCATCATACGTAATACCGGTTTCCGGATAATTAACCACAGTGGCCGAAGGATAATAGACCGTCTGTGTCGCCGGTAGGCTCTCTAATATCGGCGGCGCGTACCAGCCATCGTCAGCCGTCACGGTTCGAGCAATCGAGAGGAAACATACCATTGAGGTACCAGTCAGCAAGCACGTCAGTTTTGCAGACATGGCCAGGTCCTTTAGAACAGTTTTTGATTTGAAACGGGAAGTGCCGCTTACTCTCGGGAAGAAAGTGTCGCGATTCTGCCGATTATACGGCGTCCTATCGAGATTTCCAGAGTCAGCGAACCTGGAATACATGGGCCGGTCGAGTAGCTGGGTCCAGTTCGATCCAGGCCCGCGCACCCTGCCAGCTAAACTTCTGGCCGCTGAGCAAATCACGCACATCAAAACTGCTTCCGCCCAAACGGAATTGATCCAGCGGCAATTCGAGATTGCCAGAGTGGGCCGCGTGCGGGTCGAGATTCACAACGACGAGCACAATGTTGCTAGCGTCTGCCGTTTGTTTGCTGTATGCCAGCAAGTGATCGCTATCGACGGCATGAAATGTCAGATATTCATTGCGCTGCAGAGCCGGCTGCTCGCGGCGAGCGCCGTTCAGTTTTGCCAACAGATCTTTCAGGCTGTCGGGGCGCTTTAGGTCCCACCGTTTCAATTCGTATTTTTCCGAATTCAAATATTCTTCGCTTCCCGGCTCGCGCGGAGTTCCTTCTAGCAACTCGAAGGCCGGTCCATACACGCCCCAGTTAGCGCCTAAGGTGGCGGCCAAAACGGCGCGCACGACGAAAGCCGCCCGGCTGCCTTGCTGCAAATATGCGTGCAGAATATCCGGCGTGTTGGTCCACAAGTTTGGCCGAAACACGTCGGCCAGAGCTGGCTGGGAAAGCTCCGTGAAATACTCGGTCAATTCCTGCTTCGTATTCCGCCAGGTGAAGTAGGTATACGATTGCGTGAAGCCCAACTTTGCCAGCCGATACATAATCTTCGGCCGCGTAAACGCCTCGGCAAGAAAAATGGCATCCGGCTGCGCCTGTTTCACTTCTTTCAAACACCACTGCCAAAAATCAAACGGCTTGGTGTGCGGATTATCGACCCGAAAAATGCGCACCCCCTGCTCTACCCAAAACAAAAACACACTTTTCAATTCTTCCCAGAGCGCTCGCCAGTCGTCGCACTCAAAATCGAAGGGATAGATGTCCTGATATTTCTTGGGCGGATTCTCGGCGTATTGAATGGTTCCGTCGGGCCGATGCCGGAACCACTGCGGATGCTCTTTGGCGTACGGATGATCGGGCGAGCACTGAAACGCAATATCGAGCGCGATCTCCAATTTGTGCTGGCGCGCCGCCGTAATGAGATCTTTGAAATCGTTTAACATGCCCAATTCCGGATGTACTGCTTTGTGACCCCCTTCCGCGGAGCCAATAGCCCACGCACTTCCCACATCGCCGGGCTGGCATGTTTCTTGGTTGTTTTTGCCTTTGCGGAACGATTTTCCTACCGGATGAATCGGCGGCAAATACAGTACGTCGAACCCCATCGCTGCCACGTAGGGCAAATGTGCGATCAAATCACGAAATGTGCCGTGCTTGCCCGGCGTGGGACTATAAGATCGCGGAAACAATTCGTACCAGGCGCTAAAAGCGGCTCGCTGGTCGTCGACGACAATTTCCAAGTTTGGCGAAATGCTGGCCTGACTCCGATCGGCATACCGATCCATCAGGGTTAATAGCGCTTGATCCATGGCAGCAGCGTATCGCACCGCCGGATCGAGTGATGCAGCTTTTTTTGCGCCACTAATTTGCGACGCAACCTCCTGCAGCCGCTTGGCATCGCCGCCTGTTGCCCGCCGGGCGGCCGCCTCGATCAACTGGGCGCCAATCTGCAGGTCGACATCTAAATTCTGTCCAGCATTAAAGCGTTTCTCGAGATCATGTCGCCAGGTATGAAAGCGATCGACCCAGGCGACGATGCGATAGCAATAACGCCCCAGTTCATCTACTCGAAATGTCGCGCGCCAATGATCGTTCCCTTGTGGCTGCAGCGAGTGTTCCTGCCAGTCGCCGCTTTGGGCGTTTTCGTCTGGCTGCGCTGATTCGATATGCCTGTACTGCAATAGCGCGACAATTTCCTCGTGCCCATCGGCAAAAACGTCAGCCTCGACAATCACTTCGTCGCCGACAATGCGCTTAATGGGGAATCTGCCGCCATCCACTTGTGGACATATGCCCTCAATAGCAACGCGAAGAGGATTATGTTTTGGCGGGTGCATGAAAAAACTGAATAGCGGATCGAGTTGCGCGATTTCTGGGTGAACAATGTTGACGGTGAAAAACGGCGAAAACGGTGAAAAACGGCAGGAAAACGGCTGAGAAATGGAACATAAACGATAAAAAACGGTTCAGGCGATGTTGGCGGATCCTGCGCACTACGAACAGGCTGACGAGCGTGTTGGTGTTCATATGTTCACAATCGGCGGCTATCCTAACAAAACCACTGGTTCGATTTCAAGTTCAAAACATTTCTGGTAGGAGTCCATTTGAAGATAACTTGTTCGCCACTGCCGACTGACACAGTCGGGCTATGCGTAAATTAAAATTATTGAGTGCTTGACCCCGAGGCGCTGTGCGGACCTGCGGTCTGCACATCCGTGGCAGTGACCGCCGCTGGTCTGTCGCCGGACATGGAGGTCGGCGACGCGGGCATTAATTCTGGAGGTTTTACTGGAATCGCCTGCGCTTCCGTCGTCAATGCACGCAATATTGCCACGCTGCAGGAACGCAGCGGATACTTATCGCCCACAGAAAACGATTCTTCTTGCGCTTTTGGATCGGCGGAATCCAAGAGGCGCTGCCATTGCGAAATGCCATCGAACTGTGGAAGCTCAAACGAAATGTCGATCTCTTGATCGCCATTAAACAAAATCAACAACGAGTCGCCGTTGATCGGCTCGCCATGTTCAGTCACATCGACATGTTTGCCGTACAGTTGCACGCCCAGGCAGCGCACAAAAGGCGCCTGCCAGCCTTCTTCCGTCATTTCTTTTCCGTTGGGATCGAGCCACAGAATATCCGGAATTGCGGAACCTTCCAATTTTTCGCCGTGAAAAAATCGCCGCCGCTGCAGCACCGGTTGCGAAAAATAAAGCCGTACTAACCGTCGGGCAAATTCCAGCAGCTCTTGTTGTGAATCATTCAAATTCCAATCGATCCAGGTGGTTTCATTATCTTGGCAGTAGCCGTTATTGTTTCCTTTTTGCGTGTTACCCAGCTCGTCGCCCGCCAGCAGCATTGCCACGCCTTGGGAGCATTGCAATGTGGTCAGCATCGCCCGTTTTTTGCGGGCTCTGAACTCGAGGATTTCCGAATTATCGGTGGGGCCTTCTGCGCCGCAATTCCAACTGTTGTTATCATCGGTGCCGTCGTGGTTATCCTCGCCATTGGCTTCGTTATGTTTGTGATCGTACGAAACCAAATCTTCCAACGTGAAGCCATCGTGGCAGGTAATGAAATTGATGCTGGCGTTGGGCGGCCGTTTATTCCAAGCGTATAAGTCGCTGGAGCCACAAAATCGCGTGGCAAATTCCGGTACGACGCCGGCATCGCCTTTCCAAAAACGCCGCATACAATCGCGGTACTTCCCGTTCCATTCCGACCACAGCACGGGAAAATTGCCAACCTGATAGCCCCCTTCCCCCAAGTCCCACGGTTCGGCGATCAATTTCACCTGCGACAAAACCGGGTCTTGATGAATAATGTCAAAAAACGCGCCCAGCTTATTCACAGCGTGCAGCTCGCGAGCCAACGTACTGGCTAAATCGAAGCGAAAGCCGTCAACGTGCATGTCTAGCACCCAGTAACGCAGGCTATCCATAATGAGCTGCAACACGCGCGGATTTTGCATTTGCAACGTGTTGCCGCAACCTGTGAAGTCCATGTAATACCGCGGTTCTTCGTCGGAAAGGCGATAATACGAGGCGTTGTCGATACCGCGGAATGACAACGTTGGGCCCATTTGATTGCCTTCCGCCGTGTGGTTGTAAACCACGTCCAAAATCACTTCAATTCCAGCCGAATGCAGATTACGGACCATTGTTTTGAACTTCGTTACTGCATCCAGTGCGCCATCAGGCGCAGCGTAGTCGTTTTCCGGGGCAAAATAATTCAGCGTGTTGTAGCCCCAATAATTGGTCAGTCCCTTTTCCACCAGATGCCGGTCGTTCAAATGATAGTGGACCGGCAACAGCTCGACCGCGGTGACGCCCAGTTGTTGCAAATGCTTCAGCACTGGCTCCGACCCCAAACCGGAATAGTTCCCCCGCGCTGGCTCCGGAACTTCCGGATGGAGTTTGGTGAAGCCCTTAACGTGCAATTCGTAAATCAAGGTTCTTTGCCAGGGGGTGCGCGGCGGTCGATCGTCGCCCCACGTGAATGCAGTATCGACGACCTTCGCCAGCGGCGCGTACCGGGCGTTATCGCGCTTGTCGAAAGACAGATCGGCCTGCGCGTGCCCAACCTTGTAACCAAACATCGAGTCGGCCCACCGCAAATTTCGGCCGAAACACTTGGCGTACGGGTCCAACAATACCTTGTTCGAATTAAAACGTTGTCCCTTTGCCGGCTCGTAGGGTCCGTAGACTCGGTAGCCGTAAAGCTGGCCGGGTGTAACGTCCGGCAAATAACCGTGCCAGACCATATCGTTGTGCTCCGGCAGCAGAATGCGAGCCGATTCTGCTTTAGCGTCGGCCGAATCAAACAGACATAATTCCACCTTCACCGCGTTTTCCGAATAAAGCGCAAAATTCACGCCCCGGCCATCCCAAGTGGCACCTAGCGGATAGGGTTGTCCCGGCCAAATTCGCATGCGGGGGTTCCTGGCGCAAATCGTTAAGCGGGCGATTTCAACGAACTGGCGATTTCAACATGCAACTATTGTTCCCAAACCAGGACGACAAACAAGGCCATGCTGCTTTAGTTATCCATTCACACGCTAGATTTCTGCCAGGCCTAAAGTCGAAAACAGAGCGGGCTAATGCTGAAAGCGAAGTCCGCAGGCAGAAAAACGAATCACTCCGCGTCTTTCACCAGCGCCAATAGCTCGCGCATTGCCAATACGTCGGATTGCCGACCGGCACGGTCGAAGATGTGTTCCAGGTTGCGAATGATGCGGCCTAACCATTGAGGATGTGAAGCAGTGGCCAGCAGTGCATCGGACCGTTGGACAGGCTCGCCGGCCAATTGATCCAAGCGATCGAAAACTTCATCGCGTGTTAGCACACGCCCGCAGTCAAAGGGATCGATAATCATCCAAGAATGGTCGACTTCCACTGCCGCCAAAAAGTGCACCGGCGCATTGATGCCTCGAACAATAAGTCCAATCTGTTGAGCGACTGCCTTATAGATGAGCGTCAACGTGACGGGAATGCCTCTGCGAGTTTGCAATACACGTGGGAGGTAACTGTTATCCGGAGCGTTATAGTCGTCAGTGTTTCCGGTAAAGCCCCACTCTTCAAACAGCAATTCATGAAGCTGCGCAACCATGGCGTGAGGATTGCCCGACGGAGTACGACTGTTAATCTCGTGAGCCATCTCTCCAAGCGTTTTTTCGACGTCGGCCGGGTCGATGTCGTCTAACTCATGCATCGATACGGCCACGACCGCACGCACCAGCGAATTGGTCTCTTCGAGAGTTGCCAACTCCTGGACGAACAAGTCGTATGCTGCTTGGCGACAATAGCGCGGCACCGGACCCATAGCCACCTTGTAAACCTGCCGGAGATGAAAGACGGCCATCGACGGAACGACAATTCAGCCGTCGGATAGCGTGGCGCAGCGCTATCGAGAAATACGGCCTGCCCTTTGCCCTGATCCGCTGCGGATTGACCTCGGTGCCATTATCATACAATCTCAAACATGTTTTTAACATATTCGATTTTTGTAAGATGGTGGCAAGCGCTCGGCCATCGCTTTTCGGCGCCCAGCGCGAGCTGTACGATTCCGGCAGAAAAGCAGCCGATTAAGCTATTGGCTAATCGATTCCTAACAATTTGCAGCTCCGAAAGCGTCGGCGCGAGGAATACTTGGACTACGCGAGCTTGCGATGTCGCAACTCCATAGCTGTCGATATGTTGCTTTCAAAGATGAGCGAGCCAGGGTGTGCTATTTTGCCCGTCGGCCGCGTTCAATTTCGTCGGCCAAGGAATCCGCCTGATAAACTTTTCGCAACGCTTCCAAAATCGCGGCGGAATGGACACTGACCGCCCGCGCCTGCTCGTCACTATAGGTAAAATCGAGCACCAGGGATTGGATATTGCCGTCGAAAATAATCCCCACGTACTCGCCGTCGCGATTGATCACCGGACTGCCGCTGTTGCCGCCGATAATATCGGCCGTACTGACAAAGTTTAACGGCGTGTCCATATTCAACTGCCGCGGCGGCTGCAGCCAACTCGATGGCAATTCGAACGGCGCTTTGGAACCGTGGTTATCGGCGTGTTGAAAAGCACCGCCGATCGTCGTCCACGGCGGAATCGCTTTTCCATCCTGCTTGTAACCCTTCACTTGTCCAAATGCCAGTCGTAATGTGAACGTGGCATCCGGATACGTGTCGGTGCCCTTTACGGCGAAAACCGCTTTGGCGATTTTCGCGTATGCTTGCTTCATCGGCTCATCAACTTTTTCCTCGTAGGTTTTGCGCACATCGCGGGCGGGCGGATCAATCAGCCGCGCCAACAGAATCATCGGATCATTGGAACCGTCGATCGCGGTCCGACCGCCAGCCGCCAATTCCTTGCGGACCGCCACATCTTTAAGCCGTGTACCTCGGACCAATTCGTCAGCGCGGACTTGGGGCGATTTCCCCTGCAAAGTTTTCCGCACCCATTCGTTCTCCGCGCCGGCTTGCTCCATGAACATGCTCAATGAGTCGGCCAACTTGACTGTTTCCAAATCATCATAAATCGGCGCCTCGGAAAACAATTGCTGTTCCATTGATTCACGATTCGACTGGCGATATTCGCGCAGCCGATCGGTGTTGTCTTTTTTGTCTTCATCTGCCATGCGGACCAGTGTGCGTGCGATCGCGAACAGTTCGCTGTTATATGCATTGCCCATTTCCAGCAGCGCCCAATCGACGTAGATCTTGTCCCATTGGTCAATCGCTTTAGAAACATCGTCCCATGCGCCTGCATCGCCTTTCAAATCGGAATTTTTCGACACCGCTTCACGCAGCAGCTTTTCGTCTTTCTGTTTGCGCTCCATAATCGTCGGGTCTTGCAAGCCGGCCAGGCCACCCAAACGAGCTTTGCGTGAATTCTGATAGCCAAACAACTCGTCTTTTGCCCGGCGTGCATTTTCTAAGCTTCGCTGGCTGTAAGAAGTAAGCATGACTTCGCGGCGAAAAATGGTGCGCAACGACGAGGGATAATTCCGATCGCGTAGGAATTCCAAATGACGCACGGTATCGAGCCGATCTGTGCGGCCTGGATTGCCGGCCACAAATACCAGCTCGTCGTCCCCTGCGCCCGTCTTACTCCACGGCAGGTAATGCTCTACCTTCACCGGCTTGCCGTTTTCATAAATATGGAAGAAGCAAATATCCAAATCGTAGCGAGGATACTCGAAGTTATCCGGGTCGCCGCCGAAAAAGGCGATCGCTTGCTCCGGCGCAAATACCAGACGCACATCCGTGTATTTCTTATACCGATAAAGATGATATTCGCCGCCGTGATAAAGCGTGATGACATCGCTGCGCAATCCGGTGGCGTCGAGCGATTCTTTTTCGATCGTATTCATGGCACCGCGCCGAGCTTTTTCGGCATCGGCCGCGCTCATGTCGGATTTCACCGCAGCATTTACGCGTTTGGTTACGTCTTCCGTGCTGACCAAAACATTCAATTCCAGGTCGACGCATTTCAATTCGTCATCGCGTGTTTTAGCGAGAAAGCCTTTGGCCACTAGATCCCGATCGGGTGTACTCAGCTTCTGCAGCGCGTCGGCTCCCACATGATGATTCGTAATCACCAAACCCTCGGGCGAGACAAATGCGCCGCTGCCGCCGCTATTGAATCGCACCGCCGCCTGCTGCACATTTTTTAGCCATTCCTCGCTGGGCTCGAAATTATATTGCTCCTTGAGCAACTTCCGCGGCGGATTGCTGAACAACCACATCCCCTCGTCGGCCAGTAGCGATGAAACTTTAAGCGACATAACGATTCCTATCAAAGTCAGTGCGACTGAGCGTGCAATACGATTCATAGGCGAGTTACTCAATGTGTGATTTACGAACATGCTTAAGAAACGATTTCAGACAGAATTGTATTTACTTTGTTACCGGCGTTTGTTTTCGGTCGATCGCGAGCCGATGAAAATTAACACCGCGATCAATATCCCAAAAATAATCAATGCAAACCATTCGCGGTCGATAAAAGTTCCGGCGACCTGCTTGTGAAAGTCTAGTTTTTCTTTCAGCGTTTGGGAGAATTCTAAAAAAGTTACTGCTACGGCCGCCAGCGTTCCTCCGGCGATATATCCGCTTGCCAACAGCGTTCCCGGGCTGGTTTCCGCGTCGGCAATAGCGGTGGCGTCGTCGGAATTCTTACCCCGCCCAGACCATACGCCCACCAGCCAGGCAATCAGGCCGCCCATAAAAATCGGGCTCGTATATTGCATGGGAATATAGACGCCCACGGCAAACGCCAGCGACGAGGTCCCGCACAGTTCAATTCCCACAGCCAACATCGCGCCCACCAGCACTAGCCCCCAATTCAATGTCCGTTCCAGCACCCCGTTAATAATGATGCCCATCACCTGCGTTTTTGGCGCGTCGAACTTCATTTTCACTTCTTCGCCGTTGTCTCGCGTCTTAAGCCGCCCGGTAATTGCCGGATCGACCAGCACCGCGGGCCGATGGTATTCGTCCACATAGTATTTACCCGGCGTCACATTGGGATACACGCTCCGAGTCGGCTGCCACACCCGATAGTCGTGCCCGTCGTACGTGGCGTGCTGCGTCAGTGCATCGTATTGTTGCGGCGACAAAACCACCTGCGGCAAATCTCGTCGGCTATATACAGTGCCCGCCGTATTAAATAGCAACAATGTTCCGCCGATCACCACCGCCGAGGTAAGCGCGCCCACAATAATCGCCCACTGTTGCCAATAGGGAGTCGCTCCGACCAGAAAACCGGTTTTCAAATCTTGAGAAGTTGTTCCTCCATTGCTGGCTGCAATGCAAACCACCGCAGCAATCGAAAGCGCCAAAACGCGATCGGTCGGCGACGTCATTTTCAAGGCCAGAAAGATCAGGCACGTTAGCGATAAGGTTGCCACGGTCATACCGGAAATCGGATTGGAAGACGATCCGATTTCGCCCGTCAGCCGTGAAGAAACGGTCACAAATAAAAATCCGAAACCCAGGACCAATGCCGCGCCTAGTGCGGCGGCCCAGATCGGCACTTCGGTCATCAAAATCCCCGCCAGTATTACAAGGAGCACTAAACTTCCCACCATTACGGTGGTCAGCGACATGTCGCGTTCGGTTCGTTTGCGTCTGCCGCCGCCGGAGCCGCTGCCAAAGCCGCGCAGCCCAGTCGTCGCTGAGCGAATGATCATCGGCATGGTACGGAACATGCTGATAATGCCCGCCGCGGTAACGCAACCGGCCCCGATATAGCGCAAATAGTTCGCTTGAATTTCGCTCAAATCCATTTGCGAAATCGGTTTCATGCCTGGCGAGATTAAGCCCGGCACCGTGTCGCCAAAAATCGAAATTGCCGGGACGATGACCAAATTCCCGATCACCGCGCCGGCCATCATTAGCGACGAGGTTTTCATCCCGATGATGTAACCGACGCCTAATAGTTCGGGCGCCATATCGCTGGTCAAACTGGCCAGACGATTGAATCGATCCGACAGGCTCACGCTGAGTGTTTCCTGCAGCATGTTAAAGCCGTCGGTAAACACTTTTTGAATCGCGGCCAGAAAGAACCCCAAAAACACAAGCCGCCCGCTGGATCCACCCTGGTCGCCTGATATCAGCACCTCGGCGCAGGCGGTGCCTTCCGGATAACGCAGTTCGCGATGCATGCGCACGATGAACGCCCGGCGCAGCGGAATCATCATCAATATCCCGAGCAGTCCACCCAAAATAGAAACCACCATCACGCGCTGGATCGTCATATCAAAACCCAGCAGCATCAGCGCGGGCATGGTCACGCCGACGCCGAAGGCAATCGATTCGCCCGCCGAGCCGGCCGTTTGCACGATATTGTTTTCCAGTATCGTCGCCGGCCGCAGTCCAAATGCTTTGGAGAATCCGCGAAACAACGTAATCGACATGACAGCCACTGGGATCGAGGCCGATACCGTCATGCCTACTTTCAGCACCAGATACAGCGACGACGCGCCGAAAACGATTCCCAAAACCGCGCCCAAAATTACTGCGGTCCAGGTAAATTCCGGCAATTTTGCTTCATCCGGAATGTATGGCTTAACACCCGTAGCGTCACCGCCGTTGCCGCCTGCGCGCGCTGGCGGCCGATCGTCGGGTCGGCGCTTGATCGGAGGTTGTTCGGGCGCTGGCATAGGCGAGAAAGTGCGTGGAGCTAGAGTAACCAAACGCATGAAGCTGCTGGCAGGAACCGATTAAGTTGACGTGCCACGGGCCCTTTTGCAAGGCCGAATTTTGCCGCATTCTGACTTAGGCAGGCAGTTTCGCTCCGGAAAGTACGCGTCCTTTGCATCGGATCAACCGCGGCGGGGTTGGAGGATGACACCATGCAGAAAAAGCATGCCGCCTGTGCTTCGAACGCGGCAATTCGAGCGATCTAGTGTGGCACGGCCTTGGAAAAAACATTTACCACAATCACGCCGATCAAAATCAATCCCATCCCGAATATCGCCGGCGCATCCAGGCTTTGCTTCAGCCAAACGACACCCACGATCGCGACCAGCACGATGCCAGCACCGGACCAAATGGCGTACACAATGCCAACCGGCAGTGTTCTTACCACCACGCTTAACAGGAAAAATGCTAGGCCGTAGCCAATGGCAACCACGACAGTCGGAAGCGGCCGTTTGAATCCGTCCGTGGCCTTTAGCGTGCTGGTGGCGATGGTCTCGGCAATGATCGCAATCGATAAGTAAACGTAGTGCATTGAAAACCTCAACGGATAGAGACGGCCGAAGAATGCTTGTTCACCGACCGCCTCAATATAACCGCAAGCTATCGCCGTCAACAAAAAACCCTGCCGGCATTTCTGCCGGCAGGGAAAATCTGGCGTGTGTGATACGGTTGGGTCTAGATATTGAACTCGCCGCCCAGGTGTGTGAAATCCGGATCGACTGAGAGCGTTCCGAAAGAGTTGCCTTGGCCGGTAATTCCGCCGATGCCAAAGTTCAAGAAACTCGCCGCGTCGGCCGTGCATTTCATGACGTCCAAGCTGTTCTTTCCGAGACCGACATTGACGCTCAACGGTCCTGTCGTGTCGTGCTTCAACATCGCCGTATCGGCGCCGTCGCCGGTGTCGATGGTTAACCGCTGGAACGGGCCGCCCAGGAAAGTGCAATTGGTCATTGCCAAATGATCGTTGCCGCTTCCCATGGTTAGCTCTAGGTCTTGGTCGGTGAAGTTGTTAATCACCGCGGTATCGTTGCCATCTTGCATATCGATGGACGAAAAGTAGGCGAATGTTGGATCCGAAACTTGAACGTTGTGGACGGCTATGGTGTCGTTGCCATCATTGCCTTCGAAATGTAAATACGTTCCGATCTGCAAATTAGCCAATGTGGCAGTATCGTTCCCGTCGCCCATGGTGATGTACAAATGGCCGGGAACATTACCGCTGCGGACGGTCAAATTGTCGGCGCCGCCGTTCAAATCGATGGTAATGTTGCCGGTGACTGGCGCAGTCACCACGCTTGGAGCGCTGCCGTTGATGGAAGTTTTATAGCCACTAATTTCCCATTTGCCGCTGCTGCCTATTTCGCGAAGCGTCACAATGTTGGCGGTATCATCGCCGGTAATCGTTAAGTTTCCTGCGACGACAGCTGCCGTGACGTTGCCGGCCATCATCGATCGTCTCTCTAACGTTTCAAACGACCGTTTTTTCTGCTGCTGACGATTCATCGTATGCCTCTCTTTGGACTATCCCTATGGGCGTTAGGAACCTTTAAGTTCCATTGGGCTTCATAAACGTTCAAAGCAGCATTGGCGGCATGGCTTGCGCTTGCCGGCAAACGGCAAAAAGTGTCCGCAGGCCGTACGATTTGCCATTTTAAGGCCGCAGAACCGCGCGGCCTTTCCCAGACGGAAAAGTTGAACGCAAGAGAAGGGGATGCAACGCGTGGAATCCGCTGATAACTGTCACCGCTTACAGCTGCGGTTTGCGTTTCAAGGCCAGAGCCAAGGTGACTGCCGCGACCCAGATCATAATCGAGGCGAACACCGACCATTCCAGCAATGGCAGTACCCAGACTGTGGGGCGGACAAACTTGCTGGGGTCCAGCGCGGTTGCGCGAGGGATGCCGCGGATGTGCGGCAAGGCCAGGAATGCCGAGAAGCAAATCGCGGTGAGCGAGCCGGGAAGTGCCAACCATTTGGACAGCTTACCGCCGCGGTCCGTCACAATGGCCAAGGTAAACAACAAAGTTGTAGCCAGCCCGCTGTAAAAGAACGAATCGGCCACCCGCATGTGAACGGGCAAATTGTTCATGGGCACCATGCCGACGGCACTACACGAAAGGCCTGACCAAATACCTACTGCTCCCGCCAGATATCCCAGCTTAGTGGCGAGAAAAACTCCCAGCCCAAGCATGAAACCTACGAGCATAAGTCCACCGGCGATCAAACAGAGATTAAAGACGTGCGCATTGTGCGATACGCCCAACTCTCCAAGTTCGGAAATGAAATGATTCAGCGGCGAGTAGGATTCGCCCTTCTTGCTTTCATACGGCAGGGCTGCAACGAGGGAGCCGACGATCATGATGAGCGGGCCGAGGATGCCGCACGCGATGGTGAAGCGTTGCCATTTCATGGTGGCGGTATTTTAAGATCCCTGGATTGCAGCGCCGAGTGACTAATTTTGTGAGATTTGCGCACTTGCCGGCCCAGCAACTGCCATTGGTTGAATGCGGGGCGGCAAATACAATTCCGCCTGCCAAAACGAGGGCCCGGGCTGAGAACAGCCGCGGAAGACGGCTGATTGCGGGACTTGAATCCGATGAAGAAACTGGTGGTTGAAGTTCGCGAAGGATTGTGCAACCGCCTTCGAGTGCTTATTTCCGCATGCTATTTGGCTGATCGCTACGACCGTGAGCTGATCCTATGTTGGCGTCCTGATGATAAATGCGGCGCGCGATTTGGAGATCTGTTCACGAACCCCATGCCTGAAACCGACGCACTGCCTGCGTATCCGCGGCCCCACATGGGAATTCCGCCGGACGTGTTGGCGCGGGCCATTCAATCGCCGGATCCGATTGTTTGCGTGAGCGAATGCCATTGGCTTGTTGCGGATGAGGACCATCTGAAGACGATTGAGCATTTTGTTGCGCTGCGAACAGTAGATGCCGTGACGCGGGCAGTGGACGCTATCGCGGCACGATTCCCAGCCCGGGCGATTGGCGTACACGTACGACGTGGGGATTTCGAGCGGCAGCTATCGAGACGGCACAACCTCAAGTTACCTGCGCTGGAGCGGTACTTTGCGTACCTGGACAACTGGCGCGGCGCGATTTTCCTGGCGACCGATGGGGGCGACGAGGTGATTGGGCGATTCCGAGACCGGTACGGTGACCGGTTGCTAATCTACCCGCGGAATTCCCCAGGACGAAATACGCCGCAGGCCGTTCGGGACGCGCTGGTCGACGTGTACTTGCTCCAGCGGTGCCAGGCCATTGTCGGCACGCGCTACAGTTCCTTCAGCGAGCTGGCGTGGTGCATTACCAAAGCTCCCCACGCAAAAGTTTCAGAGTGGGAAGTGGGTTTTTTCGCAAAACTCAAGTTTTCATCCCGGCTGATGTTGAGCCGCATGCGGCGAGCTTGATATCGCTGCTCCGAAGCTCCAGGAGTTTGGTATCGGGCCAATTACCTTGCAAGCGGCTCGGCCCGTAGATAGAGCTTCGCGGGCGCTTCATCGAAATAACGCAGCAGCGCGGGGCAGAGCCAACCTTTTCATGGGCGGATTTTCGGATTCGTACCAGGCGCCGCCCATTTCGTCGTTGGTGCGAGTCACTTTTTGTTGATAGCCGTGGAAGGGCTGGGCGGAGAAGATGATGCGGAAGCCGTTTTTGGCGCTCGGCATGTCTTTGGCCAGTAACGCGAGAAAGGTATCTGCGCCGGAGACGAATGGTTCCTGGACTAGATCAACACGCGGATCATCGAAGACCCAGGTGTTTACGCTCTCCAACCAATACGGCGCGATGACGCTGAGTTGGTTGGGCATGGTTATCGGCGCGCTAGCGGGTGGAGTAAATCAGGTAGACCGTCATGGCCAGGCCGATGGCCGCCAGCAGCAGCGTCATCACCACCCCCAAGGAAAACTGCCGGGCGCGGTAAGGTTCTCCAGTGGCGAGCTTTTGCATGAGCCGCATGTGATGGATGGCTGCCAGAATGAGGACGACGACGCCAAGCAGCATGAGCCCGCCACCAAACCAAAAAGAAATGCCGGTGTTCACGTGCGGCGGCAAGTCGGCCGCAGCGGTCAGTTCGCGCAAGAACAATCCGAACCGCGCCACCACAAAGCCAAAGCCCATCATGGCAATGCCGGTGCGCAACCAGGCTAGCAGCGTGCGCTCGGCCGCCAGGCCCGTGCGGGCGTCGAGGATGAGGCCGGTTTGGTGGTCGGGGTTTGGCGGGTTCATGGTTTTAATTGCGACATTTATGTCAGGCAGGCTGCGTGATATGCACGACCCAATGGGCCTGGTGTGTCGCTACCCAAGGTTCTCCGGCAAGCTGATATTTGCTTGCGGCCTGTTTCCAAAGGAAGATTCTCGATCACTTCGCACTGCTGGGCAAGCCGAGGTCCTCCTGGAATTACAGCGTGTCGAGAATCCATTGAAGTTGGCCGTCGTGGTGTCCTCTTGTCCGATTGTATCGCAATAGTATTTGGTAACTGAAGATGGCCGCCAACAACTGGGTCCGATTGTTGTCGAGCCCCCGGTGCCAAGCGCGGTCGTGAAGATCGAAGCGAGTCTTCAGCCAGTCATTGAACGGTTCGACGGTTTGGCTACGTCGACGGTATAAAGTCCTGGTCCAGGGCCTGTGGAAGAATGCTTGACGATCTTCCCGTCGCTGGCGATGGCGTTTGCGGGCGCCTTTTTCCACGCGCGGCGTTTCCGGGCGTCGATGCTCCCCGCGTCGATAGATCTGCGGACATAAAAATCGTTTCCCGGTGCGCCGCCCTGTGGCGTCGTGCTCGATGGCTTCGCCGGAGGCGTTACTATCGTAGCCAGCGTCCGCCAGCACGTAGCGCGCGCAAGCTGGTAACCGCTGAATCTTGTCCGGGAAGGTCCGCGCTGGCTGCCAATGAGCCGGATCAGCCGAAGCTAACAATGGCCAAACGGGGCCGTTTTTCCCGGCAGTTACGACAACTTCGTAACTGTAACCCAGCACCCAGCCGTGATATGCCGAATAGTCCAAGTTGCCTCTAAATCAGCGCCCCGAGGAATTCGGCCACGCATCCTTTGACGTTTGTTCCAGCGAGGTCCTCGCGCCCCAATCACGCTTTGATCAACAGCCACGCATCGCGCGTCAACCATTCCACTTCGAACAGCGCGTCGACCTTCAATAGCAATGGCTTCTTGCAGATAGCGCCAACAACGGCGATAGCGATCAAAGTATGTCGTTCGCGCCGGGAACTGATCGGTCGAAAGCCACGCCAGCAAGTCCTCCCGGTGCGCTGCCAGATAACGATATTGGGATGACTTGCTCTTCCGTCCCTTGAGCACCGCCACCATAATGAGCACTGTCAACGCCCAATCAGGAATCTCAGGCCGACGACCTGGCCCCGTCCTGGGACACATGCGCGCAGCTTGCTGGCAAATCGGAATCGCCATCCGCACCAGCTTCGCCAAGCACGTGCCCTCCCTGGCACGAGCAATCATCTTCAAACCTCTGTTGGGGATAGTTTCTTGATAGCACCTGAAACTTAACCAACAGAGGTTCTCTCACTTATATCAATTCGAATTCCCGGACGGCCTCGG
>Ga0182024_10012100_pt1 | contig 17138 bp, 17 predicted proteins | sample P32metaG_FD_120480 | JGI IMG/M metagenome (GOLD analysis project Ga0182024, IMG submission 120480) | Permafrost microbial communities from Stordalen Mire, Sweden - P3-2 metaG (Illumina Assembly) | ecosystem: Environmental > Terrestrial > Soil > Wetlands > Permafrost | place: Sweden: Stordalen...
ACGCAGCACAATCTCGCGGCGGTAAAGGCGCAGGTGGATTTCGTCGAATCGAGATTCCGCGATAAGGGCGTTAAGCCGGACATTATCGTGCACCAACATTGCGGCGAGTCTGGCGCGATTGGCGCGGCCCTTGAGGCGAACCGGCTGTGGAGGATGGGGCGGCAGACCACTTTTATCGGTCTCGAAGCCGTACAAAAGATCAGCTATGTCACGCACCGCAGCGAGGACACGCGTTGCTACTTCTGTAAGAACAAGTGCCTGCGCACCTTCATCGACGTGAAGTTGATGCCTGGCGTTACGGTCGAAAATCTCGTCTCGAAGACGTCCAAGATTCCTATCGGACCGGGAATCAAGCGCCTGATCGTCAACAATAGTTGCGACAAGGGCTTGGTGGAAGACGTCAACGCCATGCGGGAGATCAAAAAGGGGCTCGACTCGGTGAAGGAAAACAACCCCAACATGGCCGAAATCGCCGCGAAACAGGCCTTCCGGCCGTTTCACCCGGCGGCGGTATCCGACCCGCTGCCGCGGTTTGTGGTCACCGCGAAGCAAAAGGCGCGCGTGGCTGCGATGAAACGCCGCACGGAACTGCGCATCGGTATTCCTCGCGTGCTGAACCAGTACACCTGCAATCCCGCGTTTAGCGCGTATTTCGAGTCCCTCGGCATTCGGGCGGATAATCTGGTCTACTCCGATTACACCACCGAGGAGCTTTACAAGGCCGGCGCCAAGCGCGGCTCCATCGATCCATGCTTCCCGTCGAAAATTGGCATACCGCACGTGCACAACTTGCTGTACGTGCATCACAAAAAGAAGCCACTCGATATTATTTTCTTCCCGATGATCGACGATTTGCCCTCGGACATGGTGAATGCCCAGAGTCACCGTGCCTGCCCGACCGTGACGGCGACTCCCGCGGCGACCAAGGCGGCCTTCACCAAGGAAAGCGATCTCTTCAAGGAAATGGGCGTCGAGTTCCTCAATCCGCTGATCAACTGCGGCATGCCGGACTTGTTTGAGCGGCAGATGTTCGATACTTTCCGGGACATCCTGGGCCTTTCGGCCGAGGAGAATCATCGCGCGTCGCTCGCGGCGAATGCGGCCATGGTGCACTTCAGCGAAGGCATCCTGCGCAAGCAGGGCCGCGAAATCCTGCAGAAGCTGGAAGCCGAGGATGGCATTGGCATCGTGCTGCTGGCCCGGCCGTATCACAACGATCCTGGCCTCAACCACGATATCCTCGAGGAGTTCCAGAAGCTTGGTTATCCAGTACTGACGCTAGGCTCGCTTCCGATTGACGGCGAGATTCTGGAACGTCTTTTTGGCGATGAAGTCCGCGCCGGAGTCACTTCGCATCCGTTGGACATCAGCGATGCGTGGAAGAACTCCTACAGCGAGAACACCAGTCAGAAGGTGTGGGCCGCGAAGTACACTGCGCGGCATCCCAATCTCGTGGCGCTCGAGCTTTCGAGCTTCAAGTGCGGCCACGATGCGCCTATTTACACGGTCGTCGAAGAGACGGTTACAAAATCAGGCACACCGTACTTCTCTTTCAAAGACATCGACGAAAACAAGCCGTCGGGCTCGATTCGCATCCGGGTCGAGACCATCGCCTACTTCCTCAAGCGCTACCGCGAGGACATTATCGCGAACAAGACTAAGCAGTCGCAAATCGATGTGCGGATTGCCGAGCTTGAGAAGCAGCTCCGCAGTGAAATGGGCCTGCCTCCGGCAGCAACCATTGCTGCACTTGGAGAGACTGAACAGACCGAGGTATTGGAGACTGTGTCGTAGTAGGGCACGGTCTCCCAGGCTCCAAAACCCGCGCCATGGCTCCCGGAATCGAATCAGAAAAAGTGATGTTCGAAATCTACCGGGAGTTGTCATTTAACCGGCGATACCGGGTGGTTTATTTCACCGAACTGGACGAGCACAATAAAGACGGCGAGATTAATGATGCCATGCGCGGCGAGCATATCTTCGACGGTTTCTTCCGCAACTACGTGAAGGAGGAAGCGAAGCGCACCGTGATGTCAGTCCTCGAGCGCCTGAATTCCGGCGAGCCACTCGGCCCGACGGAAATCGAACGTGAACTGAAGTCTTTCCTGGCCTGACTCCGGCAGAGTCAATTTATCTGCCGGAGGATGGGTTTCAGCCGATTCATCACATTGAATTCATAAAATTGATCAGAGCGAGCTTGCGGTTGTACGCTTCTAGTCATCGAAACTGCCAGTTACACCTTGAAAGCCGCGGGTTCCCTGCTTGAGCACCCATTTCATCACCCGGGCGTCGTTGTAGCAGTAGCCCAAATTGTGATTCAAGGTTGAAAAGCAGTGCGTTTGGCAATCCTTTTTCATTTCGTTGAGTTGCGGCACCTCAAACTTGTGAGCTTCGATAGCCCCCCAATCGTACGTGGCCGAATACATCGGGAAGCAAGGCGCAAGAGACCCGTCCACGCGAATGATGATGGAGTTCTGTCCTGCGCGGCAGTTCCAGGGCTCCACATTGCCACGCAGGAAGTCCCGCATATCGTTCAGGCGTTTGATGGAATTCACCATCTTGTAGCCCTGGCGATTCTTTTCGATCAGCCAGTCGATCAGCGCATCGACCTGAGGAAAATCTTCCTGAGTGATGTAGGTGCTGTTCTCATCGGCATGCTTGAAATGCGGCTGATCGATCATGGGCGACTCGTTAATGTGGTAATCGGTGGCGATACCGTTGTCGTGCGCGATTTCGGTGAGCTGTTTAATGTCGTCCATATTGGTGCGGCAAATATTCATGTTAAAGAAAACCGTATATCCGTACCGGTATTGCTTGCGGACCAGATAATCAAAATATGGGCGCACCGGAGCAAGCGCTTTCGGAAGCCCGGGCTTCTCGTCCACCGCATCCACCGCGAAATTAAAAGTGGCCACACCGGCATCGCCGAGGCGGTCAATCACCTCCGGTCGCAACAATCGCGCATTGGTCGGCACGTAGATCCAGAAGCCTTTCTTGGCCGCGTAATTCACCACCTTGTGCGCGAAGGACGGACGCAGCAGCGGTTCGCCGCCCATCAATGCCAGGACGCGGCAGGTGGTGCCGTGTAGCCAGTCGATCGAACGCTTCGCGACATCTTCGGTCATACCCTTGACGGTGTTGTCAAAGGCCCAGCAATAATGGCAGTCAAGGTTGCACTTCCACTCGGTGAACAGGTACGCAATGATGGGATGAAATTCACCGGGCAGAGCACGCGATTTAATGTAAGGAAAAAGCCAACCACGCATGGCCCGAAGTACCATGGGCTTGCTCCATTTGCGACGGCCCTTGAGAGCACGCTGCAGCTCCTTTTGATAGTCATAACCGTCATCGTTGAGAAGTTCCGGATACTGCGGGAAGTCGGGCTCCGGCAATAGTTGCGGTTGCGCCGATGGAATCGGCAACGAGGGTCTGCCGGCTTTATCACTGACGAGAAGATCGTGGAGATGCACGTCAACGCGGAATGATGGTGGTGTCGTCGGATTCGGATTGCTTTGCGGCTGCAAGTTGGACATGAGCAGATTCTCCAGTAGGGCCGACAGAGAGCTCGCCACCGCGACGCAACCTCAGTGCCGTCCGCCGAATTTGAAAAACAAGCCGATTTGGATAAACAAAGTGCGACGGCCGCGTGATTCGACTTCGCTAGGCGGACGCTGCGCTAATTCACCTGAGTAGCTTAGAGCCTCCGGGGAAAACGGTGCAAGCACCGCCTTTGATCTCACCAATTGGTTGTATCACTAATTCGCAAACAAAGGGTGGACTTGCGGTGGCGGGTACACTTCATCTGCAAATCTCGCTATAGTGACAACATGGGACTGCAAACAAGGATTCGCAAAGGCATCCGATTTGCCCAAACGCGCGCGCGCGAGCTGCAGATGATTGCCTGGGGTTTGGCGTCGACCAACCATCCAGTGCTGGCCCATATGATTCCCATCCGGCGCTGCAACCTCTCCTGCGGCTACTGCAATGAGTACGATAATTTCTCGAAACCAGTGCCCCTTTCAGAAATGTTTCGCCGGATCGACCATTTGGCCGAACTGGGGATTTCTATCATCACCCAGAGCGGTGGCGAGCCATTATTACACCCGGGGCTCGACCAGATCATCGCTCGCGTACGCCATCACGGGATCCTGGCGGGGATGATTACCAATGGATACTTGCTTACCACGGACCGCATCCGCCAGTTAAATCGCGCTGGACTCGATCACCTGCAAATCAGCATTGACAACGCGCGGCCTGATGAAATTTCAAAGAAGAGCCTGAAAGTCTTGGACCAGAAACTTGTTTTGCTGGCCGAACATGCCGAGTTCCAGACCAATATCAACTCGGTGCTGGGCAGCGGCGTCAAAAATCCGGAGGACGCTCTGGCCGTCGCACACCGCGCGCTCAAGCTCGGCTTCACCAGCACCGTTGGCGTGCTGCACGACAGCAATGGACAGCTCGCGCCGCTCGCACCCCGCGAACAGGAAATTTTCGAGCAGGTGATGGCTCTTGGCAAGCGCTCCTATGCGCGCTTCAACCAATTTCAGCAAAACATCGCGCGCGGCAATCCCAACCACTGGCGATGTCGCTCTGGCGCGCGCTACCTTTACATTTGCGAAGACGGTTTGGTGCACTGGTGCTCTCAGCAACGCGGCTATCCGGGAATTCCGCTCGAAAAATATACTCTTGAGGACTTCCACCGCGAGTTCAATACCGAGAAGCCTTGCGCACCGCGTTGTACCGTTTCGTGTTCCCAGCAAGTCTCGCTGCTGGATAATTGGCGCGCTCCACAAACCATTCATCCGCAACCGGCAGTTCCTTCGAACCCGCCGCCCCTCGTACAGCTGAGCGGAGCTGCTAACCGGCGCGACCGGTAGCCATTGCTCAATTGGCCATTTCTCGGGCTGGGAAGCCCTGCCGGGTTAGTTCGACGGGCCTTTGGCGCAATGCAATGACTTTCGCTTTTTCTTCAAATAGTTCCTTGCGGCACTTCAAATTCGCGCTAAAGTACGCCCTATGACCTTGTGGATGATCACGCTATTCCTACTCGCAATCACGGCAGCGGCTATGGCTGGCGTCGCTGCGGTCTGGGCTTCTGCCAACAGTTCTCGCCGAGAGGCCGAGGCGCAAGCCGCAGCGCACCGACAGGAAATACAGAACATGGTGACGGCGCAATCCCAGGCCGTTGCCAGCCACCTGGGACAGCTTGCGCAGTCCATTACATTGCAATTGGGCCAGATGTCGCAGCAGGTGCAAACGGGCATGGCCTCCTCCGGGGAACTCGCCTCGGGCGCGCAAAAGGCCGTCTCCGAACAACTGAAAGCCTCCACAGATATGCTGGGCACGATTCGTCAGCAGCTGGGGGAGGTGCAGCAAGCGGGCCAGGAACTCTCTGGTGCGGCGCGCCAGATTGAAAACGTGCTGGGAGGCGCCAAGACGCGCGGCACGCTCGGAGAAGTGGCGCTCGATCGCATGCTTTCGGATTCGCTCCCTGTCGCGGCATATGCCATGCAGCACCGGTTCGCGTCGGGTGAGGCGGTGGATGCTGTGGTGCGCCTGAACGACAAGCTACTGCCCATCGACTCCAAGTTTCCCCTGGACGATTATCGGCGTCTGGTCGATACCGGCGAAGAAGCTCGTGGTGGATTCTCGAAGGCCGTACGCTTCCACGCGGATGCCATTGCGAAGAAGTACGTTTTGCCGGGCGAGGGTACCCTGGATATCGCTCTGATGTTTATCCCGTCGGAAGGCGTTTACTACGAGCTTCTGAAGACGTTGGACGCGAAGGGTAATTCCCTGGACGAGTACTGCCGCGCAAAGGGCGTTGTGGCCGTTTCGCCAAGCACTTTATTCGGCTATCTGCGAATCATCGCGCTGGGTCTGCGCGGTATGCAGGTGGAGGAAAATGCCAAGCGGCTGCTTGCGAGCCTCACCGGCCTCAAAAAACAGATGGAGAACTTCACTGAGCTGTATCAAAGGATAGGGACTCACTTACGCAACGCCCAGCAGTGTTACTCCGAGGCCGACCGCAAACTTGAACGCGCGCGAATTACTGTCGAGGAGTTGGCGCAGTGTGCTCCTGCGACTAAGGATGTCGAGTCCGCAGCCACAGACCTTAGCGAAGCTGGATTAGTACGTAGCGGACGTAGTGCGCTTTAATTCACCCGCCTGCCTGGTGTTGTTTGCAGCAGCCAGGTCCAAGGATCTAATCACGTCTGCCGACCTGATCGTAAATGCGCGCTTCCAAAAACATCTTGAACAGACCAGCGTCAAGTTCCTTCCTAAGAACGGAATCTTCGAGGATGGCCAACGCATGTTGCACAGGCACGGCCTTCTTGTAGGGGCGATCGGCGGCTGAAAGCGCATCAAAAATGTCGCAAATCGTCATCATGCGCGCTTGGATGGGAATCTGGTGGCCCTTCAATTGATAGGGGTACCCCGTGCCGTTCAATTTTTCATGATGAGCGCGCGCGATGTCAGGAATGCCGCGAATTTCGCGTGTCCAGGGAATTTGCATCAAGAAATTGACGCTGTGAAACACATGGGACTCGATCTGCTCGCGCTCTTTCGCATCAAGACTTCCCTGGGTGATGGAGAGGAAGCGCACCTCATCCGAAGTTAACATGGGCCGTTCCGCTCCACGTGCGTCGTGATATGTCTTGGCGGCAAGTTCGAAGAGTTGCTCGAACTCTCCTGTCTCCAGGACGGTCGGCTCATTGGCCTCGACAATTTTGCCCAGAGCGTCATCCAACTCGGCGAGCCGCCGGCGAAGCTCCACATCGATAGCCGCCACGTCGCGAATGGCCCGTTCACGCGAGGCGCCCAGGAGCGCATTTGTTTTCTTGCGCTCGTACCGCGCTTCCAGTTCCTTCCGCATATAGTCGAAGCGTGTTTGAACGATGTCGAATTGCGACGGGTAAAGCTTCTTGGCCTTCACCAGCACTTCTTCCCGCACTCCCACTTTGCCGAAATCGTGTAAAAGGCCGGCGTAGCGGATTTCTTTCATCTGGTCGCGGCTGAACCGGATGCCGCGAAATGGCCCGACGTCGCAGCGGTCCACAATTTCCGCAAGACCTACCGTCATCCGCGAAACCCGCAGGGAATGGCCGGAGGTGGTCGGATCGCGCTGCTCAATAACGGTGACTGCGGCTTGCACGAAACCTTCGAACAACGCCTCAATATCTCCGTAGAGTTTGCTGTTTTCATAGGCCACGGCGGCCTGTGAGGCCAGCGATTCCGCCAGGCGCACTGCGCGCGATGGAAAGGGCTGGACCACGCGATCGAGATCGGCGGAAGTAAGCAGGCGTGCCGCGCGATCGCGCTTACAATTCAGCAATTCCACGATGCCGATTACTTCTCCGCGCGCATCTTTCATCGGTACCGTGAGCAGTGAACGCGTGCGGTAGCCTGTTTGCTTATCGTAGCGTGAGTTAAAGCGATAGGGACGCGCCGCCGGCACCGCGTAAGCGTCGTTGAGTGCGATCACCTCACCATGCAGCGCGGCATAACCCGCGAGCGAATTCTCGGTAATAGGCACAGAATATTCGACAAAAGGAAATTGCCTGCTGTCGTTCTGCGTGGCCTTAAAACGCAGGAAACGCTTTTGTTGATCTTCACCGGCGTGGCCGTTTTCCGGGCGGGCCATCTCCACTAGATAAAGCGTGCCGGCGTCCGCGCCAGTAATCTCGCGTGTTTTGGCGAGGATCATTTCCAATAATGCCGTTACATCGTGTGTCGAAGATAGGGCGACACCAATGCGATTGAGCTCTTCCTGTTCGCGCTCGGCGCGCGCCAGATCTTCTTTGGCAGAACGTTCACTCTCGGCCAGCTCGATATTCGCGAATGCGGCTTCGATCGTGCGGGTCAGCAACCCAGGCGGCGAATTATCGGGCAGACAAGCAAACCATTCTTTTCCCTTCAGGCGGGAACAGGTACGTTCACTCGTTACCGCGATCAGACGAAGGTCGGGACATCGCCGCGCAAGGCGCCGGAGCGCCGCGGCACCATCAGACACCGGGTTCGCTAGCCAAACGGCCGGGCCGGCAGGGACGCAGCCTGCCGTTTGCATGCGGCCGCTACGCGCGGGATTCTCCACTCCGTTAAGCGCGTATCGACGCCGGAGCACGTGCACCAAGCGGGCAATCGATGAACGCCTGAAAAACCAAATCTCCTGTGATTTTTTCATCTGCACGACGAACCGAGGGGCAGCGCAAGAAGCGCAAGCTGCGGGTCGATCATACCGTAGCTTGGCAACGGCGGGATAGGAGAACATTGGGGTTTTTTATAGCCGTTGTTTCTGCGGGTATGCACTCTGGATACTCGTCTAAGGTATTTACACTCCTGGGCATTGCGTCCGGTTATCCTACCTTGTTAGCCTCGACAACTGCTCTACCGGGTGAGGTTCCCCTTGCTGATTGATGCCGGCGCACACAACGATGTGGGTCGCGTGCGCCAAAACAACGAAGATGCATATCGCCTCGAGCCTGCGCTCGATCTCTACGTTTTGTGCGATGGCATGGGAGGCGAGGCGCATGGTGAGTTGGCGAGCACCATGGCCGTCGAGACGGTGGTCACGCACTGCCTGGAGGCGCAAAACAATATTGCCGCGCCTCTTTTTGGCGAGTCACGTGCCGGCCTTTCGGAAACCACCAACCGCCTGGCGAGCGCCGTAACACTGGCGAACCGCAAGATTTTCGAGGCCGCATCGTCAAATCCCGGGCATGCCGGCATGGGCACCACGATCGTCGCCGCTTGGCTGAAAGATGGACGCCTGAGCGTGGCCCATGTGGGGGACAGCAGGGCGTACCTGCTTCGGGCCGGTTCACTCGAACAATTGACGGAGGATCATTCCCTGGTCGCCGAAAACGTTCGCCGCGGCATCATGACTCCGCAGGAAGCTGAAAATAGCAGCCTGCAAAGCGTGTTGATCCGATCGCTCGGATCCAGTGCGGATGTGCAAGTGGATGCCAGCGAGTGCATGCTACTCGAGGGCGACACGCTCGTGCTGTGCTCGGATGGACTGACGCGCATGGTTACCGACCCGGAGATTGCCAGCACGATTACAACAGTCGAGCCGGCGCAGGCGGCGGCGAAAAAATTGGTAGAACTGGCCAACGACTACGGCGGCGCTGATAATGTCACCGTAATTGTTGTCCGCATTCTGCCGGGTGCGGACGGCTTGCTAGCGCGGCTGCGGCGGTGGTCCAAAGGCGGAGAGGACCATGCCGTCCATAAAAATTCCGGGGACTGATTCCCTAGCCGGGAGGCCAGCGAAACTCGCGGCCTGCTAACAGATGCACGTGCAGGTGAAATACGGATTGGCCCGCGCCCTTTCCATTGTTGATGATTGTGCGATAACCGCTGGTGATACCGCGCTCGTTGGCCACCTGCGCGGCCACTAATTGCAAGCGGCCAAGCAGCGCCGCGTCACCTGCTGTGGCCTCGCTCAGAGACAAGATATGTGTTCGCGGACAGATCAGAATGTGCGTGGGCGCCTGCGGGGCGGCATCTTCAAATGCAAATACATCCGCGTCCTGATAGATCAGCTTCGCCGGCAGTTCTCCCTGCCCGATCTTACAGAATATGCAGTCGCCCAAGGTGGATCGCCTCCTGTCGGCGGCAGATTTCATTGACGCTGGATGCTGACTTGCCGCCTCAGTAATAACCAGCAGCGGGAAAAAGTATGCCGAGATTCCGAAGGTGTATGAATCTTCTGGGATTTACGAAGGTAGTCTTATTCTGTTTTGTGCTCGATTTCTGATTCAAGTTCGTTGGCAAAGCGCTCTAGGCCGCCCGAGACTCTCCGGAGAACACTTGCAGCCTTACGACGCGCTGTAGGAGAAATCTCGGTTTGGGCAACCTTGCGCAAACGTTCAATTTCGCCGTCAAGTTTGCGGCCGATTTCTTCAAAGAGGTCTTCGAACTTGGGCATCGTAGAATTCTTTTTGGTCTGGCGTTCGGACCACGCTTACTTAACGGCCCAGCGGACGCAACGTCGTTTAGTGCCCGGTATCTGTTTTTCTGTATTATAGACACGCCTTCATTGACCCGCAAGGAGACCACGTGCAGCTCCCCGTTCGCTGGCGCTACAAGCTCGATCGCTGGAGAAATGAACTTAGAGCGAAATTTCGTTCGGAACCCAATGTGCCGCGACCCCGATTGTGCCCGGCGTGCGGAACGCTGGTCGGCGCTTCCGCAACGAAGTGCCACCAGTGCGGTGGCAACCTGAATTTTTCACTTGCAGCCGCCAGTCGTTCGGTCAGCCGCTTCGTGCCACAAACTTCGCCGGTCACCTACGGCATCCTGAGCCTCTGCTGCGTGCTGTACGGCGTGAGCTTGCTCGCTACGATACATCAGAGCGGATTCGCGGCGCCTACAGGAGGACTAGGAGCGCTGTTCGGCCTGGGCGGCATCAGCAGCAACATTCTGGCCCGCATGGGTGCTTCCGCACCTCTGCCGTACGATCTTATGCAGCCTTGGCGATTTGTGACGGCCATCTTTCTCCACGCCAGCTTGCTGCACATCGGGTTCAATATGTGGGTACTGATGGATCTGGCTCCGACGATTGAAGACATGTACGGTTCGGCGCGATTCCTTTTTATTTTTGTGGTGACGGGAGCTTGCGGCTATATCGCCAGCGCCGCAAGCGGACACTTGAGCGTGGGCGCCTCGGGATCGCTGCTGGGGATGGTCGGTCTGTTGCTCGCGCTCACCTCTGGCCGTCAGAGCGCCGGGATGCGTATGCTGCGCAGCCAGCTCATCTACTGGTTGGTTTATGTCGCGGTGCTGGGAGTCTTGATGCCGGGAGTCGACAATTTCGCCCACATCGGCGGTTTCATTTCCGGCTTTATTCTTGGCAAGCTGATGATCGACCGTTTGCCTGCCGATGCCGCCGAACGGCGCCGCGCAAATGCGCTCGGCTGGACCGCAGGATTGGCAATCGTGGCCAGTTTCGCCTTCATGTTGCTTAATTATTTTTATCCCACTCTCGGACGCGGCTGATCGACCCGCGCAGTCTTCGCCGCTCAGTGTTTGGCTTAGTCTTTGGCTGCGTGCGGAGCTTCCTGTGGCTGGCTCAGGCGGCGCGCGACCACGACGCTGTAGTGGAACCCCGAAAAAATCGTAAACCCTGCTACGAGGTAACCCAGGGTCTGCCGGGCGGTGGCGAGGAAGTGTTCGTCTTTGTACCCATATCCCTGGCGATGAAATGCCGCCAGCAGCAAAACCACAAACACCAGTAAGATTTCAAGCGAAGTGGTGATCTTCCCAAAAATCGATGGCGGAAACGGCCGGTAGCCGAGCGTAGCCAGAATGACCGCGGCCGTGATCAAGATCAGCACGTCGCGTCCCAATACCAGAATCGTGAGCCACCAACGAATCTGCCCTTCGAGCGCGAGGGCCACGAAAGATGACGACAGCAGCAACTTGTCAGCAATGGGATCGAGATACGCTCCCAGCGCCGACTTCTGATGCAGCGTACGGGCGAGCAGCCCATCCAAGCCATCGGTGAGCGCCGCTAACACCAAGATCGCCAGCGCCCAGGAATATCGGCGGTACAGAACCAAAATAATGAAAAATGGCAGAAACCCCAGCCGCATGAAGGTGAGCTGGTTGGGGACGGTGAGGATGCGGTTCGCCATGGCGGCGATGGTAACGCAGTCAGGCGAACAGTGCGAGATAGTCCTTCAGCGTGCGTCCCGCTTTTTGCTCGAACACGTCGGCCATGGACGGTATCGAACCCGTCGGTTCATCGAGCGAAATCCGCTCTAGCCTTTGCATGGGAAAGAACAGTGTGGCCAGTCCCACGGGGTCGCCCTCGGGATGCAACACTTGGCGCACGAAATCATCGAAACAGTTCAAGTCGATCCCGCGTATGGTGATGCCCGCCGAGTGCAATTCAAGCAGCTCCCCCCAAATTTTCTCGCGCGGTGTGTGCAAGCTTACGATCACGATAGAATTCAGTTTCACGGGCTAACTCCTCGCGCCATCGTGCCGCAATCCGCGGCTGCCAGGCAATCGATCGACTAGGTAAACCATCGCATGAATTTGTTTAATTGATGCGTTCATCCCGCATTTCACCTAAGGCCTCAGATCGTGCGTGGGAGCGAACGGTTTCGAGTTATACCGCGATAGGCTTCAAGTCGGGAGCGATTTCCAGCCGCGGTTCCGTTACCCTCTGAACGTCCGCGGGAGTAACGCCCGGGGCCACCTCGCGCAATATCAGGCCTGTGGGAGTCACCTCGATTACCGCGAGTTCGGTGACAATCAGGTCCACGACTTCGGTTCCCGTGAGTGGCGCATGGCATGCGCGCAAGATTTTCGGTTCGCCTTCCCTGGTCGCGTGCTCCATCGCCACAATCACACGGCGTGCGCCCGCTACCAGATCCATCGCACCGCCCATGCCTTTGATCATTTTTCCCGGAATCGCCCAATTTGCGAGATTGCCTTTTTCATCGACCTGCAAGGCGCCCAGCACGGTAAGATCGACGTGCCCGCCGCGTATCATGCCGAACGAATCGGCACTCGAAAAATAAGAGGTCCCGGGAATTTCCGTCACCGTCTCTTTGCCTGCGTTCACCAAGTCTGGATCTTCATCGCCCTCGAAGGGAAATGGGCCGACGCCGAGCATCCCATTTTCCGATTGCAACACGACCTCCATGCCCGGCGGAATGAAGTTTGCAACCAGCGTGGGCATGCCAATTCCGAGATTGACGTAATAACCGTCACGCAACTCCTGCGCCACTCGCCGAACGATGCGCTCTCGCTTTTCCGCTCCGCTGGGTGTCGCGCTGGTCGCCCCACCGGCGGGCCCACCTTTCTTGTCGACTTCGCTGCCCGCCTTCACTCGATCATCCCCTCCGCTCGCACATATTCGTCAAGCGCGCTTGCGTACCGTGCGTTTCTCAATGCGCTTCTCGTATCCTTCACCCTGAAATATGGCATCGATAAAAATGCCCGGTGTGTGCACCTGGTCCGGCGGAATCTCACCCAGCTCGACGAGCTCTTCGACTTCGGCAATTACATAATCGGCTGCGGTGGCCATGACCGCATTAAAATTCCGCGCGGTCTTGCGATAAACGATATTGCCCCAACGATCGCCTTTCCAACCCTTAATGAAGGCGAAGTCGCCGCGCAGGGCCTTCTCCAGCACGTACATGCGGCCGCCAAATTCGCGCGTTTCTTTGCCTTCGGCGATCATGGTGCCATAGCCGGTGGGCGTATAGAACGCCGGGATGCCGGCCCCGCCCGCGCGAATTCGTTCGGCGAGGGTACCCTGGGGATTTAGTTCCACTTCGATTTTGCCTTCCAGAAGCTGCTTCGCAAATAACGAATTTTCGCCCACGTAGGACGCGATCATCTTGCGGATCTGCTTCGACTCGATCAGCAGGCCGATACCGAAATCGGTTGAACCCGGATTGTTCGAGGCTACTGTAAGATTTTTCGTCCCCGCCTGGCGGACTGCAGCGATCAGGTTTTCGGGAATACCGCACAGTCCGAAACCGCCCATCAGAATTGTCACGCCCTCCCCGAGCCGCGCGATGGCGGTCTCGGCATTGGCCACTCTTTTGTCCATGAATGCGTGCTTTTCCGCGGACGGTAAAGTCCCTTTGGAGTTTACTGCAATTCGCGAAGAATCCTGTAAACCTCGTTCGCCCTGGCGAACTCTGTTTCAAGCGGACGCTTGCGCAGGTTCGCGCGGAGATACTCGATGGCCTGGCTCGTCCGCGCTAAAGCAGCGTCGAGATTATCGGTATTGGTCAGAACGATGTCGCGCCACACATCGTAAGGGCTGCCCGCGAGCCGCAAGGCGTCGCGCAAACCGCGCCCCGCTAAGGCCAGCGGCAGGTCTCTTTCCTGCGTCTCGGCAGCCACCACTCCTGCCAGCGCCACCGCTAACAATTGCGGCAGATGCGAAACAACCGCCACCGTCCGGTCGTGCGTCGCAGCATCCATCCACATCGGTCGCGCGCCAATCGCCGCAATCAGATCGAGAAGCCTGGTCAGCCGCTTATCGCTTCGCCCAACGAGATCCTTCGCTGTGCTCGACGCCTCTCCAGTTTCCGCTGCCTCGACCAGTGCGTAACTCGAGCCGCGAAATAACATTGCATCGGCTGAGCCAAGGCCGGAACGCTCGTTTCCCGCCATCGGATGCCCACCCACAAACCGCGCGCCATTCACGAAGCACTTTGCGGCTGCGGCACATATTGCCCGCTTCGTGCTCGACGCGTCGGTAATCAGCGCATCCGGTGAGGCGTGTCGCATGATTTCCGGCAGGCGGTCAATTGCGTCTTGCACTGGCAGGGCAATGTAGATGAGATCCGCGGCGGCGACGGCTTCCCGAAGCTCACTATGACCTGCGTCGATGATCCCGAGCGCCAACGCGCGGTCGAGCACTTCCGCCCGGTCCCAGCCCGCGATGTATACTCCGGGCAGCACCCTGCGCGCGGCGAGCGCAAAGGACCCGCCGATCAAGCCGGTGCCCGCAATCGCGATCCTCGCGAATGAATCGGCCATCGTTAAGCCACTTGACGGCCGACGACCGGGGCAATCAAGCGTGCCTGGGCCATCAATTTTTCGAATTGATCGAAGTAAAGGAATTGCGCGCCGTCGGAGAGCGCCTTCTCCGGGTGGTTGTGCGCCTCAAGCAGCAACCCGTCTGCGCCAACGGCGATTGTGGCAAGAGCGATGGGCGCCACCTTATCGCGGCGGGCGGTGGCATGCGAAGGATCGACCATGACGGGCGGGTGCGATAATTTCTTGATGACCGGAATCGCGGTAATCGTGCCCGCAGGGTGAAATGCGCGGCTCGCGAGCTTGTACGGCTGTGTAATCCGCACAACTTCGCGCACACCAGCCAGCAATTCTAGCTCCCGGGCATCGAAGTCAGGGTGAACGCCTATCGCCCCCAGCACTGTTTGCGACGCGCCTGTTGAACGATGGATATCAAATCCCGGTGCCACCAGGCGATCGATCACCGCCCGTATCTGCTCCTCGCTAGCCGCAGCTTGCATGACCACTACCATAAGAACATCAACCCCATGCGAAATCTGTTCTGGATCTAATTGGCGTTCCCGATATCGCTCCCGACACCGTTCGGCCCGGTTCAGCTTCCGTGATCGTGATCGGAATCATCGTGCATTACAAAGCGCTCCACCGACCGGGCTTCGTCCAGAATTCGCTCGAACAAACGGCGGATGGCCTCTTCGCTGAGGGGCCCGCGATTAGCCTTCTCCGCCGCTTCCAGCACCTGGCGCTCGCGCTCAGGCTGATAGAGGGACATTCCGTCGATCTTTTTCAAACGTCCAATCTCCAGCACGCAGCTGGATCTCTCGTTCAACAGCTCCACCAGTCGTCGATCAATTTCATCGATCTTCCGACGCCAGTCTTCGAGCCTCATGGGTTCGGCTCCCGCCGGCTCATTCCCTGCAATCCGGCTCGTTTGAGGTTTCGCACGCGAGCGGCCACCGCCGTCTGAGCTTCTTGCAGCGTAGCGGCTCGCTCGATCGTCTCCACAAGCGCCGACCCGACCACTGCAGCGTCGGCCAGCCCTCCGAGCATCGAAACATGTTCAGGCTCGGAAATTCCGAAACCCACCGCAATCGGCAGCGATGTTGTGCGTCTCACGCGGCGCACCAGCCCGGGCAGGTCCTCCGGCAAGGATTTTTTCGTGCCAGTCACGCCTGTCCTCGATATCAAGTACAAAAAACCAGTCGAACATGCGGCGATGCGCGACAGCCTTTCATCGGGAGAAGTCGGGGCGGCCAAAAAAATTGTATCGAGGCCGCGCTCCGCAATTGTCCCACGGTAATCGGTGGCTTCCTCGGGCGTAAGATCGGTAATCAGAACGCCATCCGCCCCGGCTGCCGCCGCACGGTCCGCGAAGCGGGCGACGCCCATCTGCAATACAGGATTGTAGTAGCTGAACAGAACCAGCGCTACGCCGGTTTTCCTGCGCACCGATTCGACGACTCCCAGCACGCCTGCCAGGGTGGTTCCGGAGCGCAATGCGCGCTCGCTGGAGCGCTGGATGGCAGGCCCGTCCGCCACCGGATCGCTGAACGGCACGCCCAGCTCCACGACGTCGGCGCCCGCTTCCGCAATCGCCAGCACCAGTGATTCGGTTGCCGCAAGCGACGGATCCCCCGCGGTCAAGAAAGCTACCAGACCCATTTGGCCGCTGCGCCGAAGCTCTTCAAATCGCCGCGTGATGCGCGTGGTGGTGGGAGGGATTGGGATGATGGTCGAATGCATAAAGATTTCAGGATTCCGGAAAGACCAGCGTCGCGCGCCGAGGTCAGAGCAGGCGCGCCAGTATGTCCATGTCCTTGTCGCCGCGGCCCGACACGTTCAGGATCACAACTTCGTCACGACGCATTTTGGGCGCCCGCACGATTAGCTCCGCCAGCCCGTGGGCACTTTCGAGCGCTGGAATGATCCCTTCCGTGCGCGCCAGGGTGCGGGCCGCATCGAGTGCTGCGTCATCGCCCACGGCCGTGTACTCGGCACGCTTCTGCTCAGCCAGTAATGCGTGTTCCGGGCCCACCGCGGGATAGTCCAGTCCCGCGGACACCGAATGCGTCGTCGAAATTTGTCCATCATCGGTTTGCAGCACGTACGTATACGTACCCTGAAGCACGCCCGGCCGCGCCCCGGCAAACCCGGAGGCCTCCGCAAGCCGTGCCGCATGTTCGCCCAATGTGTGCCCGCGCCCGCCAGCCTCGACGCCTAGCATTTTGACTCCGGAATCCTGCAGGAAGGCGTAAAACAAACCAATCGCGTTCGAGCCGCCGCCCACGCACGCCACCAGCAAATCTGGCAAGCGTCCCTCAGCCTCGAGAATCTGTGCGCGCGCCTCTTTGCCAATCACTTTATGGAAATCGCGAACCATTTGCGGGTACGGATGCGCACCGAGCACCGAGCCAAGCAGGTAATGCGTTGTGCGCACATTCGTTACCCAGTCGCGCATGGCTTCGTTAATCGCGTCCTTCAGAGTTCGACTACCCGATGCAACTCCCACGACCTCGGCTCCGAGCAGTCTCATCCGATAAACATTCAGCCGCTGCCGCTCCATGTCCTCCGTGCCCATGTACACGACACATTCCAGCCCAAACCTCGCCGCAACTGTGGCCGTGGCCACG
>Ga0182024_10012101_pt1 | contig 17137 bp, 12 predicted proteins | sample P32metaG_FD_120480 | JGI IMG/M metagenome (GOLD analysis project Ga0182024, IMG submission 120480) | Permafrost microbial communities from Stordalen Mire, Sweden - P3-2 metaG (Illumina Assembly) | ecosystem: Environmental > Terrestrial > Soil > Wetlands > Permafrost | place: Sweden: Stordalen...
ATGGGTTTGACGAAAAGCGTCCATGAATATTGCAGGTTCGCGATCATGATCATCGCGACAACAGCCGCGCCCAGGCGGAACCAGCGATTCATGCCTCGTTATCTCCCAAGGCTGGCAGCCTATGCTCCGTCGTTTGCGCCGACGGCCGCTCGTCCTTGTGCATGGAAACTTTTTCCCGTAATTTCGTGCAGGCGTAAACGGCTCGTGCATGCGGCATCGTTACGCCGACATGTTCCCCGGTCTCGATGACTGCGCCCACGATGGCTTCCAGTTCCAGCGGTCGTCCAGCCTCAAGGTCCTGGAGCATCGAGGTTTTATGCTCGCCGATTTTTTCGGCGCCAGCGATGCGCTGATCGATCGACACCGGAAGCTCCATCCCCAGCTTGTTGGCGACCGCCTCGACTTCGCCCATGATATTGCGCACCAGCGCTGAGGTTTCCGGATCGCGCGCCATCTGTACCAGAGTCGCTCCTGTGAGTGCGCTGATCGGATTAAACGCCGCATTCCCCAGAAGTTTCACCCAGATTTCCCTGCGCAGCCGCGTGGTCACCGGCGCGCGAAGTTTTTCCACGTCACTCGCCTGGTAAGGGCGCGTAACGCCTTCCCAGCGCGGGTTAGATCGCCACTCGGCCTCAAGGGCCAGGAAATTGTTATTGTCCGTCACGGTCAATTCCTCAGCACTGCCAATCATACTAGCACCCGTACAGAAAGCTGTCGCCGTGGATGAGCCAGTTCGCGAGTGCGCAATCGGGTGCAACGGGGTTGTGGGCAAGCCGGGTCGCTAACGTAACGCGATCGGCATGTGTATGTCTGATTGGGCATCGCTCTGCCTGATTTTCCTATCGAGGGTAGCTGTTGAAATGGTACCAATGATAAGCAGTTCCCCCTTCCAGTAAGTGTCTCTACCAGACTGTCTCTACCAGGCGGCCCTTGGGATCGCGTCAGCGGTGTACTGCCCGGCCGATTATTCGGTGTGGCCGACGCACACTGCCCGGCAATAGTTCGGCGTGGGTGTGTGTCTCAAGGGACGACAAATCATGAGTAAAGTCGAATCAGTCTACAAGGCCGGTGCGGATGGCCGCAAATCGCGAGATTGGCGCTCCTTTTGCGCACTCGGGTGCCGATTAGCGGCGCTGCTGTTGCTAGTGCCCTGGGCCGTCCCCGCGCGTGCGCAAACCTCGGACGATCTCAGTAATCGATCACTCGAGGACCTGATGAACATCACAGTGACCTCGGTCGCAAAAACAGAGGAGACGCTTTCGCGCACGGCGTCGGCCGCATTTGTCATCAATGCGGAGGACATTCGCAACTCCGGAGCCACGAATATTCCCGACTTGCTTCGTACGGTGCCCGGAGTGGACGTGGCACAAATCGACTCCAATACCTGGGCAATTTCAATACGCGGCTTTAATGACCGCTTCAGCAACGAACTGCTGGTGATGGTGGACGGCCGAACCGTGTACACACCTACGTTCGGCGGGGTTTTTTGGGATGCGCTGGACCTTCCGTTGGAGGACATCGAAAGGGTCGAAGTCATCCGAGGGCCCGGTGGGTCCATCTGGGGAGCCAATGCCACCAACGGAGTTATCAACATCATCACCAAGAAGGCTTCTGAAACACCGAAAACCCTGGTTGTTGGCGGCGCAGGAAACCTCGACAAAGGATTTGGAACAGTCCAATACGGCGGCAACCTGGGCGCGAGTACCAGTTACCGGATTTACGGCAAGTATCTCAACGAGGGCCAGCTTCCGGACGCCTCCATTGGGGGTCAGAATGACGCCTGGCAGATGTTTCGCAGTGGCTTTCGCCTGGACACCGCACCTTCGCTCAAAGATAGCCTGACGTTCAACGGAGACCTGTATAGCGGGCGCGAGGGCGCTGAATCGCCCATCCTTCCCTCAATAACATCGGGGCTACGGCTCCAACAGATGCAAGTGGATCTCTCGGGCGGCTTTATTCAATCAATTTGGAACCATGTCAGTTCACCTCGTTCCGATACGAATCTGCAAGTTTCCTTTGATCGCTACTCGCGCAAGAACAGGGACGTGCGAGACACTGTGAGTATCGACTTTCAGCATCACTACCTCTGGGCGCAGCGACAAAACATTGTGTGGGGAGTTGATTATCGCTATTCAGCCAACCGAGCGGGCGGAAGCCTTTTTGCCTCATTGAATCCTGCCGTTCTCGGGACCCAAATGTACGGCTTCTTTATTCAAGATGAGATTGCTTTGGTCAAGAACCGCTTGTACCTGACGGTGGGGACGAAGCTGGAACACGATTATTATTCGGGTTTCAACCTGATGCCGAGCGCGCGTGTGGCGTGGACTGTCAATAAGCGCCATATGTTATGGGCTGCACTGTCGAGAGCCGTACGTACGCCATCCAGGATCGACACCGCCATCCGCTTGAACTTCGCCGGCTTCACAGCCGCAGACGGGACGCCGATCCTCATCAGTCTTTTCGGTAATCCTAATTTCAAACCGGAAGGATTGACGGCCTGGGAACTGGGGTACCGTGCGACGGTAGGGCATAGCCTCTCCATCGATCTCAGCACCTACTACAATAATGACAGCAACCAGCAGACGACCGAGCCGTCAACGCCTTTTTTTGAGACCATGCCTGCCCCGCCTCATCTCGTCATCCCAACGACTTACGAGAACCTGATGCACGGAGAGAGCTACGGCCTCGAGATATCGGCGAACTGGAAGATAACCGATCGCTGGATTCTCAGTCCTGGATATGCCTTTGAACAAATACGCATGCGCCTCGATCCCACCAGCCAGGACACGGTTTCGGTGGGCTTGGCCGAGGGAAGCTCCCCTGCTCACTCCGCGCAGCTGCGGTCCCATCTAGTGCTGCCTCACAATTGGGCCTGGGATGCCTCCGCTTACTTCGTAGGCCGCTTGAGCGACCCACAAGTGCCCGCTTATACGCGGGTCGACACCGGCCTTACCTGGCGATGGAGAGAAGGAATCTCGGTCAGCGTGGTCGGGCAAAACCTGCTGCAAAGACAGCACTTGGAGTTTACAGACGAAAACCAAAGCGTGCAGTCGGCACTGCTCGAACGCAGCGGCTACGCTAAATTTACCTGGCGTTTTTGATTGAACCCGAATGGAATCTGACGTTATCCGCGAAGTAATTCGGCCTGCCCAGCCCCGCCCGCTGGTCACGGCACTGTTCAATGCCCTATGGGCCGGCGCCATGCTGGCGGTTTTTTTCTTCCCGCATGGTGCTTTCGGAGACGTCGCGGTTCCCAGCGAATACCAGCTCAAAGGAGCTTTCCTGCTGAATTTCGCGAAATTCATTGAGTGGCCGGCCGCGGCGTTTTCAGGCGACAAAGCGGTGTTTACCATCTGCGTATTCGGCGCCGATCCCTTCGGTTCTGCACTGGACGACATAGCGCGCGGGAAGCTCATCGACAATCACGAACTCTCCATTCGGCGATCGAGTAAGCCGGCGGAGTTCAGAACGTGCCAGCTGGTCTTTATTGGCGATGCCGACAACAAGAGCGTTCCGGCACTTCTCGAAAGTTTGAAGGGCACGAGCGCGCTCGCGGTCGGTGAAAACGAAGGCTTCGCGCAGCGTGGCGGCGGCATTCAGTTTGTGCTGGAAAACGGCAAGATCCGTTTCCTGATCAACGTAGATGCCGCACAGCGAGCCGGCCTCAAAGTCAGTTCGAAATTGCTGGCCCTGGCGCAAATCGTTCACGATGTAAAGGGAGATTGAGTGAGTTCGTACAGCGATCTATCCATACGCCATAAGCTGCAGGGGATTGTAATGACCACCTGCGTCGTCGCGCTGTTTATCTCCGTTGCCGCGCTCACTTTCTACGAGCGCGCGACGTTTATTCGTGAAAAGAGCGAAGACTTGGCGGCCTCGGCCAAAATGGTGGGGACGAACAGCACGGCGGCCCTGGCGTTTCGCGATCCGGCTTCGGCCGCCGAGATCCTGGCCGCGCTGTACGCGAAGCAGCACGTGACCCAGGCTTGCATTTACGACCGGGACGGCAAGGTGTTCGCTACTTATAACCGGAACCCGGCGCAGGGGTTTGCACCTCCTGCGGTGCAGGCCGACAAAACTATGGTCTCCGGGCGGCAAATGGAGCTGTTCCAGCACATCGTGCTGGGCGGTGAGACCATTGGCACGATATACATTCAGGCGGATCAAGGCGACCTGGACCAGCGGATCGGGAGCTTTCTGGAGATTGCCGTCCTGGTGTTGCTGGCTTCACTGGCGGTTGCTTACTTGTTGTCGTCACGCCTGCAAAAAGTGATCTCTGGCCCTATCCGCAAACTCGCTGAGACGGCGTCGTCTGTATCCGCTCGCGAGGATTATTCCATCCGTGCCACCAAGAGCAGTGACGACGAAATCGGGTTCTTGTTCGATCAGTTTAATCGCATGCTCGACCGCATCCAGCAGCGGGATTCCGCCCTGCAGCACGCTCATGACGACCTCGAAAACATGGTCGCCAACCGGACTTCGTTCCTCAACGCCCTCATAGAAAACAGTCCGCTGCCTATCCTGGTTTTGGATGCCGGGCGGCTCGTGCAACTGTGCAATCCCGCTTTCAAGGAGTTGTTCCAGTATGGTCAGGACGAGTTGGTCGGACGGCCCATTGTAAATACGGTGGTGCCGGCAGAGTTGCTGACCGAACTAAACGATATATTCAAACGTTGTTTCAGTGGAGAGACCGTCAATATCGTTACCCGCCGTCTGCGCAAAGATCGCAGCTTAGTGGACGTCGAAATGCACGTGGTGCGCTTGCACGTCCGTGGCGAGCTTGCAGGCACCCTGCATATCTATCAAGACATCGCTATCCGCAAGCGTGCCGAGCAGTCAATGCAGTTGGCGAAGGAAGCCGCCGAGGCCTCCAGCCAGGCCAAGAGCGATTTCCTGGCGAATATGAGTCACGAAATACGGACCCCCATGAACGGCATTATCGGCATGACGGATTTGACTCTCGATACCGAATTGACGCAGGAGCAGCGCGAATATCTCGGCATGGTCAAGAGTTCCGCGGCTTCCTTGCTCTCTTTGCTCAACGATATTCTTGATTTTTCCAAGATTGAGGCGGGCAAGCTCGATGTCGAGGCCATTGACTTCAATCTGCGCGCCATGCTCGATGATTTGCTCACTTTACTGTCGCTTTCCGCGCATCGCAAAGGCCTGGAACTGGCTTGCAATGTTCTTCCCGGGGTGCCCGACGGTTTGATCGGCGACCCCACGCGCCTGCGCCAAGTTTTGGTCAATTTGATTGCCAATGCCGTCAAATTCACGGTGCAAGGTGAAGTGGTTGTTCGCGTCGAAGTGGAGGAACAAAGCGGAAATGAGCCGGGTGTGCTCCTGCACTTCAGCGTGTCGGATACAGGACTCGGAATCCCCGCGGAAAAGCAAGGAACCATTTTCGAGGCGTTCACGCAAGCCGACACCTCCATGACGCGGAAGTACGGCGGCACCGGGCTGGGGCTGGCGATTTCTTGGCGACTGGTGGCCAGGATGGGAGGCCGGATGTGGGTCGAGAGCGAGTTCGGGAAAGGCAGCACGTTCCACTTCAATGTGCGTCTGGCTTCGCAAACATCATTTGCCAGGCCCGTGCGCGTTACCGGCGACATGCTTCGCAACCTGCCCGTACTGGTTGTGGACGACAATGCCACGAACCGGCGCATTCTTGAGGGCATGCTCCACGCCTGGCACATGAGTCCTACAGCCGCTGAGGATGGCGCGTCGGCGCTGGCGCTGATGGAAGCGGCCAAGGCCGAAGGGCAGACTTTTGCCCTGGTTTTGCTCGATGCACAAATGCCGGGGATAGACGGATTCGAAGTGGCGGCAAAGATCAAACAGGATCCACGTCTGGCCAACGCCGTGATCATCATGTTGACTTCGGCAGGCCAGCGCGGCGACGCGGCACGCTGCCGTGAATTAGGCATAAACGGCTATCTGTCGAAACCCATCCGGCGCAGCGAGCTTCTGGAGGCCGTGAAACTTGTCCTCGGGCCGCAGAGTTTGGGAGCCACGCCGGGCCCCCTGGTCACCGTGCACTCCCTGCGGGAAAGTGAGGGACAATTGAAAATTCTGCTGGCCGAGGACAATCGTGTAAACCAGGTATTGGCGACTCGGCTGCTCACGAAGAGGGGACATCGGGTTTTGCTGGCGGAAACCGGTAAGCAGGCCGTCGATATGTCGGAACGCGAACCGTTCGACGTTATTTTAATGGACGTGCAGATGCCCGAACTAAACGGGCTCGAAGCCACGATGGCGATCCGGCAGCGAGAAAAGCTTCAAGGCGGGCATACCCCGATTATTGCCATGACCGCGCACGCCATGGTCGGGGATAAACAGCGCTGCCTCGATGCAGGCATGGACGCGTATCTTTCTAAACCGCTTGACGTGAAAGATCTTTTTGCGATGATCGACAGCTTCATGCGGCCGGTAACTACAGACATCCCGCAGCCGGTGGAATTGCCGATTGCCTAGTAACTAGGTGTTCGCCGCGTGTGATCCACTCGGATCGGCATCGCGAGGCACCAGGTGAGGAACAACACATTACGTGAGGGCAATATCGGCCCATAACTGACATGGCGCATGCCGTTAATAGTGGTAGGCGTGTCCGCGACGCAATAGCGGGTATTCAAAGTATCTCCAGGATGCCCGCGCCAACCCATAGGAAACGGCCACCGCGGCCACGCTGATGGCTATGCTTGCCCAGCGTCCAGGTTCACCCCATGCGGCGCGCACCAGAATTTGTTCGAGAAGCCTCACCGTCAAGTGAATAAGATAAAAGCAATACGAGACGCGGCCCAATTCACGCAGCCAGCCTATCCTCGCAATTCTCGCGATGGGTTCTGAATTCCTGCCTATCGCTAGAATCAAAATCAGGGCGTAGAAACCTGCGATCCAGGTATACCCAAGCGAAATCATGATTTTTGCGTTATACGCTGGGAACCAGTGCACCAAAGCCGCCACGCCCGCAAGCGATATCGCGAAAATCCCGTAAAGCGTTCTCGCGTGAGTGGGGAGCCATAAACGGAATCGGTCACTTCGCCAAAGAAGCGCCGCCAGTATTCCTATTGCAAACGCGTCGGCACGGCAGGGCATCAGCAGATAGGCAAAATCGAGTTGGTTGTCGGGCACCGGGAAGCGGTGCTGAATCCAGAGTCGCAATAGCGGAGCCGCGCCGATCACGAGAAACAAAAACCCCCACAGCGCACGGCGAGGAAGTGTGCGAATCACCGAAGGCACGATCAGGTAAAATTGCTCCTCCACGGCCACCGACCAGGTGGGGACAAACCACGTGCCGGCAATGACCGAGTGGCCCAGAAGCCCAAAGTTTTGCAGGAAGAGCATCAAGACAAGATACTGATGCCGGCCATCCGGTTCGGCCCCGCCCGGTACGTGCGCTCTCAGAAAATTTCCGGCAGCCGCCATCACCACGATGTAGGCCACTATCCATGCGTAATAGATGGGAATAATCCGAAAAAACCGTCGCAGATAAAAAGTGCGGTAATAGCAGGCAGAGCTGCGTACATCCAGCAAAATACCGCCGATCAAAAAGCCTGAGAGGACGAAAAACAGGTCAACACCGGTCCACCCCATGCCGATGGTGCGCGCAATGGCGACGTACACAGTGCCCATGCGGCCAAATGCCAGGCCGCCGGCATAAACATCAAACGTGAAATAATGGCCGATGACGACCATGAGGATGGCGGCGCCGCGGAGTCCATCGAGTTCCGGGATACGCCCCGGGATATGCCTTGAAGAGGTCGAGTCCGGCACGGTTTCGGCAAAAAGTTAGCAGCCAAGCACAGAGGGGTCAAGCGCGCGTGAGGTGAAATGCCGCGCTGTCGCCATATCCCTGTAAACTGTCATTGTGAACTATCATTGTGAACAAAGGGTGAACTAAGGAAGGGCCGCTGTGTGCCGGGTGTCCGGTTGCGTTGCGGCAAAATGGCCGATTCGTTCGGTGCCATAGGAAAGAGGGAACAAAACTATTTGGAATCGAAGCTCACTGCACTGGGACTTGCGGCCACGGTACTGGCGGGCTCCGCATGGTTGATGGCGCACGTGCTGCGGCCAGCGAGCACCTCGGCATCGACTCCGGCGGCCCGCACGGAGTGTTTGTCGGTGCGGAGCCAAATCCTGGGTCGCTCCGTGGCTTATTGCGTTCTGCGGCCTCCCAGTTACGATCTGGAAAAAACTCGCCGGTATCCCGTTCTTTATCTCCTTCATGGTCTGGGCGATAACGAGCAGATGTTGCTTCGCTCCGGTGGCATGAGCCTGGTCGAAGATCTTTGGGATCAGCACCGGATTGCCGAGTTCTTGATTGTGACGCCCGCGGGAGGCTCGACTTTTTATATCAATTCCCACGACGCAGCCACTCGCTATGAAGATTTTTTTCTGCAGGAGTTTATGCCCGCAATCGAGCACCGTTACCGCACGGCGGCGGCCCGCACACAGCGAGGGATTGCCGGAATTTCGATGGGTGGCTATGGCGCGCTGCATATAGCCTTTCGTCATCCTCAACTTTTCGGATCGGTGAGTGCGCACAGTGCCGCGCTTATCGATAAAGCTCCTGTCTTGCAGACCGGGGCGTCGGGCGGCATGGGCCGTTTGCAGTTGTTTGGCGATGTGTTTGGATCGCCCATCGACCACGGCTTCTGGGACCGCAATAATCCTATAGCGCTGGCAAAAACCGCCGATCTGGCCGGACTAAAAATTTACTTCGATTGCGGTTCCGAGGACGGCTACGGATTTTACGTGGGTGCGACACAGCTCCACAACGTGCTCGCCGCCCGCCATGTACCGCACGAATTTCACCTTTACCCCGGCGGCCACACCTGGGAATATTTTTCGACACATCTGCCTGCTTCGCTGGAATTTCATTCGCGGGCCTTCAGTACGCAAGCCCCTGACAGGTAAGGGCGGACAGGTTAGCGACTCGGTTCGTCTGCAAGGGGATTCTGCCGCCCGTCAATCCGTCGACACCATGCGCCTGGAACATTAAGATTTTTTAATGAGCGAAAATTACCGTAACCGTGAACACCCTATGCGGCATCCCATCAGTGTGAGCGTAAGTCCCCAGTAAGAAGGCCCCGATGTAATCGCTCGGATACCTTCCTTTTTCGTCCGCCTTTGATCTGCGCTCATCAGATCGCCTAAGGAGACCACAAATGAGTGAAAAATCGGTTTTTTCGAACCAGCGGCAAAACACCGCATCGTCCAACCCTACGCAATCGACCACTACGCAACCGACTAGTACACAATCGAACGCGGCGCAGGCATCCACACCGGCTCAACCTGCGTCCCCGGCTTCGAAATCTGCTTCTCAAAGCGCCGCGCCATCGAATACCTCGCAGGTAACTCAGCAGAGCAGCCCGCAAGGCAGCGCACAACCCATTCCTGCGCCATCGAGCATGGCCGCGGCCAACCGCAGCTCACCGCTCCAGCCAGTGGAAGAGCAAAGCCTGTACGACCGTATGAATCGCATGTCCGAGACGATCGCGCGGCGGGCATTCGAACTATTCGAAAGCGACGGATGGACCGACGGCCGCGATCGCGACCACTGGTTGAAAGCGGAGGCGGAATTTCTGCATCCGGTTCACGTCCACATCAAGGAATCCGATCTGCAGCTCACGGTGGACGCTGAACTTCCCGGTTTCACCGCTGGCCAGTTGCAATACAGACTCGAACCGCAGCGCCTCACGATTGTTGGCCGAAAAGAAACCGCAGCGGAAAATAAATCCAGCAGAACGGTTTATAGGGAACAGTGTTCGCAAGAGGTCCTGCGCGTGATCGAGCTGCCTTCGAAAGTCGACGCCTCTCGCGCTTCCATCAATTTAAAGGACGGCGTTCTTGAATTCACGCTGCCCAAATTGATGGTCGCGGAGAGCACCGGCTCTCAGGAACAGTCAAGCTCGCAGGAACAGTCAAAGGCAACCGCGTCCGGACGGTAGGTTTCGGTTCCATTCGGTAGTTTTAATTCGGAGCAGCCTCCCCGGTGCACTGCGCCCACGGTGATTTACCGCGTCCAGTACCGCAATCGGTGGTAAAAGGCCTTGTGCTCCTGCGCGGCTGCTTCCGAATTCTTTTCCTGTACGACGTTGCTGAAGCTTTCGACCAGCAAAAGCTTGGGGTGCTGTTGGGGCCACTCGCGGCCCCAGTGCGCCACGTTTTCCCCCGCCGAACGCCCCAGCATGTGCGATTTGAGCAGACTCCGGTGGTCGAGCTGGCCGAGCCGCTGAATCTGAGCAGCGGCGAGCATGTCACCTGTTCGATAAAATATTACGAGTTCGCCGTCGTGGTCGTGCAGGTCGAGGTACCGTGTGAAGGTGACTGGAATACCCTTCGCGCGCAGGCCGCACGCTGGATCGACGACGATGTACTTCGAACGTACGCGCGAGAGCTCGCCGAGCGCCACTTAGAACATGTTTCGGCTGCGGTGATTCGTCCCAATCAGAACTGGCTGCAGGAAGAATACCTCATCATCAATGTGAACGAAATCCGGACGCCCGATGGTGAAGCGTCCATCGCGTCCGACTTGCTGGCGACGCACGGCCAGGAGATCGCCCAATTGATCCGCGGCGAGTTAGCTCCCCTGTCCCCGAAAGTTTCCGAGGAAATACTGGAAACCAGCATTTCCTATTTTCCCACCGACCTGGTGGTTGTCGGTTCCTCCGCGGCATTTGTGTACGACCGCTCCGAAGACGCTGCTGCCACGGGCCAGGTTCTGGAATACGCGAAAATGCAGCTTTTGGAGGCTCGCTACTACGACAGCCTGATGAGCCGGCTTCTTTCCGAGGTCTACGATGTACTCGAGGAGAAACGAAATTTCTTGCTTCGGCGCTGGACCCTGCCTCGCGACGCCAAACGTTTTAACACCATCCGTCTGGACGTGATGGAACTCACCGAACGCATCGACAATGCGATTAAGTTTGTCAGTGACGTGTACTACGCCCGGGTTTACCGGCTCGCTGCCGACCGCGTGGGATTGCCCGAATACCGCACGCTCGTGGACGAGAAGTTGCGCACGGTGGGCGAGCTCTATGGCTTTATGGTCGATGAATTCAATGAAGCGCGATCGTTTGTCCTGGAAGTTGCTATCACCATTCTGGCCTTGCTGGACGTTATTTTCTTGCTGAGAGGGAAGTGATCCACTGCCTCGCTGGACTCCCAAGCCAATGCCCAGCGCACGATTGGGGCCGGCACTCTGTGCGAGGCCGTCCTACTGACCCCTCAAGCGGGCGTATATCACTCGCTGGGCGAAATTATTGATGGCGGCTCGTTGATGGAAGTTCGTGGACATCGTCGCATTTGCCATGGAACGGGACCGGACCTATGCGTGGATTACCGTAATCGTACTCGCATCCTTATGTTCAGCTTGTTTGGTCCCATGCCGTGAGTGGCGCCATGATCTGTACCAACTGGCGGAAGGGAACCGCGATTGGCTAAGAAGAAAAAGCCCAGGACATTCACCGCAGCCAACGAAGCGCGGCGCCGGGCCCGCGAAGTCGTCGGGACGCCGCCCATTGAGCGCATCGTCCCGGACAAACGCCGAAAACCGCCCAAGCACAAAAAGATCCTGGTAGACGCGGGTGAGCTTTAATTTGTGTACCTAGGCTCCGCCGGAGCCTAATTCTTGGACCCTCAGCCGGGTTTCGCTTCCGGAACGATTTCTCCGGGCAGAAACAATGGCGTTGGCGGCATGCCCAGAAAACGTGCCAAACTCTCGGATATTTTCTCCAGAGCTCGCTTGCCGAATCCGACGCTGGCTACTTCTATTTTTCCGTCCGGTGCGATCAGGAAATAGGAGGGAACGTTCGTGAGTCCGTAGCTATTTGAGACTGGATAGTCGTCTTCATCGAGCAGAGCGGGGAAGGTCAGGCCGTATTCCTTGCAAAAATCTTTTGTGTCTTCGGCATCATCCTGCGAAATTGCCCAGAAACTCACGCGATTCCCGCCGTAGGTTTTGTACAGCCGCTCGAGAAAGGGCAAGGTAAACTGGCAGACTGGACAAGAAATCTTGAAGAAGGTTGCCACCACTGGCCCGCGCCCCAGCGCGTCGGCAAGTGAGCATCGATGGCCACCGACGTCTTGCAGCGTAAACGAAGGAGCCGTTTGCCCTACGTTTATGGTCTCGCGTGTATGCTTTCGTGTCATGGCGGCGCCGTCTGAGCCCAGTAAACAAAATACGATCGGACAAAAATCTTACCGCAGATTATCCCACGCCAAGAAGTAAGGAAATAATGGATTCCACCTAAGAGCGCGGTTCGGCGGTACTTTTTAACCGCCATGCTTCCATTTTTTGTGCGCTTCGTGCACCGCGATCAACAACGGATCCCACACCGTGGCAAACGGTGGAGCATATGCCAGATCCAGGTGCAGCATGTCGGGCAATCGCATCCGTGCGTGCAGCGCGACGGCGGCGGCATCGATTCGTTTGGCTGCGCCGTCTTCGCCGGCCATCTGGCAGCCGAGCAGCCGGCCGTCTGAAGAGTCCCAAATCAGTGTAACGACGTGCGGCTTGCCGCCAAAATATTGGGCGCGCGTGGCTCCTGTGATCGTAATCTGTGCCGGTGCGAAACCGGCTTCACGAGCTTGTGCGACACTCAGTCCGGTCCGCGCAATCCCCAACTCAAACACCTGCGTCATCAGCGTACCTACGATGCCCGCGAACTTCGCATCGCCTCCTGCGGCGTTTTCGCCCGCAACCCGGCCCTGCTTGTTGGCTGTTGTACCCAGCGGAAAATAGGTGGGCCGCCCGCTGACCAATTGGACTGTCTCGGCGCAATCGCCTGCCGCGTAGATCCCGCTCTCATTGGTGCGCATGCGTTCATCGACGCCAATGGCCCCGCTTTGCCCCAACCCCACGCCCGCATTCGTCGCCAGGCCAGTGCGCGGACGGAGCCCGGTCGCCAGCAGGACAAAATCGGTGGCGATGCCCGTCCCGCCTCTTGTTCCATTTCCATACTCGACGGCCGTGGCAGGTCCGCCTGGCGCGCCGGAGATGACGCACGCTTCCGAGTGTTTATGCAGTGCGACGCCATGAGCGTGCAGCACCGCCTCGACCCGGTCGCGGATTTCCGGCTCGATGCCCGCCAGCACTTCGGTCGAGCGTTCGAGCATCGTGACTTCAATTCCGCGCCCGGCGAAAGCGTCGGTAGCCTCAAGTCCGATGTAGCTCGACCCTACAATTACGGCGTGGAGAGGCCGTTCGCGGTCGAGAAAGTCGCGCAGACGAACCCCATGAGCAAGGTCGTTGAGGGTGAAAACATTCGGCCGATTGCTTCCCGAAATTTCGATGGTGGGTTCGCCGCCGGTGGCCAGCACCAATCGATCGTAGCCGATCGTCACCGGTTGCGATCCGTTGGCCAGAGCGTGGACCAACTTTCTCGCGGGCTCGATTTGGGTGACTTCATGTTCCGGGCGAACGTCAATCCCGCGCTCGTTGCGAAAAAACTCGGCGGTATGGACCACTAGGTCCTCGGCGCGCTCCAGCCGGCCCGCCACAAAATACGGCAACCCGCACGCGCCATAGGAGACAGCCGTGCCGCGTTCGAGCACCACAATTTCCATGCGCGCATCGATACGGCGGGCCGCGCTTGCCGCGCTCATTCCGGCGGCCACGCCGCCGATGATGACCAGACGCTCATTTCCCATGGAAAAGCTCTCCGCGCAGATTACCGATTACCGATCAACGCTCGTCAATGGGGCTGGTAAATCCGCGGACGAAATACACCGCTGCATACGCATCAGGCGCGTGCGCACAAGCGCCCAGCAAAATTTACGATTAATGAATGTGGCGGGTTTTCTTGGACATATAGTCCATCAACAGGTACTGCCCCAGCGTATAAGGTGTCGTGAAATAGGCTTTACCGCGGCAAATCTCGGCAACTTTCTGAACGAAGTGAACGAGGCTGTAATCGCTCGCCAGCATGAACGTATTGATCAGGATTCCGGCTTTTCGGCACTTCGCCACCTCTTCGAGCGTTTGCGTCACGACCAAAGGATCGAGACCGAACGCGTTCTTATAGATGCGCCCGTCTTCGAGCGTGAGCGCCGAGGGCTTGCCGTCGGTGATCATGACGATTTGCCGCATATCCTTTTTCTGCTGCGAGAGGATGCGCTGTGCGAGGCGCAGACCTTCACGCGTGTTCGTGTAATACGGTCCGACTTGCACGCGAGCGAGTTCACCGAGCGGCACTTCTTCGGCGCTGTCGTGAAACAGCACCAGGTGCAGCGAATCGCCCGGATATTGCGTGCGAATCAGATGCGAAAGCGCGAGCGCCACGCGCTTGGCGGGCGTGAAGCGATCTTCGCCATAGAGGATCATGCTGTGGCTGCAGTCCAGCAGCATCACCGTGGCGCACGAGCTTTGGTACTCGCATTGGTGCACCATCAAATCCTGGTAATCGATTTCGATGGGTACGTGCGCCCCATCGCGCCGCACGGCGTTAAACAGCGTCCCGCTGATATCCAGGTTCAGCGTGTCGCCGAATTCGTAAGCACGCGAGGCTCCGCCAGACTCGACGCCGGTAGCGAGTTCCCGAGTATCGTGCCGGCCGAAGCTGCTTTTCCCGAGCGAACCAAGCAAATCCTTGAGCGTGCGGAAGCCCAGAAAATCGATGGTCTTGTCGGTAATCTCGAAGCGCGTCTGGTTTTGTTGTTCGCCCTGGCCGCCAGCGGTGCCGCGCGGCATTTTGTCAGGAGGCTGCGTGATTTGCGGCGGCGTCTGGCCGTTGATGTAGCCTTCCTGCATCAAGCGCTCGATCAGCCGATCGACCAGTTCACGAAGTTGCTCCTCGCTCTTGCCCGACCCTTGCTGCGTGAGTTGTTCGAGCAAATCCTCGGGCAGCAGGTCGCCTTCGGCCAGCGCACGCATAATGGCCTGCCGCAGCATCTCCATCGTCTGGTCAGGATCGAACTCCGTGATCCCGTAATATTGCGACTCGAACCCGCTTTGCAGAAAAAAATCGCCCAGCTGTTTGATCAGCTCCTGCAAATCCACTTCGTCTGCAGCCTCTCCGGTGTAACGCGAATAGCGAATATATTTCACGCGTATTGCTCCTCGAGGCTCGGGGCGCCTCGCTGAATCTTCGCCGCCGCCACTTTCACCAATGCCATCATTGTTAAGCCTTCATCGCCGGCGCGGTTGGCGAGACGATCGCTTCTGAGCCGGCACGTCCGCGAACCATCACCATCACGCTAGCCATCAATTGTATTGGCGCCGCGGCGGCCGGTTTGACGGTTCGCGCGGTTCCTGCGGCTTAGGCCGCTCCGCAAAGAATCCGCGTTCTTCATTGCGGCTGATGCGCTTGTGCGCCCATAGGCCCTCGAGTATAAATTCGCCGGCCGACGCGACCAGCGCTGCGTCGGATTTGCCGCTGGCTCCAAGCCGCTCGACGTGTTCGAGCAGGCCCGGGACCCGTCGCAGCGCCGCGAGTTGCTCGATGGCGGAGGCGCCTTCCGGCACTTTCAGTTCGCCGCCGATTTCAAACCATTGCACCACCGACTGGACGTCGGCGCCGGTCATATACTTCGTATAGACTTTGCCCACCGCCGAGCGGATCAGTTCGCGCGCCACGGCATCGGCGCCCTTAAGCTCGCCTTCGTATTCCAACTCCATCTTCCCGGTCATCGCGGGAATAGACGCGTATACGTCGGCGATGCGCACGGCGACGTTGGCTTCGTGATTGCGCGCGCCACGCTGCTCGGCGCTGCTCACCATCGCTTCAATGCACGCGATGGGCAGCCGCTGGCTCACGCCCGAACGCCGATCCACGCGCTTATCTTCGCGCGCCAGGAAGGCCACCTGCTCCACCACTTCGCGCAAATATTCGGGCACGCCGAGTTGCCGGCCGAAGTCGCGGTCGGTCCAGGCTTCCTGCCTCGTGATGGACATTCCTTCTTCGACTGTAGCCGGATAGTGAGTGCGAATTTCGCTGCCGACGCGATCCTTGAGCGGGGTTACGATCTTTCCGCGCGCCGTGTAATCCTCTGGATTAGCCGTGAACACCAGCAGGACGTCGAGCGGCAGACGAATTGGGTAGCCCTTAATCTGCACGTCGCCTTCCTGCATGATGTTGAACAGGCCGACCTGCACTTTTCCGGCGAGGTCCGGCAATTCGTTGATCGCGAAAATACCGCGATTCGCTCGCGGTAGCAGCCCGTAATGCATAGTGAGTTCGTCGGAGAGGTCCTTGCCGCCCCGTGCCGCCTTGATTGGGTCTACGTCACCAATAATGTCGGCAATGGTTACGTCCGGCGTGGCGAGTTTTTCCACGTATCGCGCTTCGCGCGGCAGCCATGAGATCGGTGTCTCGTCGCCGCGTTCGGCAACCAGGTCGCGGCAGGCGCGGCAGATCGGCCGCAAGGGATGATCGTGAATTTCGCAGCCCGCGATGTAGGGGATCTCCGCATCCAGAAATTCGGCCAGTCCCCGCAGAATTCGGCTTTTGGCCTGGCCGCGCAGGCCGAGCAGAATAAAGTTGTGTCGCGCTAGAATGGCATTCGTGATTTGCGGCAGAACGGTCTCTTCATACCCGTGAACGCCAGGAAAGAGCGTCTCGCGCGCCTCGAGTTTGCGCAGCAGGTTTGCGCGCATCTCCTCTTTCACGTTTCGTACGCTGGCCGAACCGTTTTCCGCCGCGCGCCGCCACTCTCCAATCGTCGCGGCCTTGTTCAATGACGTTGCTCCTGCTGATCCTGTTGCCATGGGTCCCCAATCCTCCGCTGCATTCGATCAATGTGCCCGATCAACACGCCCCGATCAACACGCTCCGACCAACGCGCAAAAAGGCCTCGCCTTTCACGAAATATTCGGCTATCACGAGTGGCTGTGTGACCGTGACGGACTCACCTGCACCGCACTACTGTCACTGGCGTACCGGGCCACTCACACACACTGCCCGACATGCCCACTACGTAAGGACGATTTAGTCGCTACCTAGACTTAGATGCGTCCAGACCCTCTTCCATTATAGGCCCAGCCGCAAATTCGCGATGGCGACTGCCGCGGGTCGCATGTGAGCGTGTACCCCCAGCTCCCACCGGCGAAGAGCTAGTTTAGTCCATGACCGTTTCCGGCCGTCTTGTCGCGCAGGTGGCTGATCCGCACCAGTTGCGGCAGCAACTCCTTGAGTTG
>Ga0182024_10012102_pt1 | contig 17137 bp, 14 predicted proteins | sample P32metaG_FD_120480 | JGI IMG/M metagenome (GOLD analysis project Ga0182024, IMG submission 120480) | Permafrost microbial communities from Stordalen Mire, Sweden - P3-2 metaG (Illumina Assembly) | ecosystem: Environmental > Terrestrial > Soil > Wetlands > Permafrost | place: Sweden: Stordalen...
CATGCGAACTTTGCGTCGCAATCACGCAACAGCTGGCGACAGCCTTCGTCTGTTTGTCTCAGGTCTTCGGTGTTCATTGTTTTTGTCCTCGTCCTCGTATTTACTCTCTATAGGTAAAACGTCGAAAAAGGGCAAATGGTTCAACGCAAATTGGTTTTTTTCGGGAATTTTCGAGATCCTTACCTGAGCCAAAGGAGTTCCGCATTCTACGGGAGTTACCTGAGCCAGAGGAGTTCCTTATTCTACGGGAGTTACCTGAGCCAGAGGAGTTCCTTATGCTACGGGAGTTACCTGAGCCAGAGGAGTTCCTTATGCTACGGGAGTTACCTGAGCCAGAGGAGTTCCTTATGCTACGGGAGTTACCTGAGCCAAAGGAGTTCCTTATGCTACGGGAAGTTACCTGAGCCAAAGGAGTTCCGCATGCTACGGGAAGTTACCTGAGCCAGAGGAGTTCCGCATGCTACGGGAGTCAATCGCCATAATTCTGAAAACTTCTAACGACTGAGATGACTATCGCTGGACCCAGTATATGTGCCTTCTTTCGGGAATCCGAGATTACGAATCATGCGCTCCCATTCGTGGCGAATGCGAGGCTCCTTAATGTCCTCGATGTTCATTCTGATCAGAGTGATCTTAATTGGTGGCTGCTTGTGGCGCAGAATTGTCACATCCAGCGGTGTGCCCTCTGGCGCGAACGTAACTAGCACCCGAGATAGGTATGGATTAGCTCTTTGCTTGGCCTCAACTGCCAGGTCGCGAGCACCGTAAGTTATTTTGTCTCCCAGGCGGATTCCTGCTTTTTCCGCAGGGGAATCGGCATAGACAACATTGACTGTGCCCACTTTATTAAAGCCACCTTGAAACCATTGAAAGGAGTGCCATGATTCGACACCAGTAGTTCCAACCCCCAGGCTGCGATATTCGTCGGCTGACAGCTTTTGCTTTTGGGAAAGCTTTTGCACAGCCAGTGCATATAAGTCTGCGGCGGCTTTTTCGGACTCAAGCTTGGCCGCGTTATCGGTTGCCTTGAGATCTTGTGCCGTACTTTGCGGAGTGGCTATAGCGCCGGCAGCGGCACCGGTTGGGGCGCCCGTAGAGTCAAGCGTGTCGTGTCTGCTGGCTGAACCAAACAATGTCGTGCGCTCCGAAGGAGTTGTCGATGTCCCCGCTGTCGATGGTGCCGCGCTCGACGGTGTAGTGTCCTTGGGATTTCCTGCTTTAATCCGCTGCTATCGTCTGCTCGAACCGCAAGTGGGAGCTGCAGGCACAAAGCTACTGCAAACAAAGCGACCGCCATCATCAATGGGCACCTTAGGCGGTGCCTGATCTTTTCTTTTGCCACATTTTCGATCCATTCCCTGATCTTCAGTTACCGATATCCTCTTACCATTTTCGTATCTAAATACCACGTCAGCCTAACAGCCGCGAAATTACCTTAAAGGTACATTGTGCAATTTGAATCTGCATTCATATTTCGATTTGGCTCTTCAAAAATCCTTTTGAAACGTGAAATTATGAGTCTACGCAATTTTGGTGTCCGCTGTGGAAGTTGGTTTAATATTACTAAGGCTTGGGACGGAGTTGCGTTTATCACTTGGGAAAGCTGTTTCCTAGCGCAGCGATTAGATTGAGAAGAAGCATTTGTTGGGGAACGACAGCCGATTCAGACTTGCCTTACTCGTGTTCCAGTCACTCGTGCTCGTGGTCTCGTGCTCTCGCCCTATGTTCGCGGATCAATCGTACCCGCCTGCGCATGTTGACGCAAATACTGGCGCTAGGCGACCGACATCACAATCTGCTGTGCTTTCCGCCTCAGGCGACACGCTGGCAGCTGCAGTGCCACCACCGGCGGAGCGATCAACTCAACTTGACGAAAGAGACCTGGACAATCGGCTGGAGCAGTTAACCAGAGACATTCTTTCTAAAGAGATCGATTTCGATCGTTGGTATACGCAGTACAAGCTTGTTGCCACACATGAACCGCGCTGGCGTCATCTGCGATATTTCTTTATGCAAGATTCGGCTGCAGCTCTTTACCTGGCATCACAGACTGAAGGTTTGTGCGACACTGCGGGGGGACTCCACAACCCTGAACGAGTGACAACTCATGGGCTGCGTAGCGCCAGCGAACTAGGTTTGGTCGGATCAGTTTTGGAAGGCACCAGTTCGGCATTCGAGTTGGGCTCAAATGCACTGCTGGCGATGAAGAATAAACGGTTGGGGCGAAACCCTGAAGCAGCTAGAAAGATAGCTTTTCAACGACTGCAGGAAATTGATCGGTTGTTGAAAGAACGGTATCAGCTGGTCGAGATGACAAAGGGCAAGAGCAATTCCGTCGTTTACGAATCTGAAACTAAATTGCTCAAGTATTTTCGCGACTGGGGCGCTTTCGATTTCGCTGACATTTATGCTGAAGTGAAAGCTTATCAATCAAGCAGTAATGTCTACTACGCCTTCGACGTGGTCGGCAGCACCGGCTACTTCGCCAGCTATCTTCTCGGATTAAAAGGATGTACCGATGAGCGATACAACGGACCCTCGTACATATCGGCGATTTTTGCTGATGGTGTGTTCCTTCCCGCCGCTCAAGCTTATTCATATGCATACAAGCATTTCTACAAGTATTGGCATGAGCGATTATCCCGTCAGTTGCACGAGCGTTTCTATGATGCTCAGCCTCAGGCCAAAGAATCGCTGCATCAATTAGAGCTGGATGCGGGGGTGGCAAAAGGTGGCACCGCTCAAGCCACCACTCAAGCCACCAGTCAAAACTTGTCTGACTCCTTGCGAATTCGACTGGCAAAGCGTATCAGCGTCTACGAACATTGGTCCAAGCGATACGACAGGCTCGCTGCTAAAAGGCAGATTGATGTGAAAAGAGCAGAAGAAGTTGCCCGGCAGTCCGAGCTGTCTGGTCCGGCTATCGCAGGTCCGTTTCTTGCTGCCGACATCATGGGCGTGGACGCCACTTACCACCTCGCTCACAATCGTAAAGCCAGCAACGCCAGCGCATTTGCCGGCTTCATTCCGACAACGTTAGCCTCCGTAGCCGATCTGGGACAAACAAGCGCCTTGTTTTATGGCGACCTGGTGCACAATCGAAACCTGAAAAATCAAAATGCTCTTCCTGAAGAGCTGTTGCATCAGCAATTGCGCACTCTGGATGAGTTGGACGCTATTTTGAACAGCAAACCGAGCCTGAATTAACTGAACGAGCCGAGTTTGCAAGCGATGAACGCGTGGTAGTTTGAGACGCATAAGTGATGCGCGCTATTTTGAGCCCGATCGTATGCGGACGCCTGCGCAGCCGCTATTGATTAGAGGCGGCGCGACATGCCTTTCCTTCACCGCAACGAAAGGCTACTCTTATGTTGAATTGTTAGCGTCAGTTATCGAATGATGATTATTACGCGGTGGTGCGCTTCTTCATCATTTTGTACGCTTCGTAAAGCGCACAGAGTCCAACTAATCCGTATACAACGCGGGTGGCGTTGCTGCCATCACCCAACATGGTGGTGACTAAATTGTAGTTGAATGCCGCGATCAGACCCCAGTTCAGGCCCCCAATTAGCAAGAGAACAAAGGCGATGATTTCTAAGTTTTTCATGGTCGTTTTACCTAAAAGCATCAAATCCGCAAAACTCGTAGATCCTTTCTGCGAGCTGATCTGCATGCTTACTTACCAGCATAGTACTTAAGGCGGCAGGAAGTCAAGAGGGAGAGGGTGCTCAGCGCTGGGTTTGACCATGCTGGCTGCCTCCAAATTGGCTTGCCAAGCCGACTTAGATAGAAGTCGTTCTTCGCCACCATATCTGGGGGCAGACGAAGAGCATGATAAAATTTCATCCCTTACTTCAACTCTTGGTTGTTATTACTTCAACTCTTGGTTGTTATTACAACTATTTGGTTGTTATTACTTCAACTATTTGGTTGTTATTAATTTCTTGCTGGATGATGGCGCCTGAGACTTTGTCGCTCCCGGCTCGGATGGGCGAATGCTCGCCGCTGCTCCTTCTGGCACATCAACCTCAATCTTGCGAAAGTGCAGCCGTCCGGTTTTCGGACCACATGCTTTGCAATTGACTCCGGAAATATATTTCGGCCGGCGATGCCGTGAAAACATCTGGTTGCATCCGCCGCAAAGGGCTTGCCACGGTCCTGGCGGCATGTAAGCACCTTTGCTCTTACGTCGCGCTTGACAACCTAGCTTGTCTGCCATCTCCATCCAAACTTCGTCGTGACCGTGTCCCGAGCCCACAAGCGCGTGTGCGATTTCATGCAAGATGGTTTCTCGAACAACGGTCGGCTCGTTGTGCTCTATAAAATGGATTGACAACTCGATCAGCTTCAAATGCGAAAAGCACAATCCCAGCGTGCGTTTTCGGGCGTTGGTGGAGAAGGTCCAACCCTCGAGCCCGTGCTGCGTCATCATCCGCAGGGCTAACTTTTCTGCATCTTTTGGTAACATGGATACCGCTGATTCTAAGTCTACGAGCGCCTCTATGTGGGATTGATCTTACTGGTTTTTCCTTCCCACTCAAGTGTTGTGAGACACTGCTAAAAGATCGAAAAGGGCATCTCCGGGCACTTTTCCAACCAGTTTATGCAGACCTAATCTTGGTCGAACATTTTTTATCTAGGAACAGCAGCCTCTTGCCAACACCAAAGGTTTGCAGAAGGGTGGCTGTCAAGGGGGATTCCCGAACTGAATCTATGCATTATGCTTGCAGATTGTGGGCGGCTACTGACAGACGGAAGATTTTATGGACATTAGATTACTGGCCCCGATCGCCACTTTGTGCGCCATTATGGTGTCGATAACACTCTGGATTCTCACTCAGAGAAAAAAGGAAATCTCATTCGACATTTTTCGCGAAGAGAATCTCATTCGCGTACGCGGGACAGCTCGGAAAAGATTGTCGGTCACGTTTGATGGCCAGTCGGTTGAGGATTTGAGTCTGGCCGTGGTGCGAATTTTCAATTCCGGACATCTTCCCGTGCAGGCAAACGAGTTTCAAGTACCGATTAATTTAAAAGTTGGGGCGCCTGCCAATATTCTCAGCGCCAGTGTGCTCGACACAACTCCAGGCGATCTTGACGAGCGATTTTCCAAAAACGAAATAGCGCAGCCTATAATCGTAATCGAGCCACAGAAAGTGACACTGAATCCGGTGCTCTTAAATTCGCAAGATTCCATCACAATCCAACTACTAATCAAGGACTATAGCGGCAATCTTTCCGTTGGTGGGCACGTGCTGGGGGTGCGAAGTCTAAGGCAATGGCATCCACCGATCATAGTGCCAATTCTGCTCATTCAAGTCGGCGCTTTTATTATGGCCGGTGCCATGCTGCTCGTTGAGCCGGCAGCTTTGCGCAATTTTCAAATTGCAGAGGTGTTGCCTTTCCTGCTCTTGTTCTTGCTCGGGTACGTTTTGCTGCTGGCCGGTCTGTCCTTCCCGAAGCGCCGTATGGCGTTGATGCATTAGATTCATTTGCGAGGTTCCAATGTCAGTCAAGAATCAGTTATCTCTCATGTCGTGGGCGACACTGACAATGTTCTGTGTAGTCGGCGGAACCTCTTATGTCAGTGTTACGCGTTTGATTGATACACACAGCTGGTTGGAGCACTCGCAAGTCGTGATGGAAAAGTTCGAAAAGTTGCTATACCGGGTGACGGAATCCGCTTCAACTGAGCGCGGTTACATCCTCACCGGGCAAGAGCAGTATCTGGAACCATATCATCAAGCGGTGAACGAGACGCGAAAGGCCATGGCTGAGTTGAAAGATCTGGTAAAAGACAATCCCGATCAAACAGCTCGCGTCAGTCTGTTAGTTCCTGTTATTGAAGAGCGCCTCAGCAATTTCGATGAGGTGATAAGAACATACAAATATCCCGGGCCGGAAGCCGCAATTGAAATGGTGCGCAAAGGCAACGGAAAATTGTTCATGGATGTAGTGCGGGCAAGTGTCCAGGATTTGATCAACAACGAAAAGATCTTGTTGAAAGAAAGAGACGATCAGGCTGATCATAGCGAACAATACTCGCTGATGACAGTGATTTTTGGTGCCCTTCTTTCGATGGCTGTGGTGTTCTTCTACAACTTTTTTAGCAGCGAGAAGATCAGCTCCAATCTGACGCTCCTACAGAAGAGCATCGATAATATGCTCAAAGACAGATTCGACTCAGTTCCGCAATTGACGACAACCGACGAATTTGGCGAGATCTCAAAGTCCGTTTATCAACTCGGACTAAAGGTGCAAAGGAACGCCGAGGAGCTGCAACAAGAGCGGTTTCTGAGAATCGAGGCGGAGGCAGAGAGGGAGGATAAAGCAGCTCGATTGCGCGGCTTGAAGGGAGTGATCGATTCGCTGTTGTTGTCTATTAGACAGCTTCGCACCAGTATTCCTGACGAAAATCCTTATTCTATCGACGGCGCTGGACCGGCCTCCGTGGCATCGATGAAAGAGCATTCTCAGGACTTCGACAAGTTGCTCAAAACCGAGGAGGACAAAGCTCATCAGACAATTGAGTTGTGCAGAAATTTGGATGAGCGGCTGCTGTCGATTCAGGAGCGAACCAAGAACCTGGAGACTCGAACTGATGCATTTATCAATCTAAACAACGAGATTTTGACTGAGCTGAACACGATAGATCATGCTGCCGGTGGTGGCGCTCAATCCCCAGAGCCAATCCGGAAAAATAGCACCAGCATAAGAAATTTGGTGAACAAGATTACCCATTTGGTGATTGCAATTCAAAGCGGCTGCGACGAAACGTTACTGAACGCAGAGCGAGGCTTGCGTGCTTTGCGCGATGCTACCGCCCGATTGGAAGAATCTGAGAGCAGCAAGGGCAATCAACGCGAAGCCAAAGAGCGACTGGTGCAAACGGCGCTGGACTACGTCAAGGTTTATCAGAATTCCGTTGAGCGAGACCGTAGATTATGGAATCTCTATGCGGATATCTCTCACCACGCTCAGCAGGTTGAGCTGATCTCGCGGCATATCAGCAAAACGATTCAGTACGCTGATGATGGTTCGCAACCAAATGAAGTGGCGGACATCGACGCCATGGTGCCCCTCTCGTCGTAACTCTTAACACAGTCCATGTGCTGGGCGAAGATTCAGGTTTGATGTCGCAAGACAGACAAAAGGCTCAATTACTGAACCCAAATGCCTTCGGATATTTTGTCCAACGTGCTCAGCGGCAGCTTGAATTGTGCGTCAGTAAGCGCATTCAATTTCTTCAGCATCTTCTTGGCATAACTGGGATAGTCCAGCGTGAACTGCTTGTACTTGTCCGGCTTCATTTGGCTAGCGCCGTCTTTGGCAGGCAGACCTTCGGCAGCCACAGGCAACCAGGCTGCAATGAATGATTTGCCGTCTGTGGTCAAGCTCTGATTCGAATAGAGCAAATCGGTGTTGTTGAATTCCGTGGCATCGGCGGTCTGTTGTGTCAGGAACCGCACTGCTGATCGATCTTTGCCGCTTACGTATTTTACCTGGGCATTGGTAGGATCGCCGGCGTCTGCCCAGGGTAAGTATGGTATCGTCTTTGGTGCCGCCGGGTGCTCTTTGAGCAACTTCTTCAAATCGTTGGTGGCGTCGGCAATCGCTTCGTACTTCTTCTTGAAGTCGGCAGTGCCGGCATCTTTGATGGGATAGATGTAGATGGTAGCTTTGGATTTGCTGAAGCGGCACTCAATGTGAGCGGGAGCTACACCATCAGGTATGTCGCCTTTGTCTATGAGCGGATTGTCTTTCGTTTTCGTTATATTGATGGTGCCCCATTCCGGTGGATACATGAAAGTGCCGTCTTTCGTTTGGCTTTTCTTTAGCAAAGGATCCTGCGCCGATGCGGCTGTGCTGCCGAATTCGGTAATTGGCAGTGTGACCGCAAAAGCTGCCACCAGGGCTATTATTTTGAAATTGCTTTTTGAATTCATCACTTAGTATCGCCTCAGCTTGTTTGTCATTAACTTGTTCGCTAATGTATGTCTTCCAGAAATCTTTGGTCGCGATGGTTGGCTTCCAGAAAACCATTTTCCCTAGGTTTGTTAACTTTGTTCGCTAAGTTTGTCAACTTTGTTCGCTAAGTAGTTGTCAACTTTGTTCGCTATGGCTGGGCAGTAGGTACTGCCAATGAGTCGGGCAAAATTGCATCTTTGAGAAAGTCATCGAAATCAGACTTGAATTTGATCAGCGCCGGTTTATAGACATAGAGCATATGGCCGCTGTCATAGTAGGTCAGTCTGACATTTTGTCTGATTGCTGGATCCAGCGACATTTGATCGACTGTGTATTTCGAGGCAAAGTACGGCGTTGCCAGATCGTAATGACCACAGCAAACCCATACTTTCAAATATGGATTTTTGATCATCGCCCTGCGCAAATCATCTGCCACATTCAAATAGTGATTTTCAGATTTTGAAAATCTCCACGGCCACACATGGGCAAGGGTTTCGTAGGGAAAGTCACTTTCGAAATGCAGATCTCGCCTCACATAGTCGTTGAACGTGGCGGTGAATGGACCGTTTACTGCTTGAAAGCTGGGGTCGAAATCAAAGTCGTCTCGCCCGGGGTTAATGCGAATGCCCGTGTAGCGGCTGTCGTATCGACCGATCTGGCGGTTGCGATCCATGAGTAGGTGAGTGAAGAAAAGCCCATCTGGAATTCGCAGGTTCAGCTGTTCGACATAGCTGGCCGGCAAACCTATGTAAGCGGCTAATCTTTCTCCGATGTCCTGCTTTTTGCTGGCGCTGATGCGATCGCCTTCGAACAAAGCGAGCATGTAATCATGGGCGGCAAAGTCTTCCGCTTGCTTCAATACCTCTGGCAGCGGAAGGTTCTGCAACCCCGGTCCAAGTTTTTTGTGATACCAGGCAGAAGATGTGTACGAAGGCATGTACAGAGCGAAAGAGGTATCGTTGCCCGGCACCATATCCAGTGTGGCAAAATTGAGCACCGCCGAAACAAGAATAATTCCGTTTACATAAATGCCGTATCTCTCCTGTAGAAAATCGCTCAAACCGGCAGCGCGTGTTGTGCCGTAGCTTTCGCCGACAATGAATTTAGGCGACGGCCAGCGTTTGAATTTGGTCGTGTAAAGACGAATGAATTCGCCCACACTTTCAATGTCTTCGCTGTAACCGTGAAACTTTTTCGGATCCTGGTCCGTCTCCGCTCGGCTGTATCCGGTAGAGACAGGATCGATGAAGACCAGGTCCGTGCGATCCAACCATGAATACTCATTGTCTTGCAAACGATAGGGTGGTGGCAGAGCCTCGCCTGCTTCTGTCAATACAGCTGTGCGAGGGCCCAGAGCGCCCATGTGAAGCCAGATAGAGGCTGATCCCGGACCGCCGTTAAAGGAAAATGTTACTGGGCGCTTTTGCGATTCGCCCGCGTCTTCTCGGGTGTAGGCAATGAAAAACATTTTCGCCAGCGTCTTGGGCTCTTTGTCTTTCTTGGCTTTGTCGCCTTTGTCACTTTTGTCGCTTTTGTCGCTTTTGTCCGTTTTGTCGTCGTCGTCTGCGCCATCATCTTTTGGCTTGTATTTAGAAGAGTAGTCGCGCATGAGCATGTAGCCGGCTGTGGCTTTGTATTTGACTGTCTTTCCGCCAATGACAACCGTGTGCTCTGTCACCGAAAGTTTGGGCTCTTCTTCTTTCTTGTCGTCTTTCTTGCTCTTGGATGCGTCGCTGTCTTTATCGGTCTTATCGTCGTGTTTGGATTTCTTTTCTTTGGATTTCTTGTCGGTGCTGCTGTCATCCGTGCCGCCATCACGCTTGGGATGAAGCACGTCGCTGAGGCTAAGCTTTGCCAGAGCAAATTGGGCAGGAAAAGCCGCTGCGGAAATGAGAGAAGTTGCAATCAGTAATGAGGCAACAATGGTCCTTTTGTTCATGGCAACAATGTTCCGCTTGTTCATGGCAACCGATAATCTTGGCAGCTTTCCTGCAGCTTAGGCGTGCGCCTGATGCGATGCACGATGACGACAAGCACCTGTTGCCTATACCACCTGGATTTCCGGTTCATGATATAGAAAAGGCGGGCGAATATCCAGTAGACATTTGACGCCAGAGCTCTGAAGGAATGGGATTCAGGCTAAGGCTTTAGGCCCATGTCAACATGCTCACAACCCAGTTTGAGGGTCTTTGGCCAACAGCAAACCCGCCCAGACCGTTGCCATGATGATTATATATTGATAGTTGCATTCTGCTTTCGGAGCGCATTGTGTCTGCGTCCAAAAAAACAATGGCGGCGAAAGGATTTCGCACTTTTATCAACGGGTCCTTTTGTTTGTGCCTCTGTCTGACAGTGGCGTATACTGCCGATGCCCAAAAGAGTTCTCAAACGAAATCATCTAATCCTGCAACCCAGCTTTCTGCAACTCAGCTTTCTTCAACCCCCGAGCTATCAAACTCAGCGACGGAGCCCAAGCACTCTCTTGTTCATTGGCACTCGGGCGAGTGGTCTAACGATATTTTCAGACAAGCAGGGCAAGAAAAGAAATTCGTCCTTCTTGATCTGGAAGCGATCTGGTGTCACTGGTGTCACGTAATGGATCAGAAGACTTACTCAGATCCAAAAGTGGCGAAAATGTTGGAGGACAATTTTATCGCTGTTAAGGTAGACCAGGACTCCCGCCCAGACCTGTCCAATAAGTACGGCGATTACGGCTGGCCCGCCACAGTTTTGTTTGATTCCTCCGGCAAAGAGGTGGATATTGAAACAGGTTTTGTACCGCCTGAGCGCATGCTTGAAGTGTTGGACGGGGTTGTGCATCATAAAAAAATCGCCAAGTTCGACCTCAATAAAGAACCTGTAGGTGCGCGCACAGCAGCGCTTAGCGCAGATCTGCGCCACGAGCTCGAGCAAAAGCACATCGACGGATTTGATACCAAACTTGGTGCCTGGGGCACTGAGCAGAAATATCTTGATTGGGACAGTGTCGAATACGCCATGACGCAGGCTATGAAGGCAGACAAAGCGGCAGGCGGGCGCGCCAAACTTACACTGGATCAGCAAAAAAAATTGATCGATCCTGTCTGGGGAGGCGTTTATCAATATTCTACTCATGGAGATTGGCAGCATCCCCATTTTGAGAAAATCATGCAGATGCAAGCTGAAAATTTGCGCATTTACGCGCTTGCTTACTTGCTGTGGAACGATGCTTCCTATTTGCAGTCTGGCAAAAGTATCGCTGGCTATTTAGAATCGTTTTTGCTCAGTCCGGAAGGCGCATTTTATACGAGTCAAGATGCTGATCTTGTTCCAGGAGAGCACAGTCAGGGATACTTTGATTTAGACGATGCCGGTCGGCGCAAACAGGGAGTTCCTCGCGTCGACAAACATATTTATGCTCGGGAAAACGGATGGGCGATCAAAGCCTTCGCTGCCCTGTACGCGGCCACGGGCGAGAGCTCATACAAAGACGCGGCCCTCAAGGCGGCCAACTACATTATCGAAAATCGCGCTCTGGCCGATGGTGGCATTAAGCACGATGCTGCGGACAAAGCCGGGCCGTTTCTGGGTGACACACTGGCCATGGGGCGCGCCTTTTTGAGCCTCTACGAGATCACGGCAGATAGAGCCTGGCTGCAAAGATCGCAGGCAGCCGCTGATTTTATCGGCAAGAATTTCAGCTACAAATCTTCAGTCAAATCACCAGCCGTCGGGTTCGGTTCTGCGCTCACCGCCCCCGGTGCTTCGTCGTTGCCGAACTTAGACGAAAATGTGGCCGCGGTTCGCTATCTAAATCTGCTTTACCAGTATTGCGGGCGCGCCTCTGACCGCTCGCTAGCGCAGCAAGGCATGCGCTATCTGGCCTCTAACCAGACTGCCCGAACTCGGCGCACTCTGGTGGCAGGAATATTGCTTGCCAATCAAGAGATCAACAAAGAGCCTTTCCATCTCGTCACTGTGGGCGCAAAAGGTGATCAGGAAGCGGCCAAGCTCTTTGGCGAGTGCTTGCGATTTCCAGCTTCCTACAAACGAGTTGAGTGGTTCGACGCCAAAGAAGGCAAGCTCCCCAACACCAATATCGACTATCCTGTCTTTAAGGAAGCGGCAGTATTCTTTTGTGGCGATAACACTTGCTCGGCCCCTATGAGAGACGTAGAGTCAGTGAAGAAGAAGATATCGAGTTCGATTAAATTATGATGTTGTTGACTCTAGTTTGTTTACTCTCCTTCTGGATTAATCCGGCAGCACAAGCGGCTGACTTTGATTTTCACCATACTTTGCTGACTAAAGAGCTGCACAAGTATGTCGATAACGATCGCCTGCACTATAAGCGGTGGCAAAAATCTCCCACTAATTTGGCAAAATATGTCGACTCGCTGGCCAGCATTAGTCCTGATCAATTAGACCAGCTGTCTGCTGACGACAAAACCGCTCTCTGGTTGAACGCCTACAATGCCGAGACTATAAAAGCTGTGCTCGACAATTATCCGATTCCAGGAAATAATCCATACTATCCGACCGGCAGTTTCAGGCAAATACCTGATGGCTGGGACACATTTTCGGTGAACATGGGCGGACGAACTTTTACCCTTGATCAGCTGGAGCATGAATCTCTCAGGCAGGTGCACGATCCACGCACGCACTTCGCGGTTGTCTGCGCGGCAAATGGATGCGCGAAGATCCGACCGAACGCATTCCAGTCGGCTACTCTGGCCAAAGATCTGGCCGAATGCACGGATAAGTTTTTGGCAGACAGAAAGAACATTGAAATCGACACCAAGAATAAGACAATCAAAGTTACTCAGCTGTTTAAATGGTTTCCCCTGGACTTTTCCAAAGCTGCCGGACTGGCGAGAAAATTCCCGCCGCCCACTGACGATCTAATTGTCCTTACCTACCTCTCCAAGACCCTTCCCGACAAAGTTGTGAGCGTGCTTGCCAATCGCGACGAGCTGCTCAACTACAAGGTTATCTACCGGCCGTTCGATTGGGCGCTCAACGATGCTGATGCAAAGCCTGCGCCTGAGCCGGTTACAGCTGGCAGTGGAGTCCCGGCACAGGCAGGACATTAGCCATTTGGCTTTGCTCAAACTCAAGCCCAAGGCTCCCATGTCGAAATCACATGTCGAAATCATATAACGTCATACGTATAGCGTTATACGTTATACGTATAACGTATAACGATCGGCCACCCGACCCCCTCGCGCAGCCTCAGCGGCTCTTTCTAGCGGCTATTTCTTGGCAGGAACCGGGCGCGGGTGCGCTTCCAGTGAGGCGGCGATGAAATTGGCGGCGATTGCCTGACGCAAGCTGATGCCGATCCGCGGAGCTGGGTCAGGTAAAGCGTTATTGAAAGCGCGATCTGTGTTGTGGTCGAAATGTCCGACCAGGTGCAGCACTCGACCCTTTCCATACCTGAATGTTAAGGCCAGAACACCCATGCCGTTTGGATCCTCCCGGCGCAGGCGATTGCTGTAGGCGATTACTTGCACTTCATCGGGCTTGATGATTTTGACAATCTCACATTTGTTGTCCAGCTTCCAATAAGCCTTCGGCTTTTCCCTGGGCACCGTGTTTGTAAGAAGGTCAGCAGGGGCATCCGGGTTAATGCGGGCATCGATAATTTCAGAACTGGAATAGGCGTTATTCCATTCCACATATCCTGGAATTGCTCTGGCCAGACAGCCGTCGAGGGCCCAATCTGTAGTTAAGAGCCAACCGCCATTTTTTACAAACTTGTTAACCGCCTCCTGCCCCGCAGGCGGAACCTCACCGGCGCAATCCACAATTAGAACATCGGTGCCGTCCAGAGGTACTTTAGCAAGCGAGTTAGGACTGATTCGATTATGTGAGAATCCGAATGATTGCAAGGCGTGGCCTGAGTCATCCCATTGACCTTTCACTTCAATGACTGAATCTTTCGTCATCCCGCCCACGTTGGGATGAGTGGCGGTCAACCAACCCGAATAAACCTTGGGCGAGACGACACGCGTTTCCGGTGGCACCAAATCCTGCAAAATAGCCGATTGAATTGGCGGTGGAGTAAAGCCGCTAAGATTTGGCTGTTGGTGAGCTGTTGACCATTGCGATGTCGCTTTTCCTTCCAGGGTGGCTGTATGCACTGGTCGCGGATTATCCGGATGCGAAATTCCCTGGTCCGTCACTCCCATTGATGGCATATCATCAGGCGCCGCAACCTGGTCGGTATTACGGTGAGGCATCGGTTTTGGGGGCAGTTGGAATTCAGTGCGGTTATCTTCTACCCAGTCGGAACAAAATGCCCCCGGTTGGGCGATAACAAAGAGGGTGGTAAGAGTTGCGAAAAGGAACCGCTTCAGAAAACATTCCTCGGGTGGGTACTATAGATTCTAAATCAAGTTGCGTTATGCAAACGTGATATGGGAAGAATCCGTTGCAATGGAGCCCGATCAAGCGATCCGGCAAGCAGTCCTCTCGCCTGCATCTTGATCTATGTCCGCGCTGCCTACAAACGGAAAAGCGTGCGTCTGAGACGCGCGCCTTTCCCACCCCTGGGAGAAAAATTTCTGCTAGCTGCACCACATTTGGTGTTGGTTGGTTTGATGTATACGAGAATACTCCTGGCGCTTGATTGTTAGAAGGCTGAATTGATCAAATGCGAATGTGTAATTACACACTCTCGTCAGCGCACAGGGATAAGATCCAACCGGCGTTGTTTAAGGGTCTTGTTGATCAAAAACTCAATGGGAGCAATATCTTCACGATTTTTGTCGTCACGTTTTGTGGCGTCGTTAATGGCTTGCGAGCGAATTTGATAGAGGGAGGTGATTTCCGTATTACAGCTGATGCATTTGACGGGAGCGCCAGCCACTAATTTCGCCGGCAGCAAGTGCCCATCGTTGCAGGAGTGGTCGCGGTAGTTTGATATTTGGCGCAGTTGATGGAAGAAATCTGCGCTTTCACTGATGGTCGCTTGAGCCATTCTTTTCAGCAAGGCCACTGCATCAGGCTTAACATCAGCTTTTGCTTTCAAGCTGGAAAGGCTCTGCTTGCTAATTCTGATCGCGGCTTGGGTGGTCATTGTAGTAAATCCTCGATCTGAAGGGGTGGCTTCGTGAGTATCAAATTACAGGCAAAAAGTTACCAAGTTGTAACCAGCTGGTAGGAAATGGGAAATTTCCTGTCAGGTACAATGCGCCAATTGACTGGATGCGATTGTTTAAGAAGAGGAGATGACACCAATGGTTTCACCGGTAATGGCCCCTACTATCTCCCTTTCCTTTCAGCCCCTCAGTCTGCGGCTGAAACACCCGTTTGGCACCGCATCTGGCACATCGGCTGACTCTCACAATCTGCTCGTCAAGCTGCACTATAAAGATTGGATAGGGTATGGGGAGGCTTCGCCAGTCTGGTATCACGCAGAGACGATCGAAACCGCCAGCTCCTTGTTGGCAGCCTGGCAAAGCAACGAAGAGCTGCTCGGGCACGATCCATTTGCCATAACGGCGATTGAAAAGCGCATGAACGCCGTCGTCTCAGGCCACGCATCGGTGAAGGCGGCGGTGGAGATGGCTCTGCACGACTTGTGTGGAAAGATTCTCAAGGTCTCTGTGCTCAAAATGCTGGGGTTATCGGGGTTTACCCAGCCCATGACCGATTTTACGATTGGCATTGACAGCCTGGCGATGATCGAACAAAAGACCAACGAAGCAATCGCCGCCGGTTTTCAGGTTCTAAAAGTAAAACTGGGCACAGCCTACGACAAAGAGATTATCAAAAGCGTGCGCTCAGTCACCGCCCTACCTCTGCGCGTTGACGCTAATGGCGCCTGGACGCCAAAGCAGGCTATAGCGATGGCACATTTGCTGGCCCAGGAGAATGTTCAATTGATCGAGCAACCGTTGCCAAAATCGGCAACTGTGGATGACTTTCGTTTTGTGAAAGAGCATTCGCCTTTACCTATATTTGCTGACGAAAGCGTCTCCACCAGTTCCGACGTCGCCCGCTTTGCCAATGCCGTCGACGGCGTCGTGATTAAACTGGCGAAAACAGGCGGCATTGCCGAGGCAATGCGCTGCATTCACACGGCGCGAGCGCATGGCATGCAGATCATGTTGGGCTGCATGGTCGAATCGTCTCTTGGTATCAGCGCCGCCTTGCAGCTTTCGAGTTTAGTGGACTATCTAGATCTGGACGGAGCCTTGCTGTTAGCGCAAGACCCGTTTTATGGTTCCATCAGCTGCAATCAAGGACGACTTACTTTCGGCGATGGGGTTGGACTGGGGGCTTGCTTGCACGCAGGCTCGGCTTCGCCGTAGCTGGGTAGCCTGGAAGGGGCATGCTCACTTTGCAATCGAAACGCATACAACTTAAAGGGCGGGAGCAGGCCCCTTTCTCTTCTCGCAGTCAAGCAAATCGTTAACGAAGCAAACCAGGCTTTCCGCTTCTTTCTGCGCCATGGCAACCTCGGCAGCCAATTCGGCTGGTAAAGGACTGGCTATCCCTTCAGTAAATAAGGCCAGAGTTCCCTGTACTGAGCATAGTGGCGTACGCAAATCGTGGCTGACCACGTAAACCAACTCTTCTTTGAATTTCTCCAATTTGAAAAGTTTTTCTGCCGTCTGGTACAAAGTTTTGTCGATATCACCGATCTCGTCGATACCTTCTTTTGGCTGCGCAAGCGGCAATCGTCTGAGCAGTTTTTCGCTATTTTGGACAATTTGTGTAATTCTGCGATTGATCGATACGCTCAAAAAGAAAAGAGAGAGCAATGCAATCACAATGGTTGCTGCGAACCCAAGACTAAGCAGAGATTGAACTTGCAATCTGACATCAGACCCAGCGAGCGGGTCATTGTTTTCGAATTTCCTTCCATACTCAGTCAGTGCATTTAATGCCGCTTTTTCTTCGTCGATCAGTCTATCTGACGTAGCAAGGCGATCCAAATTCTCTGGACTGAGATTATGGGCAGCGGACAAGTCTGACACGACCTTCATGACATTGCTTACAGCAGCCTGTTCGCCGGCATCACCCATTTGAGCCAGATCCGTCAATTGCCCGTCTAGGCGGTTCTTAGCACTGCCAAATTTGGCGTCAGCCAGCGCTTTGTTGCCCAACACTTGGTAGACATGAGAGGTGGTCAGATCATTAAGGCTGCGGACAATCGAGGCGCACTGGTTAGCCATTTTGC
>Ga0182024_10012103_pt1 | contig 17133 bp, 12 predicted proteins | sample P32metaG_FD_120480 | JGI IMG/M metagenome (GOLD analysis project Ga0182024, IMG submission 120480) | Permafrost microbial communities from Stordalen Mire, Sweden - P3-2 metaG (Illumina Assembly) | ecosystem: Environmental > Terrestrial > Soil > Wetlands > Permafrost | place: Sweden: Stordalen...
ACTAGTAGCTGTCCTCCGCGACAGCGTCGGGCCGTCGGCACTATCGCAACGGGGGGTATCCACTTGAGTCAGATTCGCCGGCCAGACCGAGGGCGCGCAGTTACGGACACGCGAGGACGTGGGAGCAGCTCTACGGCCCACGTGCCGCCTCCGGCTCGATCTCGCTGGCGTTCGTGCCGGCCACGACCCGTGTGCCGTCGACGCGGGCTCAACCTGAGTTAGATAGATACCCCCTTTCGCAACGCAGCCGTCACGCAGTCCCTCCGCGGCGCACCGGCGCGCTCGCGACGCTGCGGACATGGTATTGTGCCCGCCGTGCCTTGAGACGCGCTGTCTCGTTTTTGACGAGCTCAACAGCGCGGTAGGTGGCGATCGACAGAGGAGCCCCAGCGATGGATGCGAGTCCCGGATTCCAACAGACGACAGTCGCCATAGTCGGAGGCGGCGCCGTACAGCGCCTGGGCGAAACGCTCGACCGACTCGGCGTGAGTGACCCTGGGATCCTCATCGACCCCGGGCTCGTCGAAGGCGTCGTCGCCGATGCCGTCCGTAGCTCCGCTCCCCACGGAGTCCTGATCCCGGCCGATGCCGGCGAGCCGACGTTTGCGTCGGTCAGCAGCGCCGCCGAGCGGGTTCGCGACTCCGAGTGCGACGGCTTGATCGCGGTGGGGGGCGGCAGCACGATCGATACCGCCAAGTTGCTGCGCGGTCTCCTCGCGACCGGAACCGATGATCTCGCGGGAGTGCCGGAGGATGCGGAGCTGCAGGCACTGCCGCTGATCGCGATTCCGACGACAGCAGGAACGGGAGCCGAGATGGGGTCATCCGCCGTGGTCATCGACCCGCGACGCGACCACAAGGTGCTGCTGACGATACCGGGGCTCGCTCCGGACGTCGCGATCGACGATGGTCACTTGACTACCACTCTGCCCCCCTCGCTGACCGCCTACACCGGCTGCGATGCGCTCGCGCAGGCGATCTTGGCCTATTCGACCGCCGGCCACGACGCGATCGGCGGTCAGCTCGCGCTCCGCGCAATCGAGCTGATCCTGGAATGGCTGCCTCGCGCGGTCGCTGATGGCAACGACCTGCGAGCGCGCGAAGAAATGATGTTGGGCTCGGCAAGCAGCGCGATCGCGATGTTCAACGCGCCGGTTCGCTGGGATCTGGAGCACGCCATCGCGGAGCCGCTCGGCTCGATGCTGGGCATTCATCATGGCCACCTCGTCGCGGCGTTCCTGCCCGGGGTCGCCGAGTTCAACATCTCCGCCCTCGAAGACCGCTACGCGGAGCTCGCGCGCCATCTTGGCCTCGCACAGCCGAAAGACGACGATCATGCTGGAGCGCTGGCGATGGTCACGCGGCTTCGAGCCTTCGTACGTGAGGTGGGTGTGCCGGCGCTTGGCTTAGTCGCCGGGGACCGCGACTTCGACCCGTTGGTTGAGCAGATCCTGAACGCCGGTCAGCTGAAGACGAACCCGGTGCCGATGCCCGCCGACGCGATCCAAGCGATCATCGCCGGCGCGTGGGACGGCACGTTCAGCTACTCGCTCGCGACGGCCGCGCCGCGCTAGATGCGGGCCCTCCGCCCCGCCATCGCAATCTCTGCAGTGGCGTTCGTTTGCGGACGATCGCTACCGGCCTCGACGCCGTCAGCTCGGGCTCCCCGTGTGCGGGACAGGAATCCGCCTCGTCGACCGTGACGGCCCCTGCGGACACTGTCGGCCTTGGCGCCACGGAGCTGCTGGCTCTCTACCGGCGCGGCGAACTGTCGCCGGTCGAGGCTGTCCAGGCGACACTCGAGCGGATCGCTGGCCATAACCTCGCCGTCAACGCCTTCTGTTTGGTCGATCCAGAGCGAGCCATCGAAGCGGCCCGCGCCTCCGAGCGCCGCTGGCAAACGGGTGCTCAAGCGGGAGCGCTCGACGGTGTTCCCATTGCTGTCAAGGACGTGTTCCTGACCGCTGGGTGGCCGACACTGCGGGGCTCGCCCGGCGTTGACGCGTCCGGGCCGTGGGACCAGGACGCGCCTGCCGTTGCAGCGCTGCGCCGCCACGGCGCCGTGCTGGTCGGAAAGACTACGACGCCGCAGTTCGGCTGGAAGGCCGTCACAGACAGCCCGCTGACCGGCGTGACCCGCAATCCGTGGGATCCAAGCAAGACCAGCGGCGGCTCGAGTGGAGGGAGCGCCGCGGCGCTCGCTTGCGGCATGGTGCCCCTCGCGCTCGGCACGGACGGCGGCGGATCGATCCGGATACCCTGCGCGTTCTGCGGTGTCACAGGCCTAAAGCCGACATACGGGCGCGTTCCCGCATGGCCGGCGAGCCCATTCGGCAGCATCGCGCACAGCGGGCCGCTAGCGCGGAACGTGGCGGACGTTGCACTGCTCATGGATGTGATCAGCGAGGCGGATCCACGCGATTGGACAGCACTTCCTCCTCCGGCCGCTAGCTTCCAAGCGGCGCTAGACGAGGGCGTGAGCGGTCTCCGAATCGCCTTCAGCTCCGATCTCGGCTACGCGAAAGTCGACGCGCAGGTCGCCGCGGCAGTGGCAGCGGCAATCAATCGGCTGGCAGATCTCGGCGCGCACGTCGAGGAGATCTCTCCCGTGTTCCCCGATCCCCGCGATTGTTTCGAGGTGCTGTGGTCGGCGAGCATGGCGCGGATCGTCGCCGACCTGGGCGAGCAGCCGAGGGATTCGGACGACCCCGGATTCGCGGAGACCGCCGCGACGGGACGCCGACACTCGGTCCTCGAGTACCTCGCCGCCGTTCATGCGCGGGATGAGCTTGGCCGCCGCATGAGCCTCTTTCACTGCGGCTGGGACCTATTGGTCACTCCCACCGTGCCGCTCACAGCGTTTGCGGCCGGCTGTAACACGCCCGAGGGATGGGGGGCGGAGGCGTGGAGCTCATGGACACCGTTCACCTATCCCTTCAACCTGACCCAGCAACCTGCTGCGAGTGTGCCATGCGGCTTTACGAGGGAAGGCCTTCCAGTTGGCTTGCAAATCGTCGGCCCCCGGTATGGCGATGCACTCGTACTCCGCGCCGCACGCGCGTATGAAGTGGCTGATCCGCAACCCACCGTGGCTTCGGCCACCGCACTCGCCTGAGAGAGGAGCACTACCAATGTCCCGACATATCGAGATTTGTTTGGAGAGCCGAAACGCGCGGTGCGTGGCGCGGCTGCTCGATGAGAAAGCGCCCAAGACGTGCGCCGCGGTGTGGGATGCGCTTCCGCAGGGCGCGGGCGTCTTCCATGGGAAATACGCCCGGAACGAGATCTATACGCTCGTCAACGACTTTGCCCAATCCCGTCCCGGGCTTGAGAACACGACGATCACTCCGATTCCGGGTGATGTATGTGCGTTTTGGTTTTCGGCCCAAGAGCTAGGTTCGAGTTCGCATGGCTATTCGGATCGTGGCGTTCCGATGAGTGATGACATCGTGGACCTTGCTGTATTCTACGAGCGCAACAACCTGCTTCTGAACCCTGACAGCGGCTGGGTGCCAGCCAACGTGTTCGGAACGATCGTCGAAGGCTTGGAAGAGATTGCTGCCGCCGCTCAAGATCTATGGCTCAACGGCGTGTCCGGCGAGCGCTTGACGTTCGCCCGAGCGGAGTAATGACCAGTCGACCGCTCGAGCTCCGTCCGCCTCGGCGACGGCGTCAGCAGTGGCAGCGGCGCCAGTCGGCAGTGGGCTATGCGTGGATCGCACCGTCTTTCGCCGTCGTCGGCTTCATCCTGCTACTGCCGGTGGTGCGCGCGGTCCAGTACAGCTTGACCGATCGAACGTCCTTCTTGGCGGGCCAGTTCGTCGGCCTGACCAACTTCAAGTACCTGTTCACGTCGCACCTGTTCTGGCTGGCGTTTACAAACAACCTCATTCTCCTCATCAGCATCCCAGTCACGCTCGTCACCGGGCTGGTGATCACCGGGATCTTGTACCGCGGCCTGCGCGGAAGCCGACTCTACGAATTCCTAATCTTCATTCCATTCCTACCCGCTGTGGCATCGATCGCGACGGTATTTGTCTACGCGCTGAGCATCCAAGGTCCGATTGACACGATGCTTCGCAGCATTGGCGCAGGAGGAGTCGCCCAGCCGTGGCTGACGGATCAAACCTGGGCGATTTGGAGCGTTCTCGGGGTTGTGACCTGGAAGCGACTGGGCCTCACCGTGCTGCTTTTCAGCGCGCGCATGACCGGCTTGGACCGCACCTTCTTCGATGCTGCGTCTGTCGACGGCGCCAGTTGGTCCCTGACCTATCGCGCGGTCGCAATCCCGCAGATGCGGTCGGTCATTGGCTTCGCCGCAGTGCTCGGCTTTATCGAATGCTTCTCGTGGACCTTCTCCTACATCTATGTCCTCACCAACGGCGGCCCCGATCAAGCGACCTACACGCTCGAGTTCCTGCTTTACCAAGACCAGTTCGTCCAGCAGCTTGTCGGCCTCGCGTCTGCAATCGGCGTGGTCTTGCTCATCGGAGCACTCGCCGTCGCCTCCTATCGCGTGCGACTGTTGCGCCGCGAACTGAGCTTCGGATGAACCTGAGACAAGGAGCACTGGCGATCCGCTCCCGCGTTCGGGCGGCCGAGGGGAATCAGACGCGGGGCATCCCGAGGCGCGGATCGCTTCGTCGTCGGGTGTTGATCCTGTGCGCCGAACACGCAACGCTCCTTATCGTCGTTCTCGTCTCGCTGTTCCCGCTCTACCTCATGTTCATCGCATCGCTGACGCCGACGGCGGACTTCTCGGGGTCGTCGCTCCTGCCCCCCGGCAACCCGACGTTTGCGGCATATGCGCGAGCGTGGAACGACCTGGGATTTGACACGATGTTTGTCAACAGCACCATTCTGAGCCTCGCCTCAGGCATCGGCACCACCGCCATTGCCGCCGGTGCTGCCTACGGATTCACGCGCTTCCGCTTCGCCGGCCGTGCGGTACTGCTGGCGGCGATGATCGGAATGATGGCGATCCCCGCGGTCGCGATCATCGTGCCGCTATTCATACTGATGGCCCAGATCAACTGGGTTAATACGTATCAGGGTGGCATCATTGCCGAGATCGCTTTGCTATTGCCGCTCTCGGTGTTCCTGCTGTACAGCTTCATGAAGGACCTTCCCAGCGAGCTTTTCGAGGCGGCGGCAGTCGACGGAGCATCAACGTGGCGCCAGTTCTGGGAAATCGCGCTGCCGATGGCGCGCCCAGCGATCGTCACGTCGCTGGTCATCTCCGTCATCTATGCGTGGAACGATCTACTAATTCCGCTCGTGCTTTGGCAGAGCTCGCAGCTGCAAACCCTGATGGTGGGGCTCTCAGCCCTGGGACCGGGTCGTAGCGGCGCGCGCGACATTCCAACTCTTATGGCCGGCGTCACCATCTCGATTGCGCCGTTGCTCGTTCTCTTCATCTTCGCGCGGCGCGCGATCGTTGCGGGTCTCGTCGAGGGGGCCGACCGATGAGCGAACGCTTCCGGTGCCAGCACAGCAGAAAGGCCTAGATGGGTTCGATCAGATTTGAACAAGTACGTAAGACGTATCCGGACGGCACGACGGCTTTGATCGCGCTCGACTTGCACATCGCCGAGGGCGAGCTCGTGGCGCTTGTGGGCCCATCCGGGTGTGGCAAGACAACGGCGCTGCGGCTGATTGCAGGGCTCGAGGAGGTCACCGCCGGCGAGATCCTAATCGATGGCGAGCGTGTCAATGACAAGCCTCCCGGTGATCGGGACGTTGCCATGGTGTTTCAGAACTACGCGCTCTACCCGCACATGTCGGTCGCGCGCAATATCGCCTTCGGCTTGCGTGCACGAGGTGTGCCACGGCAGGAGCAGGAGGCGAAGGTCCTCGAGATAAGTCGCGTCTTGAGTCTCGAGGACCACCTTCACAAGAAGCCTCGCATGCTCTCAGGCGGCCAACGGCAGCGGGTGGCGATGGGCCGTGCGATCGTCCGGGATCCACGCGCATTCCTGATGGACGAGCCGCTGTCGAATCTCGATGCTCGCCTGCGTGTACAGATGCGAGGCGAGATCGTGCGCATCCAGCGCCAGCTCATGACCACGATGGTCTACGTCACGCACGATCAGGTCGAGGCCATGACGATGGGAGATCGTGTGGCGGTGATGGACGCGGGCGAGCTGCAGCAATACGACACGCCGCTCCGGCTTTACACGTTCCCGGCCAACATGTTCGTGGCCCGGTTTCTCGGGAGCCCTCCGATGAACCTGCTTCCTGCAACGGTGACGCGACGTCGGGACTCAACACTCAGGTGCAGCGTCGCGAACAGCGAGTTTCCGCTTTCACCCGAGCACCTGAGCGCCTTTCCGGCACTGGAGGGCTACGTAGGCCGCAATGTGGCCTTGGGCGTGCGCCCGGAGGCTGTGAGCTTGACGACGGGACCCGAGCCCGACGCTCTTGTGCTGCAGGGTGTCGTCTTCCTCGCCGAGGTCCTTGGCTCGGAACTGCTGGTGCACATGCAGGTCGACGCAGGCGCCGGCGCGCCCGACCTCGCGGACGAGCACGGTGACGCGATGCCCTACCGGCTTTCCGCGCGCCTCGATCCGAGTGCGTCCGTCGCGGAAGATACGCGCGTTGCCGCTCGCATTGATACGCGACGTGTCGCGTTCTTCGACGTCGAAGACGGCAGGACGCTACGCGCCGGCGACGGCGGGGCCGACGGCGCATAGGGCAACGATTTTCGGGGCGCGCCAACGGCGACGGTTCCTGCTTGACGGTGCGGACCGGCTCGCCTATAGTGTCCGAAGTCGAAACTTGAGAGCCGTAATCTCAACAAACGAGACACTGGAGAGGAGTGCGGACCTTGTCGACCACTGATCCCGCTCGCGATAATCAGGGCCCCCGCTACACGCGAAGGAAGCTGGTGATTGCCGGGAGCGTGGGTGCAGCCAGCATGTACTTCGCAGGCGGCGCCGCCGCCAGCAGCAATAACAATGTGACGGTCACCTTTGACATGGAGTACGCCGGTACGACTGGAAGCATGCAGATGTTCTGGAAACTCCTGGCGGCGAGCGCAGCAAAAGCCGACCGCGGCTTCACGCTGACGCCATCGTTTGTGCCGTATGCGAATCTCGACGCGCGCCTGCAATCCAACCACGCGGCACGCCAAGGCTCGACCCTCGAGACCTACTACGCAGACTTTCCTCTTTACCCGTACATCGTGCAGGGCGCCATCATTCCGGTGGACCCTTACCTGAGTGGGAACGATAAGCCCTCGGACTGGCTTTTCATTCTCGATCAGAAGATCAACGGAAAGTACTGGGGCGTGCCCTTCTATGGCGAACAGGCCCTGTTGGCGGCGAACATCGCGCAACTCAACAAGGCCGGCGTGGACGTCGGTCCCGACGGTTTTCCATCTTGGACTGCCTTCACACAGGCTTGCGCAAAGCTCAAGAAGGCGGGCAGCACGCCTGTGATGATGGGGGCGAGTGACGGCTACAACGCCGAGAAGTGGATGTTGGCCGCAGAGATGTCCGAAATCGCATCGCTGAAGACGCTGGGGCAGTTTGCGCTCGATGATCTGCCGGTGACCGCACCCGGCGTGTCGACATGGGCCGACTGGTTCCAAGAGCTACACAAGAACAAGTGGAACAACCCGGACGCCGCCAACATCACCGAACAGCAGGCGATCACGAACTTTCTGCAGGGCACGGGCGCGATGATGATGCTCTATCCGGGTGCCATCTTCACCGCCAAGAACCACGCCGATTACCGGATCATTGGATTCCCCCGCGGTCCCGGTCCGCTGTCCGCAGGTGCCGCTGTCGCGGCTGACTTGCTGATGATGACCTCATACGGCGCCAACAAACCCGCTGCCGCCAAGTTCCTCACGTGGCTTCAAGAGCCGGCACAGCTGGCGCTATTCAACAAGACTACGGGTGAGTTTCCGTGCAACAGCAAATTCGATGGAAGTGCCCTTGCGCCGCTTCCAAAGCAGTCCTGGGATCTGTTGACGAAGAGCAAACCGACGCCGACGTGGGCGCATAACTACATCCCGCGCGAGCAAGTGGCGATTCTCTACGACATCGGCCCCAAGTCCGCCGGGGGAGCTGCCCCCGCTGCCATCAGAAATGAGTACGTCCAGAAGATGGACGCATGGCGGAGCGAAAGCACAGCCGAGGTGCAACTGCTCCAGAAATTTGTGCAAGGTCTCTAGTGCGTACCGGGCTGACTCCAGCGCACCGGATGTCGCTCGTTCTTCAGGCGCTCCGAGCGGGATCTCGCCAAGAGCGGCCGCAAGAGCGGCGAGCGCGCCTGTGACGCCCTTCAACGTGGCAATAGACCGAGCGCGGTAATGACTCGATCAGATGGAGCGAACCCGGTACGCACTAGGTCTCTAGGTTCAAAACGCGTGACGCCACGCACACCGCTAGGCACAATGCCGATCGAGCAGCTGAGCCCACCCGAAGGTGCTGTCCGTCGCGCACGCATAGGACTGCTGACTCCATACAAGGAGCTACCGGGCGAATACGACGACGTGATCGCGGACTGTCCCGCTCCGACGGTGGCGTGGCAGGTAGTTACACAGGCGGCCGACAGCCACGATCCAGACGATCTGCGGGTCACCGGAAGTGCGGACCCGTTGGTCGACGGGCTTCGGCGGCTCGAGCGTTGGCATCCAGATCTCGTGATGTGGGCGTGCACGAGCGGATCATTCATCCTCGGGCGCGAGGGATCAGTCGAGCAGTGCGAGCTGTTGAGCGCTCGCGCCGGCGTCAACGTGCGTAGCACCTCGATTGCGTTCGTCGCCGCGCTTCGCGCCCTCGACGTTCGGGAGGTTGCTCTGTGCTCCCCGTACCCGCGTCCTGCGACACAGGCGCTGGTCCAGTATCTAGCGGCTTGGGGCATCGGCGTCGCAGACATGGTCCATCTCAATCACGCGAGTGCGACTTCGTCCGAGGGAATAGTCGCTGCCGACATCCAGCCGCTTCTCCAACGGCTTAAGGGCGCCGAGCTCGTGATGATTCCGGACACCGCCACCTGGGGGTTTGAGCTGTGGGGTCACCTGGCCGACGCCTCGAAGCGACCCATCATCACCGCGAATCAAGTGACGCTGTGGCTTGCGTTTGAGCTGCTTGCGCTTCCCACGAGCGACACGCGTTTCGGCGCCCTACGCGATGTTCGTGCCAACGACCCCGTAGCGGAGCCGTCTGATCGGCATTCTAACACTGTTCACGTCACCTCAGGAGCCTACCCGTGACCTTGCAGACCAACACCACTCTCGTCGGCCATGTTATCGATGGACGCGAGGTGGCAGACGCAAACTCAGACCGCATCACGATCTGGAACCCCATCAGCGGTGAGGCCATCGCAGAGGCGGTCGCCGGCACCGTCGAAGACGTCGACAGCGCGGTGGCGGCAGCACGCGAAGCGTTTCCCGAATGGTCCCGCACCGCTCCCGCCGAGCGGGAGCGCACACTTCGAAAGATCGCCGATCTGATTGAGGAGCACCTCGACGATCTCGCTGCGATCGAGCGAGAGAACGTCGGCAAGTCTCCATCGGCGGCGCGCGCGGAGATGCAAGCAGCAGCAGAGCTCTTCCGGTTCAACGCCGGCTTTCCTACGAAGCAGTTCGGTCAGCAGGTGCCGGTGTCGGACCGCAGCAAGCTTTGTTACACCGTGCTTGAGCCGCTGGGCGTAATCGGTGCGATCGTGCCGTGGAACTACCCCCTGATGATTGCGGCCAACAAGGTCGCGGCGGCACTCTGCGTAGGATGCACCGTGGTGCTCAAGCCCGCCCCGGAGACGCCGCTTACGACCGCACGACTCGGGCATCTGGCCCTCGAGGCGGGGCTGCCACCTGGTGTACTCAACGTTGTGACCGGCGATGACCGGACCGGCGCGGCGCTCGCGAGTCATACGGGCGTAGCCAAGGTGAGCTTCACCGGATCGACGGCGGCCGGCCGCCAGGTGGCGGGGATGGCGGCGCGCAATGGACGCTCCGTTGTCATGGAGCTGGGCGGGAAGAGTCCCAACATCGTGTTCGACGACATCGACATGGAGGCGAGCATCGAAGACATCCTGATGGGGGCCTTCGCCAACGCCGGGCAGGAGTGCTGCGCGGGCGCACGCGTGCTCGTGCAACGCGGGGCGCTCGAGGAGTTCTGCGCGGCCGCCAAGCGGTGGATGGAGCAAGTTCAGGTTGGTCCCGGCGAACGCGAATCCCAGATCGGTCCGCTCGTGTCGCGGCATCAGCACCAGCGTGTCAGCCGGTTCGTCAAGCGAGCGGTGTCTGACGGCGCGACAGTCCTCGCCAAGGCGGACGCGCCCGAGACCGGGTTCTTCTACCCGCCGACCATCCTTCACGGTGTAACGCCGGACATGGAGATCTGTCGCGAGGAGATTTTCGGGCCCGTCCTCACGATCGACACATTTGATAGTGAGGACGAGGCGCTTGCGAAGGCTAACGACAGTCGGTACGGGCTTGCGGCCGGGGTATGGACGGCCGACCTTGGCAGGGCCATTCGCTTCGCTGACGAGCTCGAGGCTGGCGTGGTGTGGATCAACAGCTACTTGGCTGACGAGCCCGGCTCGCCGTTCGGGGGTAATAAGGACAGCGGCTTTGGGCGCGAGAACGGTCAGGCCGGACCGCTCGAGTTCGTCTCTATAAAGACCGTCTATCTGCAAGGTGCACCGAGAGGAACACGATGAAGAGACCGATCACGACCGACTCGGCCCCGCTACCCAAAGGACCGTATTCGCAGGCGGTGCTATCAGCCGGCCGTTGTCTGTACATCTCGGGCCAGGGCCCGGTCGACGCAGCCAGCGGCGAGTTCGTCGTCGGTAGCTTTGATGAGCAGGCGCGCTTGACCTTGCGCAATGTGCGAGTGCTCGCAGAGGCCGCAGGAGGAACACTGGCTCAAGCGATCAAGGTACACGTGTATCTGCGGGACATGAAGGACTTTCAGGCGCTCAACAGCGTCTACGCCGAGTTCTTTCCGGAGCCACAACCAGCGAGGACCACCGTCCAGTCAAACCTGCCTGGCTTCGACCTCGAGATTGACGCGATCATCGCCCTCGACGCGTGATCAGGACCGTCGGCTCTATCTCTGCAGAAATGGCCGTCGAAGTAGCTCACGCACGGCTTGGCCGTCGTGGCCGCGACATCGGGTCACAAACGCAGCAGCGAAATGGTGTTTCGGGCGATGATGCTCTCCACCACGATCTCCGGGATCTGTGGCAGCGGTGTCCCCTCGACCATCCGGGTGACAGCACGGAGGGCTTGGCGGGTCTGCTGGATGGTCGCGAACGGAAAATCAGATCCGAACAAGAGCTTGTCTGTGATTCCGTATTCGAGAGCGGTGACAAGCCCGTTGTAGAGCTGCCACGGCCTGGTGTGCAAGCCCGAGATGTCGGCATATACGAACGGGTGCTTGCGCACGACTACGATCGTCTCTTCGATCCAGGGATGACCCAGGTGGGCAACAACTACTCTGAGCTCCGGATGGCGGATCGCGACTTCGTCTACTGCGACCGGATTCGAGTATTTGAGCGGTCCCGACCGTATGAACGATGTGCCTTGGTGCCAAAGGACGGGGAGCCCGAGTTCTTCGGCCACCGCGAACACCCGCTCTGCTCGCTCGCTGGTCGGGTCGAAGTCCTGGTAGATCGGGGCGACCTTCAACCCGCGCAAGCCGAGCTCGTCGACAGCCGCCCGGAGCTGGTCGGCAGAGCCCGGATCGTTAGGATCCACGCTGGCAAAGCCGATCAGTTTGTCAGGATGCTGCGCTACGTACGCTGCGACGTAATCGTTCGGGACGACCACGCCGCACGCAGGCGCTTGAAAGGCCAAGACGACCACGCGGTCGGCCGGCAGCATCGCCTGCCAGTGCTGCTCGGGATCGGCCTCGAGGCAAAGCGCGCTACCCCACACGCGGGTCGCGTCCTCGACAAAGGCACCACCGAGGTGCACGCCATCAAGCCAAATGTGCGTGTGACAGTCGACCGGCAGCCTCTCTTCGCCATCGATACCCACGCCGCCTCCGGGCTAGAGCCTAGTCATCTATCATGGTCGGCACCTACATCGTCGCCCGTGGCTGGTCAGAGAAGAGCACCTGACCTAAACGACCAAGAGCCGCAGGGTGCCGGTGGGTTGAAGGCTATTGCCTTCAACCTCCACAGTCAAGCGCTTGAGCCGTCCTGCTGTTCGGAGAGATGGGGTCGTTTTGATGAGTGAGAGCAGCACCATACTGGCGCAATCCGCGCGCCGCGTGATGCCGGGAGGCGTGAACAGCGGCCAGCGGGTCGTCGAGGGCCTTGAGAATTTGGTAATCGCCGAAGCCGAGGGCGCGTGGCTTCGCGACGTTGACGGCAAGCGCTACTGCGACTTCCATGCTGCCTTCGGGCCACTCGTACTCGGACACCGCGATCCCGACGTGGATGCGGCGGTGGTGCAGGCCCAACGCACTGTGGATCTAGTCGGCATTGGGCGAACACGACTGGAGATCGAACTGGCTGAACTTCTCGTCGAGGTCATTCCATCGCTGGAGTCGGTAGTGTTGACGGTGAGCGGCAGCGAAGCAACGTTCCACGCCATCCGACTGGCTCGGGCTGTAACGGGGCGACCCTTTATTGTCAAGTTCCAAGGCTGCTACCACGGCTGGCACGACGCGGTCGCCATGAATGTTATCTCACCGGTGGAGCGATTGGGCACGCATGATCCGCTGTCGGCAGGTATGATGCCGGAGACGGTTAGCTCGACGATTGTTTTACCATTCAATGATCTGGCAGCGGTGAAGGCCACGCTGGCGGCTCGGGGATCCGATATCGCCGCCGTGATCGTCGAGCCGATTCCTCATAACGTTGGGGCGTTACTACCGCGTAGCGGCTTTCTCGAGGGGCTTCGCGACGCGTGCGACCAATCCGGCGCGCTGCTCATCTTCGATGAAGTCATCACCGGTTTTCGTCACGCCCTCGGGGGCTACCAGTCGATCATCGACGTTCGCCCAGACCTCACGACGCTGGGCAAGGCCATGGCGAACGGCTATCCGATAGCGGCGCTTGGGGGCCGAAAGGAACTGCTTGACGAATTCTCCTGCGTACCGGGCGGACGCGTATTCTTCGCCGGAACGTATAACGGGCACCCAGCGTGTGTCGCAGCGGCGCTAGCGACGATACGCAAGCTGCGTGAAGAGCCGGTTCACGAGCATATCTTCTCTCTAGGTGAGCAAGCCCGCCGGGGGCTCGGTGAAGCTTTGGCTGACGTTCCTGTACCGAGCGTGACCACGGGATTCGGTTCGGTGTGGGTTACCTACTTTTTGGAACCCCCCGTCGAGACCTACGATGATCTAACTCGCAACGATGCCGGGCTATTCACGGGATACAGAAGACGCATTCTTGCTGATGAGTGTCTCGAGATCCCGTTGAACCTCAAGCGCAGCCATGCCTCATATGCACACAGTGCAGAGGACATCGAGAGACTTATCGACGCGACGCGACGGGCGGTTCTCGGAATGCTCCGCGAAGGCAGTCACGCTACCTAGGTGTTGTGCCCGGTTGGTTGCGCACGCGGCAAGTGTGTGGTTGTAGTGGTTGTGGATCTCCACCGAACAGGGGGAGATCCACTATGCTGTCGCGTCGCTCGGATCGCGTCGTCGCCATGGATCTCCTGCAGAGCGACAAAGGGCTTAACGAGATCGAATCGGCGCTGATCGACACCGTCGTTGCGCGCGTGCGTGAGCGCCTCGCACCGGACGAGGCTGTGCGATGCGAGGCGTTCGTGCGTCAGTACTACCGCTGGGTGCCCGTCGAGGATCTCGCCAGCCGCACTTCACTGGATCTCGCTGGCGCCGCGCTCGCGCTGTGGAGTTTTGCGCAGCTGCGCGCCCCGGGCGTGACAAAGATCCGCCTCTACAACCCGCTGTGCGAGCAACACGGCTGGCAGTCGAAGTACACGGTGATCGAGATTGTCACCGACGACATGCCGTTCCTCGCCGACTCGATCACGATGGGGCTGACCCGCCGTGCCTGCGGCATTCATCTGACGATCCACCCTGTGGTGCGCCTGCGCCGAGACCACGACGGTCAGTTGATCGACGTCGTCTCGCCGGACGCCCGCGCCGCGGACGAGACGCTCGAGTCCGTGCTGCACATCGAGGTCAACCGCGAGACCGGGACCGATCGGCTGGTGGCGCTGCAGGCGAGCCTGACGCACGTGCTCGACCAGGTCCGGGCGGCGGTCGAGGACTGGCCGGCGATGCGGCGGCGTCTGCACGAGATCGCCAGCTCGCTCGCGGGAGCGGCGCCCGGCCTCGAGGCGGCGGAGCTCGAGGAGGGCCGGGCGTTCCTCGAATGGCTCGACGAGCGCCACTTCACCTTCCTCGGCTACCGCGACTATGAGTTCGTCCGCGGCGATTCGGGCGACGCGCTGCGCGCAGTCGAAGGCTCGGGCCTCGGAATCCTGCGTGCGAGCCCCTCCGGCGCAACCGGGGCCAACAGCTCGACGCTGTCGGCGAAGGCGCGCGCCATCGCGCGATCGCCGCGCCTGCTCGTCCTCACCAAGGCGAACTCGCGCGCGACCATCCACCGACCGTCCTATCTCGACTACGTCGGCGTCAAGCGCTTCGACGCGGACGGCCAGGTCGTCGGCGAGCGCCGCTTCCTCGGGCTCTACACGACGTTGGCTTTCAAGGCGCCTGCGCAGCAGGTCCCGATCCTGCGCGGCAAAGTCGAGTATGTGCTCGACCGCGCCGGCTTCGCGCCCGACAGCCACGATCGCAAGGCGCTGCTGAAGATACTCGAGACCTACCACCCCCGCGACGAGCTCCTGCAGATCGACGAGGAGGAGCTGTTCGAGATCGCGATGGGCATCCTCGCCCTCGGGGAGCGCCAGCGCGTGCGCCTGTTCGTGCGCCGCGATGCCTTCGAGCGGTTCGTGTCATGTCTCGTGTTCGTGCCCCGCGACCGCTTCAACACCGAGAACCGCGAGCGGATCTCGGCGGTCCTCTGCGAGGCGTTCACCGCCACAGTGCGCGACTGGACGCTCCAGCTCTCCGAATCCGTGCTCGTCCGGATCCACTATGTGCTCGGCACCGAGCCGGGGCGCCCGCCGCTGGTCGAGCCGGCAGCGATCGAGGCGCGGCTGGCCGAGGTCACGCGCACCTGGACCGACGACCTCCACCGCGCCCTGATCGACGAGCTGGGTGAGCAGCGAGGCGCCGAGCTCTACCGGCGCTACGCAAATGCGTTCCCGGCGGCCTACCGTGCCGACTGGGTGGCCCGCTCGGCGGTCGCCGACGTCACGCGCGCGGAGGAGATCGCTGGCGACGGCGGACTCGGGATGAGCCTGTACCGACCGCCGCAAGCGCCGGACGGAGTGCTGCGCTGCAAGCTGTTCAGCGCGGATGCGCCGATCTCGCTGTCGGACGTGCTGCCGATGTTCGAGAACATGGGCGCCCGGATCACCGACGAGCGCCCCTACGAGATCTCCCGGCTCGACGAGCGACCGATGTGGGTCTACGACTTCGGCTTCGTGATGACGCGAGCCGGCGACTTCGACGCCGACCAGGCGCGGGAGGGATTCCAGGAGGCCTTCATCGGCGTCTGGCGTGGGGTCTATGAGAACGACAGCCTCAACCGTCTCGTGCTCGACGGCCAGCTGCGCGGTCGCGAGGTCACGATTCTGCGCGCCGTCACAAAGTACCTGCGTCAGGCCGGAACGTCGCTGAGCGACGGCTACCTGCAGCATGCCCTGACGGGCCATCCGGATATCGCCCGGTTGCTCGTGGCGCTGTTCCGCGCGCGTTTCGACCCCCACGACGGGGACCCGGACGAGACGGAGCGGCTCGCCGGGCGCATCGAGCGCGCGATCGACGCCGTCGCGAGCCTCGACGAAGACCGCATCCTGCGCGACTACCTGACCGTCGTGCGCGCGATGACGCGCACGGACTACTTCCAGCGCGGCGCCGACGGCGCACCGAAACCCTCCCTCTCCTTCAAGCTCGACCCGTCATTGATCCCGCTGCTGCCGCTGCCGCGGCCGCGGTTCGAGATCTTCGTGTACTCGCCCCGCATCGAGGGCGTGCACCTGCGCGGCGGCAAGGTCGCGCGCGGCGGCCTGCGCTGGTCTGACAGGCGCGAGGATTACCGGACCGAGACCCTCGGCCTGATGAAGGCCCAGACGGTCAAGAACGCGGTGATCGTGCCGGTCGGAGCGAAAGGCGGCTTCGTCCTCAAGCAGCCGCCCACCGACGGCGGCAGCGACGCGATGCGCGAGGAAGTAGTCGCCTGCTACCGCGCCTTCGTCGGCGGGCTGCTCGACATCACCGACAACATCGTCGACGGCGAGCTGGTGGGGCCGCGAGAGGTGGTCCGCTACGACGACGACGACCCCTACCTCGTGGTCGCGGCCGACAAGGGCACGGCCACGTTCTCCGATCTCGCCAACGGGATCTCGGCCGCGCACGGCTTCTGGCTCGGCGATGCGTTCGCCTCGGGCGGCTCGCTCGGTTACGACCATAAGGCGATGGGTGTCACCGCGCGCGGCGCCTGGGAGTCGGTCAAGCGCCACTTCCGCGAGATCGGCACGGACATCCAGGCCTCGGACTTCACGGTCGTCGGCATCGGCGACATGTCCGGCGACGTGTTCGGGAACGGGATGCTCCTCTCCCCCCACATCAAGCTGGTGGGCGCGTTCAACCACCTGCACGTGTTCCTCGATCCCGACCCTGATCCGCAGGCCAGCCACGCTGAGCGCCGGCGGCTGTTCGAGCTTCCCCGCTCGGCCTGGAGCGACTACGACCCGGCGCTGATCTCGCCGGGCGGCGGCATCCACCTGCGCACCGCCAAGTCGATCCCGCTGTCGTCTCAGATGCGGTCCGCTCTCGCGATCGACGACGAGTCGCTGGCGCCGGATGAGCTGATCCGCGCGCTGCTACGCGCACCCGTTGACCTGCTGTGGAACGGCGGCATCGGCACATACGTCAAGGCACGCGCGGAGAGCGACGCCGACGCGGGCGACAAGGCCAACGACGCGGTCCGCGTCAACGGTGGCGAGCTGCGCTGTCGCGTCGTCGGCGAGGGCGGCAACCTCGGCCTCACGCAACGCGGACGGATCGAGTACGCGGCGGCAGGCGGACGCGTCAACACAGACGCGATCGACAACGTCGGCGG